>QWCK01010539.1_pt1 | contig 11545 bp, 12 predicted proteins | sample 1972571 | NCBI WGS metagenome assembly QWCK01 (sample SAMN09866710, study PRJNA288562) | Human gut metagenome isolate term2_stool, whole genome shotgun sequencing... | isolation source: gut | host: Homo sapiens | place: USA: California | reverse complement strand
TTGTGTCACGCTATCAGGCAGCGTAACTTCTTCCATAGATATGCAGTTAGAAAACGCTCCTTCCCCAATCTGTGTCACGCTATCCGGCAACGTAATCTTTTCCAAGGATATGCAGTGAGAAAACGTCTCTTTCCCAATCTGTGTCACGCTATCCGGCAACGTAATCTCCTTCAGGGAATGGCAGTCAAAAAACGCTTTCTCCCCTACCTTGGTTACGCTATCCGGCAATGTTACTTGGGTGAAACTCCAATAATCAGCAAATGCCATGGAAGGCACTGCCGTAATTCCATCCTCGATCACCACGTTTTGGGCTTGTTTAGCCGTTTTTTCAGTGATCGGCTCAAACTCTCCCGTTCCGCTTATGGTCAGTGTCTCGCTCTCCGCATCATAGCTCCAGGTCGCGTTGTCTCCGCAGGAGCCCGTTGTGGGCGACTGCCCGTCGGCAGCCAGCGCTGGGACCAGGCACAGGGCCAGGGTCAGACACAGCGTTGGCAGCCATGCTCTTTTCCATCGTTTCATGGTTTTTTGTCTCCTCTCATTTTTTGGTTACAGGTATAACCTGTTTTAATTATAGGCATAAACTCTAAAAAATACAAGTACAACCTGTAAAATTTTTTAGAGGTGATTTCATGAAGAACCGGATCAGACAACTGCGGGAGGAACTGCACATGACCCAGGTGCGGCTCAGCATTGAACTGGAGGTCTCTCAGGAGACCGTCAGTGCCTATGAAAATCAAAAACACTACCCCAGCTTTGTGCAGTTGGTCAAACTGTCCAATCTTTTTCACGCCAGCATCGACTATATCATGGGGCTTTCTCAGGTTCGTTCTCCTTCTCCCACCGACGATGGAAACGAGACGCTCCACCGTCTGACTGCCCTCGCCGCTCGGCTAGACCCACAGCAGCGCGAGCGAGTTCTGGCTTATATACAAGGGATTTTGGATACTCCCGTATAACGAAAACAGCAGAAGAAACCGTAAATTGGTTTCTTCCGCTGTTTTGTCTTTGGAATATTGAAGATATGATGTTACTTCCGTGTTTTCTCCATCGGCCCCGTCGGGCCGATATAGCACTCGGTGTCCTCGGGCAGGCCCCGGCGGCGCAGTCCGTAGAGGACCAGGCGGCGGAGGATGCTGTAGATCATGGCGAACACGGGCACGCCCAGCACCATGCCGGCAAAGCCGAACAGGCCGCCGAAGAGCAGGATGGAGAACAGCACCCAGAAGGAGGCCAGTCCCGTGGAGTCCCCCAGGATCTTGGGGCCCAGGATATTCCCGTCAAACTGCTGGAGCACCAGGATAAAGATGGCGAAATACAGACACTTGATGGGGCTGTCCAGAAAGACCAGCAGGCCGCAGGGGATGGCCCCGATGAAGGGGCCGAAGAAGGGGATGACGTTGGTCACGCCGATGATGGTGGCCAGCAGGGCGGGATAGGGAAAGCTGAGTATGTTGCAGCACACCAGGGCGATGATGCCGATGACCAGGGAGTCCAGCAGCTTGCCGTTGATAAAGCCGCTCATGATGCGATAGGCGCTGCGGGTCTCCTCCACCACCAGGTCGCCCACATGGGTGGGCAAGACGCTGTAGACGATCTTTTTCGACTGGGCCGCAAAGACATCCTTGCGGATGAGCAGATAAAAGGTGACGATCAGGGCGATGAGCAGGTCCTTCACCAGCAGGGCCAGGGACACCACCAGGGCGGACACACTGGACATCACCCCGGTGAGGTTGGGCAGCACCGACTGGCGCAGCCACTGCACCGTGGTGGTGACGGACTCCAGATTGGGCAGGATATCCGCATTCAGCCACTCCTCCAGGGAATCGGCAGCAGAGACATACACCGACATCACCGTGTTCTGAATGTCCGGGTTATCTGCCAAAAACTTTTGCAGCCATTCCTGCACGCTGTTGATATACTCCGGGAAGGCGTTCACCAGGCCCACGATGCTGAGATAGATCTGGGGCAGGGCCATGGCCAACAGCAGATACAGCAGGAACACCGCCAGCAGCAGGCTGAAAATAATGGCCAGCACGTTGAGAAACTGCACGTCCCCCTTGTTTTTCAGCCGCTTTTCTGGGGTCATGGCGGTGAGAAATCTGAAAATGCCCCGGTGGATGGGCAGCAGCAAAAAGGCGAAGATCATGCCCAAAAAGATGGGCCGCAGGATGTGGGCCAGGGTGCCGAAAAAGGCCCGCAGGGCGGACAGGTGGAACAAGGTGAAAAACAGCAGCAGCGCCGCCGCGATCACCGCAAAGGCCGTCACGCCCACCGCGACGTAGGGTCCATACTGGTGGCGCTTATTCATGGCCGCCTCCCCCCTTTCTTATTCGGCCCCGCCCCGCTTCTTTTCCGCGGGACGGGGCCTGTTTTCAAATTCAGCTCAGACTTTCAGCTCGGTGGCCTGTTCGTCCAGGGCATCGGCATACTGCGCCAGCACAGGGGCCACTTCCTCGTCCAGGAACTCCTCCACCTGCTGGGGGCAGCGGCCGATATAGCGGCTGGGCTCCAGATGGGCGGTAAGCTCCTCCCGGGTCATGCCGAAGGCGGGGTCGGCGGCGATGAGGTCGATGAGGTTGTTGGGCAGACCCAGGTCCTTCACGTTCTTGCCCGCCTCGATGGAGTGGAGCCGGATGCGCTCGTGGAGCTCCTGGCGGTTGCCGCCCCGCTTCACCGCATCCATCATGATGTTCTCGCTGGCCATGAAGGGCAGCTCCTCCAGCACATGCTTCTCAATGACCTTGGGGTGGACCACCAGGCCGGAGGCCACGTTCTGATAGATATTCAGGATGGCGTCCACAGCCAGGAAGGCCTCGGGCACGGAGATGCGTTTGTTGGCAGAGTCATCCAGGGTGCGCTCGAACCACTGGGTGGCGGTGGTGATGGCGGGGGTGCCCGCATCCACCATCACATAGCGGGCCAGGGAGCAGATGCGCTCGCACCGCATGGGGTTGCGCTTATAGGGCATGGCGGAGGACCCGATCTGGTTCTTCTCAAAGGGCTCCTCCACCTCCTTCAGGTGGCACAGCAGGCGCATGTCGGTGGCGAACTTGCTGGCGGACTGGGCGATTCCGGACAGGGTGGACAGCACATTGGCATCCATCTTCCGGGAATAGGTCTGGCCGCTGACGGGGACCACGCTGTCAAAGCCCATCTCCTTGGCGATCTTCCGCTCCAGCTCCTTCACCTTCTCGTGGTCGCCCTCGAACAGCTCCAGGAAGGAGGCCTGGGTGCCGGTGGTGCCCTTGGAGCCCAGCAGCTTCAGGGTGGAAATGCGGTAGTCCACCTCCTGCAGGTCCATGAGCAGCTCGTTCATCCACAGGGTGGCCCGCTTGCCCACGGTGACCAGCTGGGCGGCCTGGAAGTGGGTAAAGCCCAGGGTGGGCATAGCCTTATACGCCCGGGCGAATTTGGCCAGGCAGTTGATGACCCGCACCAGCTTGTGCCGCACCAGCTCCAGGCCCTCCCGCATGAGGATCACGTCGGTGTTGTCGCCCACATAGCAGCTGGTGGCCCCCAGGTGGATGATGGGCATGGCCTTGGGACACAGCTCGCCATAGGTGTGGACATGGGCCATCACATCGTGGCGCAGCTTTTTCTCCCACTGGGCGGCCTTGGCATAGTCGATGTCGGTGAGATGGGCCTCCAGCTCATCCACCTGCTCCTGGGTCACGGGCAGACCCAGCTCCATCTCTGCCCGGGCAAGAGCCACCCACAGCCGCCGCCAGGTGGAAAATTTCTTGTCCGGGGAGAACAGATACAGCATCTCGTCGCTGGCATAGCGGGAGGAAAGGGGGCTCTCATAAGTATTGGTAGGCATAGTCTCGACCTCTTTTTGTCCGATTTTCGCAGGGCTCTCCCCTGCGTCCGCCCCGCGCTGCGGCGCAAAAGGGCTCGTTTTTTCTATTATATCGTATTTATTTTCCGAATACCACTGTTTCCAAAAAGTTTTCAGAAAAATTCATAAGTCTGAAAACAGCACAGCCGTTAAGGGGGCTGCTCACGGCGCTTTCCCTTAACGGCTGTCGGCTTAGATTCGGTTTAAATTACACGGCCTTGCCCTGGAGGAACATCTCCAGGCGGTCCAGGCCGGCCTTGATGTTGTCCATGGAGGCGGCATAGGACCAGCGGATGAAGTTGGGGGCACCGAAGCCGCCGCCGGGGACCACGGCCACCTTGCCATACTTCAGGAACAGGCTGGCAAAGTCGTCGTCAGAGTGGATAACCTGGCCAAAGAGCTCCTTACCCACGACCTTCTCCATGTTCATCATCACGTAGAAGGCACCCTCGGGCTTGATGCAGCTGATGCCCTCGATCTGGTTCATGCGCTGGACCATATAGTCCCGGCGCTCCTCAAAGGCCTGGCGCATGGTTTCCACCTGGTCCTGGGGGGCGGTGAGGGCGGCCAGGGCGGCCTTCTGAGAGATGGCGCTGGGGCTGCCGGTGCAGTGGCCCAGATAGTTGCCGACGACCTTGGTGATGTTGGCAGGGGCGGCGATATAGCCGATCCGCCAGCCGGTCATGGCATAGGACTTGGACACGCCGTTGATGAGCAGAGTGCGGGCCTTGATGTCCTCCCCCAGGGCGGCCAGGCTGGTGAACTGCTCATTGTCATAGGTCAGGCTGTAGTAGATCTCGTCGGACAGGACATACAGGTCGTTGTCCACACACACCTTGGCGATGGCCTCCAGCTCCTTGCGGCTGTACATCATGCCGGTGGGGTTGCAGGGGTTGTTCAGGATCATGCACTTGGTTTTAGGGGTGATGGCGGCGGAGAGCTTCTCGGGGGTGATCTTAAAGTGCTCAGCCTCGGTGGTGTCGATGACCACGGGCACGCCGCCCACCATGCGGATGAGCTCGATATAGCTGACCCAATAGGGGGCGGGGAGGATCACCTCGTCCCCCGGGTTGACCAGAGCCCGCAGGGCCACATAGACGCAGGTCTTCGCGCCGTTGGACACGGCGATCTCCTTGAAGTCATAGTCCAGCCCGCAGTCGGCCTTCAGCCGCTGGCAGATGGCCTTGCGCAGCTCCACGGTGCCCACACTGGGGGTATAGCGGGTATCGTTGTTCTGGATGGCCTGGATACCGGCCTCTTTAATGTGGTCAGGGGTGGGGAAATCGGGCTCGCCCGCGCCGAAGCCGATGACATCCTGGCCCTCCGCCTTCATCTGCTTGAACATGGCATCAATGGCCATGGTGCTGGAGGGCTGGATGGCAAGTGCGAACTCAGACAAAGATTTCATAAAAGATTCCTCCCATCGGGCGAGCCGGCTTCTCCCGGTCTCTGCTCCTATCTCACTCCTGAAAGGCATCCAGTCCCGGCATCGGGCCTTCTCCTCAGCGGCCCGTTTTCGGGAAAACCCGGACGGTTTCATTTCCTCTCAGGGATCGTTTGCATGGGATATTATACCCACGGACTTGCAAAAATGCAATGGGTTTTTTCATTCTTATGGCAAAAATGAATTTTGCAGCTGAAGAGGTTTCAGAATTCGTCATTTTTCACGATGGTTCCCCTCTCCTCCGCTCTCCCAAGGGTTTGTGGGATCTTTCCGCTGAAAAAATCCGGCCTGGTTTTGAGACAGATGCCGAAAAAACAAGGTACGGACCGGGGGCATTCTGCCTCGGTCCGCACCTTGTTTTAAAAGGGAAAAGAAGATTTTTGCAAGTTGTATGGGGTCAAATTTTCTCCCGGATGAGCTGACCCATCCTCTGGGTGCCGATGACCTGCTGACCGGGGGCGGCGATGTCAGCGGTGCGCCAGCCCTCGTTGAGCACGGCATCCACCGCGTCCTCAATGGCCTTGGCCTCCCGGGGCTGCTGGAAGGAATAGCGGAACATCATGGCCACAGACAGGATGGTGGCCACGGGGTTGGCCTTGTCCTGGCCGGCGATATCGGGGGCAGAGCCATGGATGGGCTCATACAGGCCGGGGGCGGTGTCGCCGATGGAGGCGGAGGGCAGCAGGCCGATGGAGCCGGTGATCATAGATGCCTCGTCAGACAGGATATCGCCGAACATGTTCTCGGTGACCACCACATCGAACTGGCCGGGGTCCCGGACCAGCTGCATGGCGGCGTTGTCCACCAGCACATCCTCATAGGCCACGTCAGAATACTCCTTGGCCAGACGGTGCAGGTGCCGCTCTTGTCCACGCTGGCGACCTTTTTGCTGCGCATCCGGGCCAGCTCGAAAGCACGGCGGCCAATGCGCTCGATCTCCATCTCGGAATAGGCCATGCGGTCGGCGGCCTCAATGCCCCGGTCGGCGGTCTCATACCGCTCCCGCTTGCCGAAGTACACGCCGCCGGTGAGCTCCCGGACGATCATCAGGTCGATACCCTTCTCGGCGGTCTCCTGCTTCAGGGGGCAGGCCCCGGCCATGGCGGGCCGCAGGGCGGCGGGGCGCAGGTTAGCGTACAGGCCCAAGTCCTTGCGGATGGACAGCAGGGCGGTCTCGGGCCGCTGGTCAGGGTCGCTGGAGTGGCCCCACTTGGGACCGCCCACCGCGCCCAGCAGCACCGCATCGCAGGCCCTGCACTTCTCCGCCGTGCCGTCGGGATAGGATTTGCCCACCGCGTCGATGGCGCAGCCGCCCATCATCACGTCTGTAAATTCAAAGCTGTGGCCGAACTTGGCACCCACGGTCTCCATGACCTTGACCGCCTCGCCCACCACCTCGGGGCCGATGCCGTCGCCCCGGATCAGCGCGATCTTATAGTTCATTTCGCCACACCTCTCGCTTTCAACGAATTCAGCAGGCCGCCGCTCTGGATGATGCCGTTGATAAAGGCGGGGAAGGGGGCGGCCTGATAGGTCTTGCCGGTGGTCTTGTCGGTGATCACGCCGCTGTCAAAGTCCACGTCCACCTGGTCCCCGGCCTGAATCTCTTCGGCGGCCTGGGGGCACTCCACGATGGGAAAGCCGATGTTGATGGAGTTGCGGTAGAAGATGCGGGCGAAGGAGGGGGCGATGACGCACTTCACGCCGCAGGACTTGATGGCCAGAGGGGCGTGCTCCCGGCTGGAACCGCAGCCGAAGTTGGGGCCGGCCACGATGATGTCCCCCTCCTCCACGGTGGAGGCGAAGTCGGGGTCGATGTCCTCCATGCAGTGGGAGGCCAGGGCCGCCGGGGAGGGATCGTTGAGATGACGGGCGGGAATGATGACATCGGTGTCAACATTGGCCCCATATTTATAAACCTTCATATAAAGTTTCAGTCCTTTCCTATGTCTCCGGTCCAACGGGCCAAATCAAATCACAGCTTCCGGGGGTCGGCCACGCAGCCCGCGATGGCGGAGGCAGCGGCCACGTCGGGGCTGGCCAGGATGACCTCGGAGGTCACATGGCCCATGCGGCCCACAAAGTTCCGGTTGGTGGTGGAGACGGTGCGCTCCCCCTCGGCCATCACGCCCATGTGGCCGCCCAGGCAGGGGCCGCAGGTTGGGGTGGACACGGCGGCGCCGGCCTGGATAAAGGTCTGGATCAGCCCCTCGGCCATAGCCTGGAGCACGATGTCCTGGGTGGCGGGGATGACGATGCAGCGCACGTTGTCGGCCACCTTTTTGCCCTTCATCACGGCGGCGGCGGCCCGAAGGTCGCTGATGCGGCCATTGGTACAGGAGCCGATGACCACCTGATTGATGGGCAGCCCGGCCACCTCGCTGACCACTTTCGTATTCTCGGGCAGGTGGGGCATGGCCACAGTGGGCTCCAGGGTGTTCAGGTCGATGACCACCTCGCTGTCATACACAGCGTCGGGGTCGGCGGCAAAGGCCTCGCAGGGGCGGTTCACCCGGCTATTGATATACTCCATGGTCTTCTCATCCACGGGGAAGATGCCGTTCTTGCCGCCGGCCTCGATGGCCATGTTGGCGATGGTGAACCGGTCGTCCATGGACAGGGAGGCGACCCCCTCCCCGGCAAACTCCAGAGACTTGTACAGGGCCCCGTCCACGCCGATGGCCCCGATGAGGTGCAGGATCACGTCCTTGCCGGACACATGGGGCTGCAGCTTGCCCTTCAGGGTCACTTTGATGGCGGAGGGCACCTTGAACCACAGCAGGCCGGTGGCCATCCCGGCGGCCATGTCGGTGGAGCCCACGCCGGTGGAGAACGCGCCCAGGGCACCATAGGTACAGGTGTGGGAGTCGGCGCCCACAATGACCTCGCCGGGGGCGCACAGGCCCTTCTCGGGCAGCAGGGCGTGCTCCACGCCCATATGGCCCACGTCGAAGAAGTTGGTGATGTTGTGCTTGTGGGCAAAGTTCCGGGCCTTCAGGCACAGCTCGGCGGACTTGATGTCCTTGCAGGGGGTGTAGTGGTCCAGAACGATGGAGATCTTATCCCGATCAAACACCTGGGTGAAACCGGCCTTCTCAAACTCGGTGATGGCGACGGGGGTGGTGATGTCGTTGCCCAGCACCATGTCCAGCTTGGCCTCGATGAGCTGTCCGGCCTCCACCCGGTTCAGCCCGGCGGCCTTGGCCAGGATCTTCTGCGTCATGGTCATTCCCATTGAAAACTCCTCCTCAGTGCGCATTGCTTTGTAACTGCCCTATAGTATGACAGGGTGCTTGCCAAAAAAATGTAAAGCATGTTATAATTGAAGAAAATTCTTTGGGAGGCGTTTCTATGGACCGACAGACCTTGGGCGAGATGGACCTGCCCGCCCACATCTGGGAGCCCTTTGCCCAGAGCCGGGCGGCCATCCGCTGCTCCCCCGGCTTTCTCATCTACCTCCAGGGGACGGAGGCCACCTGCTTCTATTATTTAAAGGAGGGCCGGGTAAAGAGCTTCATCCAGTCGGAGACCGGAGGCGAGCGGGTGCTGAACATCTACCGGGCGGGCAGCCTGTTCGGCGAGGCATCTTTTTTGGACGAGCTGCCCCGGGTGTCCTCCGCCGTGTCCCTCACTCCCTGCCAGCTGGTGCCCATCGACCGGGAACTGGTCACCCAGGCCATCAGCCGGGACCCGGAGCTGGCCCTGGCCATGATGAAATATCTGGCCCGCACCGTGCGTCTGCTCTCCCATCAGGTGGACCAGATGGCCTTCCGCCCCGCCCAGTGGCGGGTGGCCCGCTACCTCCTCTCTCTGGCCGATGGGGACGACTGTCTCCAGTGCAGTCAGGACGACATCGCCGATTCCGTCTCCGTCAGCCGCGTCACCGTCAGCCGCATTTTAAACGACCTGTCCCGCCGGGGCCTGGTGGAACTGGGCTACCGCCGCATCCAGATCCTGAACCGCCCGGGGCTGGAGTGGCTGTGCCGGGAGGAGTAAACAAATTAAAAGCCGCTATTCAACGCTGCATTGCACTGAATAGCGGCTTTTTCTTATGCTTTTCCTGTTACGTAAGTAGTCGTTGTTCTGCTGTCGCGCCCTGCACTATCTTCAGCGAAGATAGTCACAACCACTTTATACTCCGTTCCTGCTTTTCCTCCACACGTAATGGTATTTACATACAGAGTAGTGTTCTTTTTTGTCATCCCTGTGTCGCTTTCGCTCCACGATTCAGACAGTTTCCAACTTGACCCGGACTTCTGATAAACATTGATGCTCTCACAGCCAAGTTTACTTTTTACCCCGGTCCCAGTAACGGAAAATCTAACTTTTAAAACACCTCCGCCCGGTGTCACATCAACTGAATACTTCATGATTTGGTCGCTGGCCCTAGTCTGAACAGCAACCGCCGGAACTATCATCAAACAGATACAGATCACAGCCATAATCATGGCCACGAAACGATTTCTTTTCATTTTTCACACCTCTTATCTGATTTTAGCTCTCACCTTTAAAAGTTAGATTTGATCAGATCTATCGGGGACACAGAATCCGATACAACAGATATGCTATATTCAAAGCCATCTTTGACCCAAGCAGCTACTTTAGCGTCATTATTTTCAAAAAGATAATACAATACGCCATTTTGCTCATATTTTGTCACATCTGCAGCATCTTTTTCATAGACTTCTCTTTCCCTGCTATCATTCTGTGTGATAGAATACACGATCAAATCCGCCCCATTCGTGTAAGTGACACAGAAGTCAATATTACCTGTATCGTTGTCAACATATAATGCAGAATCTTCCGTGTAAAATGTCTCCGGTGCCGTGAGAATTTGCACCGAAAGTCCTTCTCCGTCTAATGTGGTCTGAAGTTCTTGATACTCCTCTGACACTTCCGCACGGCTACTGACCGTCTTTGTCCGGCTTACTGTATCCGAGGATACGGAGGAATTTTTTCTATTGTCCGTCGGCAATCGGCCAAAGCCAAATGTGCTCTCGCTCCACCGAGCCAAGGCCCCAAGCACATCTACGCCAGATGCCTGCGCAAATACCACACTCCCAAACAGGCAACCGGTCACCAACGCCGCAACCAGACAATTCCGCAGAATTCGTTTCGTGCTTGCCCTGCTTCTTCCAGATTCTTTCTTTTCTTCGTTTCCACCAACGCCCGCCAGCGGAACGACCTTCTTCTGTAGATTGCGATACGCTTCCTCCGCGGAAGGGTGCTGGGGAATCGGGCTTTTTTTGTCCAGTGCATTCAAATATGCATCGATCACACCAGGATCATATGTTTCCTCCGTCATTGCATTCAATGCCTGTTCCATCGCCTCTGCCAATTCAGACGGGGACATTTCCTCTAATCGCTCCGACAAAACACCTAAATTTACTGCATCATTCTGTTGTGCTTGGTTTTCATCCAAAGGAGAATTCATGCTGCCCTCCTCTCTTCATTCCTCCAACAACTAATATGTCAAAGGTCGAATATATTGTTGCATAAAATTTTATCTAATATCCTTCAAATATTTCTTACATCGCGAAACGGCACGCTGCACTCTGCTTCGGCATCCAACCTCTGATATTCCTAAACGGTCTGCCATTTCTTTATATTCCATTTGATGTTCAAATCTCCAAATCAAAACTTTCTTGTCTTCTTCGGACAATTGTTTGGGCAATACAAATTCCAGCGGACTTCCCGGCGGCTTATCTGCCAACTCTATGACCGACTCCAGCGAAACCTCAGGATGCCGTTTCACCCGGCGGCGTTCATTGAGTGCCAGGTTCTTTAGCGTGATCATCAACCAGCCTTCAGGCAGAGGATGAACAGAAAGCTCGTCCTGGTGAAACATCGCAATCAAGAACACCTCTTGCACAAGGTCCTGCGCAAGTTCCACACTGCCAACCATGCGATAAGCCAGTTTAAACGTTTTTTCATACTGTGCTTCATACAGCGTCTTTAAAAACGCATCAAATGCTTCCACCGAAGATCTCAACTCTTTTCGCCAGTAAATGCAACCATTTTAATCAATAAAAGCGAAAAAGTCAAATATGAGCCAAATTTATGCGAACAAATATATTTTTTATTTTTCCTGCAACAAAACCACTCGCCCAGTACATATACTTTTTAAAAGGACATTACAGCTTCTTGTTATGTACTGTACTACTTTATTTAGGAGGATTTTTATGAAGAAGAAAATTGCCAGTTTGTCCCTGGCCCTCGTCATGGCTATGGGCTGCATTCCCGGTGCCTCTGCCTGTGCCACG
>QWCK01008626.1_pt1 | contig 11549 bp, 13 predicted proteins | sample 1972571 | NCBI WGS metagenome assembly QWCK01 (sample SAMN09866710, study PRJNA288562) | Human gut metagenome isolate term2_stool, whole genome shotgun sequencing... | isolation source: gut | host: Homo sapiens | place: USA: California | reverse complement strand
GCCGAGCTCCTCCGATCTCTGAAGGAGGTGATCCAGGAAGGGCTGCCCACCCAGTGTGTCGAATGAGTCGTAGTATAGCAGCATTGCCACCGACAGATAATAGTACAGGCGACGCCCCAGAATACTCTCCGGGATCGACCCCTGGAGAGGGAAGAAACTCCTTGCCTCGCTATTCTGGATAGGCACCTCCCGCTCCATCACCAGGCAGAGCGGCGTCTGTCGCTCACTCCCGTAGATCGGCCTGTAGGCTGTCAGTGTGAGGTCACCGGTGAAGTGCTGTCCCGCTCCTGAGGTCAGTCGGATATAGAGAGACATCTGCATCGGCTCCTTTGGCGTCATGCTGAGTCTCACATCGGGACTGAAGCCATCGGCATAATGGGGATCAGAAAAGCTTAGGAAGTGTCCTGAGGATCTCAAGTGCTACTTCCTCCTTCTTCATCAGCGGCAGAGTCTGCTCTATCGATCCATCTCGGCTCAGGAGAGTGACCCTATTGGTCTCGGTCCCAAATCCTGCGCCGGCATCCTCGAGGGTATTGGCGACGATGAGGTCGAAGTTCTTCCGCTTCATCTTATCCTGCACTTGGCTAAGATCGAGATGGGTCTCGAGTGCAAATCCGATGTGGACCTGATCACTCTCCTTCCGCTCGCCCATAAGTGCGGCAATGTCGGGATTGGCCACCAGGTCTAGCGTCATCGTAGGGCGGTGCTCCCTCTTGACCTTCTGCATCTCGGGGCTTGCCACCCTATAGTCTGCCACAGCTGCGCAGAAGATCCCCACGTCATAGGAGGTTACTCCGAGACAAGCCTGCAGCATCTCCTCAGCGCTCTCTACCCTGATCATCTCCAGACTCTGGTCGGGAGAGGGAAGGATCTGAGCCGGTCCGGTGACAAAGGTGACCCTTGCCCCGAGACGAAGTGCTTGCTCTGCGAGAGCCTTCCCCATCCGTCCGGAGGAGTAATTGCCGATAAAGCGAACCGGATCGATGCGCTCGTACGTCGGACCGGACGTGATCAGAAGGTGTCTCCCTCTTAGGGGGGCGTCGGCGTGAGCTTCGTCCTCAAGATCCAGCTCCAGTCTCCGGACGATCTCCTCCGGCTCGGGGAGTCGTCCCTTGCCGACCAGGTGGCTGGCGAGCTCACCCTCATCGGCCTCGAGTATCGTGGCGCCCATCTCCCGGAGACGTGTGGCTGACGCGACTGTCGATGGGTGACTGTACATGTCGAGATCCATCGCAGGAGCGACGTAGACCCGACCCCGCGTTGCCAGGTAGCAGGTGACGAGGAGGTTGTCGGCAATACCGTAAGCCATCTTCGCCATCGTGGAGGCAGTAGCGGGTGCCACGAGGAAGAGGTCCGCCCAGAGTCCCAGCTCCACGTGGCTATGCCATGACCCATCGGTTCGGTCAAAGAAGTCGCACAATACCGGGCGACCGGAGAGAGTGGAGAGTGTGAGGGGGGTGATAAACTCCTTCGCAGCCTCCGTCATCACCACTTGCACCTCTGCTCCAGCCTTGATCAGAAGGCGAATCAGCGGCGCAGCCTTGTACGCTGCTATACTGCCGGTGACACCCAGGACAATGTGCTTGCCACTCAGGTTAGACATGGTCGGGACTATCGCTCTTGAGGTCGATCTCTTTCTTGATCTTCTGCAGCTGAAACTTCGTGTCCTCCGGGAAGTCACTGCTCATCATCCAGGAGAAGTATCCCGGCTCCCTCCTCAGCACATCTGAGACGAGACGTCCCTTGTGCTTTCCGAAATTGAACTCCACCTCATCACTATCGTTGTAGATGAAGCGTCCAGCAAAGTCCACGATCCGCCGCTGCGTCGTATATTCATCGAGCTGGCCGATGTCATTGGGGAGGTCGGGGTACTTGGCGAGCTGTCCACGTAGGACGTTATACGTCGCCTGGGTGTCCGCCAGAGCCCCGTGTGCTCCGTCGAAGGTGGATCCGCAGTAGAACTGATGCGCTGCCGTAAGCGTCCTCGCCTCCCGCTTGTGGAAGATCACCTGCACATCGACCACCTTACGGCTGTGCAGGTCGACAGGCACGCCGGAGCGATAAAACTCCTCGCTGAGCATCGGGAGGTCAAAGCGGTTGCAATTGTACCCCGCCAGATCACATCCCTCGATGAATCCTGCCACACGCTTAGCGACCTCGGGGAAGGTGGGAGAGCCAGCCACATCCTCATCGCTGATGCCGTGGATTGCGGTCGAGGACTCCGGTATGTGGCACTGAGGATTGACACGCATGGAGAGGGACTCCTGGCTGCCGTCCGGCAGCACCTTGACGAGCGCTATCTCTATGATCCGGTCTCTGGCCGGGTCGATGCCGGTCGTCTCGAGGTCAAAGAATACGAGTGGCCTTTCTAGCTGGAGCTTGGGGAGCTGTTCGATCAGACTCATATCAGCAGTGGCATATCTACGGCGATGATTGTCTCGTCCTCATCCCTCTCCTGAGGCGTGATGATGGCGGCGTGAGCCCGGTCACCAAGCAGGAGCTCTACGTCATTTCCGGGGAGGATGCTCAGGATCAGCTTGGTCGCATCGTTGGCAAATATGGAAACGCGTCGGAAGGCTGCCAGAAGCTGCGACCGATCAGCGATGATGCTCTTATCATTGTCCTGAGGGATGACGCTCTCGCAATTGGGATACTTGCCATCGAGCAGGCGGCACTGGAGGCGCATGTCCTCGCGCTCAAAGGTGGCGTAATTGGCGTACACCGTCACGCGGATCGTGTCCTCCAGCGTCGGAGCGGTCTCCTCTGTTGCTCCTTCAGCACCCTCTACATCCGAGGTGGTGCCGGGACTCCGGTGGGTAAAGAGGAGCTTGATGAGGGATACCGGCTTGCCCGGTAGGGTGAACTCCTCCAGAGCTGCCACGTCGGGATAGTTGGATGCATCCTGACCGACGAAGTCGAAGTGGCCGTTATTGTACCGGACGTTGATGTGCTGATTGTCCGTATCGATGTCGAAGGTTAGGTCCTGTGCCGGAAGTTCCTTGAGTGGCAGGAGCAGGTGCTCCGGGCGGATGCAGATGGTGTAGTCTTCGCCCTCGTGCGTCTGAGTGCGCAGTGAGAGGGTCAGGCGTGTCTCGCCGTCCGTGCCGGTCATGCGGAGGATGTCTCCCTTGATCTCGAAGAGTATGTCATTGATGATCGCCGAGGTGCCTCCGGTCTTGCTGGATGAGGGGACCACGCGACTGATGATCGATAGCCTGCTGCTTAGCTGCTGACTGCCTACTGTAAATTTCATAATGGATCGGATAGAAGTCTCGTATATACTTAGTGGTAAAATTACCAATTTGCGTAGATATAACCAATTGTCTCCTTGAGTCCTCTCGGCAAAATGGAACCAATGGTGTCTCCAAACTAATACCGGTAATAGAATGTAGTCCGTATGAGAGTCGAACTCATCTTTCAAGAATGAAAATCTTGCGTCCTAACCGATAGACGAACGGACCAAATAGCTTGGGCCGAGATCGTTTTTAGGGCGATGACTTCGGCTTCTTAGGCGTTAGCCTGCTGACCCTTGAGGCTATTGAGCTTCTCTGCGAGAGAGTGCTTCAGGTTGGCAGCCTTATTCTTGTGGATGTGACCCTTGCCGGCCATACGATCGATCAGAGAGGTAACCTGCGGAAGAGTCTCCTCAGCCTTGGCTGCATCATCGAGGGCGCGGAAGTCGCGGACCGCATTACGCATCGTCTTACCGTAGTAACGGTTGTGCGTGCGGCGTGCGCTGGCTTGTCTTATTCTCTTAAGTGCTGACTTATGATTTGCCATGATTGGATTATTCTATCTGCACCCGTTAGAGAGTGTGTCCCTGCAAGAAGTGGGGGAAGAATTAGTAGTCCGTAGGGGAATCGAACCCTTATTTCAAGAATGAGAATCTTGCGTCCTAACCGTTAGACGAACGGACCGAAAACTTTCGTGCTATTGCTCTGCAAAGGTAAGAAAGTTTTTCACTTCTTGCAAGCCCTGAGGTTATGATCTTACCTTGTTTGACCTTTTACCTCTATGTGACACCCTCTTAGTCGGGTGATAATGATTATCTGCGGATGTTGAGTTTCTCGATGATGGCGCGGTAGCGATTGATGTCGTTGCGCATCAGATAGTCGAGCAGGTTGCGGCGCTTACCGATAAGGAGCTTCATGGAGCGAGAGGTGTTGAAGTCCTGTGGGTGCTTCTTGAGGTGCTCCGTGAGGTGTGAGATGCGGTACGTGAAGAGAGCGATCTGGCTCTCTGCGGAGCCGGTGTCCTGATCTGACGTACCATACTCACCGAAGATTTCTTTCTTCTTTGCTGTATCCAGATACATATCTAGTGACAAATAATGAGTGGTGAATAATATTTACGCATGATCACCCCGTACGTCCGGGTGACATTTGCGACTGCAAAGGTAGCACTTTTAGTTGGTTGTGCCAAGTGGTTCCTCCTCTGATAGGGCGTATGGCGGGAAAGGCTCGCCTCCTCGGGTGAGGGGATTGGGGGTATTGCTGAGTAGGGGCTTGAGGTACTTGTCGAAGGAGCTGCCTGGTTGGTCCACGAAGTAGTCTCGGTATTCGGAGTCGTCAGCCAGGTACGCCCTAAGCCAGCTGTATAGGATGGCTCGGAGGATGGGGTACTTGGGCTCGCTCGGGATGAAGTACCAGTCGGCGTGATCCATCCTATCGATCGAGAGGAAGGCATGCTTAGCTGAGCCACCGAGACTGTTGTAGAAGGCGAATGACTTCCAGGGGAAGGCGACGATGTCGTAGCTTCCTGTGACGATCATGGTGGGGATATCGAGGTGGGAGAGGTCGTCCCCGAGGCTGTCATTGGCACCGCCGCCCACTTCAGCCACCAGTGGACCGCCGTTGTAGGGATTGAGACCGACGACCGTTTTGATCTTACCTCTCAGACCATTGGGGTAGGGCATCATTGCGGTATGGAGTACTCCGGCACCGCCCATGGAGTGTCCCACGAGTGCCACCGCATCAAGGTCTACATGATCATAGATAGGGCTGTCCGGTCTCATGCTCTCACCTCGGAGGATCTCGTAGGCTGCCATAAGCCCGGGAGGCCACTGGAATGGGCGTTTCTGGTCGAGAGCGGTGTAGGTAATGCAGATAAAGCCGTGCGAACTGAGGTGCTGGGGGATCTTCTGCAGAAACTTCTGCTTGCAATTGAAGCCGTGCACGACGATCACGGCAGGGACCTTGCCCTCTAGATTCTTCGGATAGTAGATCGTAGCAGGCTCATTCTCGGCGAAGTATTCCTCGTCGTAGGTGTAGCTGTCTGCGTAGGAGGCGAGGCTGTCCGTCTCTATCTTCGCTAACTTGTCTATCTGTGACTGTGCCATCTCGATGGTCTGTGATTGGACAGGTGATGCGGTCGGTAGGAGGAGTAGGAGCAGGTATAGGCTCTTCCTTAGGTATTTATTCATGTCCTGTCGTGCTATTTGTCCCGATGGAGCGGACGACCCGGAAGCCGATCAGGCGGCTGGGGCAGTCGGGGAGTTGCTTCCTTCTGTAGTCCAAACGGAGAGCGAGGGCCGGTGAGTGGAAGGATCCACCCTTGGCGACACGGTAGACTCCGCTCTCTGGTCCCCCGTAGGTGGGCGTACGCTCACCATACCAGTCCTCGCACCACTCCCAGACGTTGCCGGACATGTCGTAGAGACCCAGTTTATTGGGGCTTTTCGTCCCGACGCTTCGGGTGCCGTATTCTGGTCGGCGAACCATCTCGGCGGGGTTATAGAGGGGGTTCCACTCCGCATAGGCATTGGTCCTGTACCAGGCATAGCGAGTCATCGTCAGTCCCGGTCCGCCTGACCACTTCGCTGTTACTTGGATCTTGTCCGCCTCCATGGCTGCCCACATCCACTCCGCCTCCGTCGGCAGGCGATAGCCGTCCGCTTCGTAGTCTCGCGTGACTGTGTTGCCGGTGATGGTGTATACCGGTGTCAGATTGTCGTGGAGGCTCAGCTTATTGCAGTAGGTCACCGCATCGTACCAGGAGATGCTCTCCACCGGCCTCTTGTAGGTGTCGCTGCGGTAGATCCCCTCGCCATCAAATCGGGCCATGCGGGACTTGTCCGGACTGGAGTAAAAGGATGGGTCCTCGCCCATGATGAAGTGGTACTCTCGCTGCGTCACCTCGTGGGTGCCTATCAGGAAGGGCTCCACCTCGGTCGGTTTGTCAGTCCCCGGTAGGACGAAGGATCCGCCCGGGACGGGGACCATGCTCCCCACGATGGCACCTGAGGGGTTGGAGATGACTCGGTGAAGTTGTCCGTGGAGGTCAGGCATAGCGAGGGTCAGTAGGAGTAGAAGTAGTGTCTCTTGTCGTATTCTCATAGCAGGGTGTTGGGAAGATGATCCCTAAAGTAGAGTAGGTAGAGTGCATCCACCACCAGACCGATAGCCAGAGCAATGTAAAACCATTTCTTAGCCGTTGCCGATTCCCTCTCGGCTCCCTCGTAGTCTCCCGCTCGGTACAGGCTGCGGACCTGCATGGCGTGGAAGAAGGGGATCAGCCCGATGATCGAGCAAAGGAGCGTCAGTATGATCGACTCCGTCATCCAGCTCTTGGGCATAGGGCGGCTGGGTTGGTTCTCCTGCGCGGCTGGAGGGATCGGCGCTCCCGACTCCACCTGCCTGTCACCGGTGTCAGGGCTTGGACTCTCCTTACGTAGAAACCCCTTCAGTTCTTCCATCGTGTCGGCAGCTGCCCACTCACCCATTCCGGTGTGCCACACCAGGGTCTCTCCCCTGAGTGGCAGCAGACGGAAGATCTCCAGCGAGTAGGGACCGAATTGCTCCCCGTGCTCATCTATATAGTAGTACTCCTTCTCCATTTACTGAGTGTCTTGTAGTATGTGCCCGGTGTCCGGGGGGGCAAAGGTAGGAACAAATTGTCTATCTCTATTCCTTCCTCTCTCCTGAGAGAAGCGGACTCCTCAGCCATTATTGACCATCTCTGCAAGGGTCTGGAAGGCGCTCCCAAAGGATACGAACATTATCAGCACCACTCCCAAGAGGATCACAGCGAGGACTACGCTCACGAGGATGCAGTTTCGAGCCATCGACGAGGCCAGCTCTGCGCCCCTATAGTCACCCTCGGCATAGCGCTGATTGCAGGTGATGCCCAGTGCGATGCCCACTATGCCCGGGATGCTGCCGCAGAGGAGCGTCAGCAGGATCGACCAGACGAGATAGTTATTGGGCTTTGCCGGGATAGTGACGGGTCCTGTACTTATGCCGACGGATGGAGGTGGAGTGAGGACGGTCCTCTCGGCTTCGCCCGGGACTATCTCTGCGCCGGTCAGTAGGGAGCGGATCTCGGGGACCAGACTCGCAGCTGTCCAGCTCTCCATCCCCTCGTGCCAGATCAGGGTCTGCGGGGTGATGACTCTGATCAGATCCTCCGCCGTCACCGGACCTCTCTGCACCTCTCCCTTGAGGTAAAAGTAGTAGTGATTGTCTGTCATTATACCGGTATCTTCTATTGGTGCAAATGTAATCAAAAAAGAGTCTCGCCCTCTCTTTTCCTGATACCAAGCTCCTCGCAGCTGACTTTCCTTGGTTACTGTGGCTTGAGACGCCGTCGATTCCAATCTCTTTTGGTATATTTGGGTCGGAATAGCAAACTAATCACTAATCCTTTTGTTCTTATGAAAATGATGAAGTATCTCGCGGCCGCTCTCCTGTCTGTCCTTATGATCTCTCCGGTCATGGCTCAGGACTGCTGCGCCAAGAAGGGAGGTTCGGACAAGACCTGCTCGCGTGTGATCCAGACTACCATCCCTGAGCGTCCTGCGGGGCAGCAGGATATGCTGGCTTTCCGTGCCCCCAAGCTCCAGACCGTCCGGATCGGTATCATCGGTCTCGGTATGCGTGGCGTGGGTGCCGTCGATCGCCTCTCGCTCATCGAGGGTACGGATGTCGTGGCCCTCTGCGACCTTCACCAGGATCGCACGGAGAAGAGCAACGCCATCCTCGAGAAGAATGGTCGTCACTCGGCAGAGCTCTACTACGGCTCGGACGATGCGTGGAAGAAGCTCGTCGAGCGCCCCGATATCGATCTGATCTACATCGTGACTAACTGGCAGACCCACGTCGAGATGGCGAAGTACGCTATGGAACAGGGCAAGCACGTTGCTGTAGAGGTGCCGACTGCCTTCTCGCTGGACGACATCTGGACCCTCATCGACACTTCCGAGCGGACCCGCAAGCACTGCATGATGCTTGAGAATTGCGTCTACGACTTCTTCGAGATGACTACCCTCAATATGAAGAATAAGGGTCTCCTTGGCGACATCCTCTATGCTGAGGGTGGCTATATCCACAATCTGGAGGACTTTTGGCCCTACTACGAGGGAGACTGGCGCATGGACTACAATATCAAGCACCGTGGCGATGTCTACCCGACCCACGGCATGGGCCCCGCCGCTCAGATCCTCGATCTCCACCGTGGAGATAAGATGAATGTCCTCGTCTCCATGGACACCACGCCTCGCAACCTCCCCGCTTACCTCGAGGAGACTCGCGGTATGAAGGATGCCAAGGTGGCCAATGGTCAGCACACCATGACGATGATCCGCACGGAGAAGGGGCGCACCATCTTTATCCACCACGATGTCACCACGCATCGCCCCTACAGCCGTCAGTACAATGTTGCCGGCACTAAGGGCTACGCCTCTAAGTACCCTGCCGAGCATTACGCCCTCGCCGGTACGGATCTGAAGGATGCCGGCATGCCCGCAGTCGATGACCTCTCCACCCACAGCTGGGTAAGTCCCGAGATGCAGAAGGAGCTCTACGAGAAGTACAAGCACCCGATCACACGCGAACTGGAGAAGCGTGCCAAGGAGGTAGGTGGTCATGGCGGTATGGATTTCATCATGGACTACCGTCTGATTTACTGTCTTCGCAATGGTCTGCCGCTTGATATGGACGTTTACGACATGGCCGAGTGGTGCTCGCTGATCCCGCTCTCCCAGATCTCCCTTGAGCACGGATTCGCACCCGTCGAGGTGCCCGACTTCACTCGTGGAGCCTGGCAGCGCCTCCAGGGCTACCACCACTACATGATCGGAGACTGATCCCCATCCCATAGCCATCTGAGGAAGCACCGTCCCTTACCCGGAGCGGTGCTTCCTCCATATATATGTATCAATAGGACCATTGACTCAGTGACCCTTTGATATGTTTGCAGCTGCAAAGGTACACCCACACGTCTACCCTCTGTCTCTTCCTGTCCTCTCCTGTCTCTCCTGTGAAAAAACTGTCACAAGAGTGTGCGGGAGGTCTCTTCGCGAGTTCCTGTCTGTGATCCTCTGATTTTGCCCAAATCGGGAGCTACCTCAGCATTCTCCTTACTACCTTGTCAAAGTCGAAGTCGATATGCTGAGTCTTATTGAAAATGTCATACGCTGCTTCCGATTTCGCCTTTGCTTCAGTAGCAGAGATGCGCCCTCTGTCGGGTAGGATCTTGTAGTCATTAAAAGAGAGAAACTTGTCTACGCTGACGGTAAATTGTTCCATCGTAAAGGTGTTACCTTTTGTCGTAGTCAATGCTGCACTCAGCATAGATGTCGGTGATTTGCTGCCAGATGCGGCGCTCACTCGCACGGATGGAACGGACACGCTCCAGCAGCTCCCGGAAGTAATCCTTGCAAAAAAACGCCGTTCCCTTCTTTAGCCGCTCATCATCCATTGCAAAACCCTTCCGGATGTATTCCCTCAGGACTTGTGTTGCCCACTGACGGAACTTCGTTGCTCTCACGGAGCTGACTCGGTAGCCCACTCCGAAGAGATCTGCCATCGCCTTCTGGGATCACCAAGCCGGTCTCTTCCTTGACCACAACCTTTACGCTCTCCTCTGTCTGGCATGCTGTACAGGAGGAAGTCTATCTCTTGTTTCATAGCTACTATTGTCTTACTTGTGTAGTACAAGTATACCCATATCAGTGGGGACCCTGTCTAACAGAGGAGGACGAGTGAGTGGGGAAAAGAGGTATATTTGTCTCTGTACAGAATTACCACACTTTAGTCTAAGACGCTCAAGCTATGGAGGAAAAGAAGAGTCGGGTCATCACCTCGATCACCCTGATGGATGGGACGGTGCTGCCGTGCGAGCCACTCGGGGAGGGTGAGAAGCCGGTGCCGACACGCTGGGCTCTCAATCATGAGACCGGCGAGTATTACTACAAGCCTCACCCGAAGTTTCGGTCGGATGAGACCGAGGAGGAGATCGATGAGATCCGTAGGATCGGGTGGGAGCTCTGGCTGGAGCATGCGTTCCTCATCTACAGGCACCGAGAGGAGATCCTGAGGGATAGTCGGATGTTCCTGACCCCGCTGATGACCCAGTGCGGTCTTGCCTACACGGGGAGCTCAGGCTTCGAGCGACCTACGGTGGGGATATACTTAGAGTGGTGGGCGACCTGCCCCTTGGCGACGCACGTCGATGAGGAGGGCGTCCTGTGGTTAGTGACAGACTTCGGTGGCATCCCGCTCTCCGGGACCAATCGCACCACCTTCGTCAGCGAGGATGGTCGGAGAGATATGAGACCTATCCACGACTTTACGGCGCTCTGGTCGTCGTATCAGGAAGTCAATGTCCGCTATAATAGGGCGAAGCGATACTGCCGCTCCTATAACCTCTTCGAGCTGGTGAAGCTCCTCAAGGAGAAGTGAAAAAAGGACGCGCAGCCATTTGACTGTGCGTCCTTTCTCTTTATGCTCTCGGGGGGGAGGGTTACTCCCACTCGATCGTGGATGGCGGCTTGGAGGAGATGTCGTAGACGCAGGGGGGGGGAGGGTTACTCCCACTCGATCGTGGATGGCGGCTTGGAGGAGATGTCGTAGACGCAGCGATTGACGCCGTCCACCGTATTGATGATCTCACTTGACACGCGTGCGAGGAAGTCGTAGGGCAGGTGCGCCCAGTCAGCACTCATCGCATCGACAGAGGTGACAGCACGGAGTGCGATCACTTGGTCGTAGGTCCGCTCGTCGCCCATCACACCGACGGAGTGCACCGGCAGGAGGATCGCACCAGCCTGCCATACCTCGTCGTAGAGACCGGCCTCGCGGAGCCGGCTGATGAAGATGTGGTCCGCCTCCTGAAGGATCCGAACCTTCTCCGGCGTGATATCGCCGAGGATGCGGATGGCGAGCCCGGGACCGGGGAAGGGCTGACGATAGACCATGTCATGCGGCATACCGAGCTCCTCGCCTACCTTACGCACCTCGTCCTTGAAGAGCTTGCGGAGCGGCTCTACGAGGCTAAACTTTAGGTCCTCAGGCAGACCGCCCACATTGTGGTGGCTCTTGATCGTCGTGCCGGTGATGGAGAGCGACTCGATCACATCGGGGTAGATCGTCCCCTGAGCAAGCCACTTCACATCCTTGAGCTTATGCGCTGCAGCGGCAAAGACGTCGATGAAGCCCTTGCCGATGATCTTCCGCTTCTGCTCCGGGTCGGAGACGCCCTTGAGCTGAGAGTAGAAGTAGTCGACGGCGTCAATCCCCTTTACATTAAGTCCCAGCCCCTTGTAGAGAGAC
>QWCK01005447.1_pt1 | contig 11562 bp, 9 predicted proteins | sample 1972571 | NCBI WGS metagenome assembly QWCK01 (sample SAMN09866710, study PRJNA288562) | Human gut metagenome isolate term2_stool, whole genome shotgun sequencing... | isolation source: gut | host: Homo sapiens | place: USA: California | reverse complement strand
ATTGAAGAAGCATATTATATGGCAAAATCTGAAATGGGCAAAGAAAAATAGATGCAAAAAAGTAGGATGATTTATGAGGACGTGAATGCTCTCATAGAAGAAGAAGGCACCCGCGATCCTCATGACATCTTGATTTCAAGAAAAGTTACAGTGCTTCCGTTTCGAATGGACACAAATATTCTCGGCATGTACACCGACGTGGTCGGGAAAAAATTTGTTTTCTACAACAGACGTCTTGACGAAACGATGAAGCGGATGGTGCTTGCGCATGAGCTCGGGCACAACTTCTACCACTACGACTATGCGGACCTTTCGACCGCGGAGAGCATGTCGAAAAAAAGCAACGAAGAGCTTGAAGCGAACATCTTTGCGGCACATCTTCTGATAAAAACCGAGGACATCTTGTCACTTTATGAAGAGGGCTATGACATAAACGAAATCGCAAGCTTTCTTTATGTGAGACCGGAGCTTTGCAACATTAAACTGAATGAGCTTCAAAAAATGGGCTACAAAATTGCCGGAAATTTTTCGATTCAATCTGATTTTTTCAAGAACATCAAGGGAATGGATGAAGAAAATTGGGACAGCGAGTTCGTGCACGAAGACCCGGATTTTTTCGATTTCTAAATTAAATATGATATAAAATTTAAGCCGCCTGTATACATATTAATTGTGTATGGGCTTTTTGTGGAGGAGAAAATGGAGAGAAAACTTTCATCATTATGGGCGAAGAAAAACAGAAACGCAAGCGGAATGTGCGAATGGCTGCCCCTAAGCGTTCACTTGAATGACACAATGGCGATTTGCCGACTCATTTGGGAGCATTGGTTGTCGGACGGAGTGAAGGAATTTATGATAAATTCTATAAAGACAAATGGTGAAGTCTCGAGTTTTGATGACAAAGAGAAACCCGCAAGAAGTCTGTGCAAATTTTTGGGCGCTGTACACGATATTGGAAAGGCAACGCCATATTTTCAGCTGAAGAAATCTTTTAGAAGAGATGAGGAGCTTGACGGACAAATTTTGGAAAATCTGAAGAGCGCCGGTTTTAAAGAATTGGATAAATTTTATACTGCGACCGAGTTAAAAGAAAGCCACCAATCCATGGGGCAATTTATGCTCGTAAAGCGCGGTGTGAATATGACTGTCGCCGACATCGTCGGTGCTCACCACGGTCGCCCTATGCCGATAACAAAAAACATGGACAATTCATACACAAATTTCTTTTATCAAGTGAGCGATAAAAACAGCGAGATTTATAAAACGTGGATGGACATACACGACGAATTTTTTAATAGAGCACTTGAAGTGGCGGGATACAAATCGGTGGATGAGATTCCGCTTATTTCGCAACCTGCGCAAGTGCTTTTTTCCGCGCTTTTAATTATGGCGGACTGGATTACGAGCAACGAAAAATATTTTCCGCTTATCGACATCGCGAGCTTTGATATTTCAAACACTCGCGTAGAAGACGGTTACATAAAATGGAGAAACGACAGAACGGAGATATGGAGTCCGGATTTTGTCGACGTAAATAAAATATATGAAGAGCGATTTAAACTTAGTGGAGGAGCGAAATTTGTTCCAAGAGACGCGCAAAGAAAAATAACTGAAGTTATAGAGAAAACAAATGAGCCGGGCATAGTAATTTTCGAAGCACCGATGGGAATGGGAAAGACTGAGGCGGCGCTTGTTGCGGTTGAACAGTTTGCAAAGAAAACGGGTAGAACCGGAATGTTTTTCGGACTTCCGACACAAGCGACGTCGAACGGAATTTTTTCGCGTGTGAGTGAGTGGCTTGAAAATTTGACAGACGATGTTTCCAAAGAAAGAAGCGTAAGACTTATACATGGAAAAGCTGCGCTCAACAAAGAGTTTTCGAATTTGCCGAAGAGCAGAAATATCCACGAAGAGGACACGAATGACAAAAACACAGTTTCGGTGAACGATTGGTTCAGCGGAAGAAAGCTTTCGATGCTCGACGATTTTACGGTCGGAACGATTGACCAATTTTTGCTTGTCGCGCTGAAACAAAAACACTTGATGCTGAGACACCTCGGCTTTGCAAACAAAGTTGTGGTAATCGACGAAGTGCATGCGTACGATGCTTATATGGGCGTTTATTTATATCAGGCGATAAAATGGATGGGCGCATACGGAGTGCCGGTGGTTGTCTTGTCGGCGACACTTCCTATTGAAAAGAGAAATGAACTTGTAAAAAATTATTTGGAAGGGAAAGATATATTTTTAGAAGATGGAGAAGCTGAATTACCGGAAGAATTTTATAAAAATGAGTCTTATCCACTTTTAACGCTCACTGACGGAGAAAAAGTCATACAGTTTGAAGATTTTGAGAAAGAAGCGGGAACGAATTTTGATATTTATAAACTTTCAAAAGCGGATAGCGAAGACATCGCTGAGTTAATAAAAAGCATTACAAACGAAGGGGTTGTGGGAGTAATTGTGAACACCGTAAGAAAAGCACAGGAATATGCACGAATATGCTCGGAAGTTTTCGGAGAGCATAACGTTTTTCTTCTTCACTCGTCGTTTATCGCAACCGACAGATACAAAAAAGAGGAAGAACTTCTGAAAACTATCGGGAAAAATGGAGACAGACCGAAATTTAAAATCGTCATCGGAACGCAGGTAATAGAACAGTCGCTCGATATAGATTTTGACGTTTTAATAACGGAGCTTGCGCCTATGGACTTAATTTTGCAAAGAATGGGAAGAGAACACAGACACAGGAATAACAAAAGACCGAAGCATCTCGAAACGCCGAAAGTGTATGTTTTAAATTCTACGGAATATGATTTCGACAAAGGAAGCACCTATGTTTATGATGAATATCTACTTTTTAGAACGGAGTATTTTCTTCCGCAAAAAATAAATCTGCCGAATGATATTTCACATTTAGTTCAATTGGTTTACTCTGAAAAAGAATTAACACTTGATAATAAAATTGTAGAGATATATAATGAATATAGAAATAAATTTATTAAAAATAAAAAGGAGAAAGAATTTAAAGCTAAAGGATATAGAATAGATTGTCCGATAGCACCTGATTTTTCGGAAGAAGACCTGATAGTTAAATGGATAGAAAATCCAAACAATGTTGCCGAATTGTCAGAAGTAAAAGCATCGGCACAGGTGAGGGACAGCGATGAAAGCATAGAGATTATTGCTCTAAAAAAATGTGAAGGCGGTTATGAATTTTTCGATGAAAAAGGATTGCTTGACATCAACGACAACAAAACTGCAATGAAAATGGCACAGCACACGCTTAGGCTTCCAAGGCAAGTTTTTTACGAGGTGGGAATAGATAATGTAATAAAACTTTTGGAGGACTATTATGTCGAAAATCTGTCGGATTGGGACAATCAAAGCTGGTTAAAGAACAATCTTGGAATTATATTTGATGAAAACGGAGAATTTAAAATTTTTGATAAAATATTAAAATATGACAAAAAATATGGATTAATTGTGAAAAAGGAGGGAGACGATGGGAGAATTTAATTTGCCAAAAGAAGAAAAAGATAACGTCAAGAATGAAAACAATGAAAAGTTTAATTTGCTTGACAAAGGCTGGATCAATGTGGTCACCGACTACAAAGGAGCTACAAAACTTGTCGGCATGAAAGAATTTTTTGAAAACGCACACAAATACATTGCTCTTGCGGGAGATACTCCGACGCAGGACTTTGCTGTCATGCGTTTTTTGCTTGCCGTACTTCATACCGTGTTTTCGAGATATGATGCGAACGGGAATGTATATGATGGAATAAAACTGGATGATAGAGGAAAACAAATTAATGAAATAAGCGGAAGAGCAGCTAAGAATTATCCAAAAGCACTTATGAAAACTTGGAAAGATTTGTGGAACAAGGGAAAATTTCCGGATATTGTCAATGATTATTTGGAGAAATGGCGCGATAGATTTTATCTTTTTGATGATAAATATCCATTTTATCAGGTGACGAGAGAGTTAATCAGACAGATCGATCCAAAATATGATAATGTGGAATCGGATACCACCTGCATTTGGCCAAGTTTATTAAATAGGAGAGTTTCAGAATCAGGAAATAAAATTGCTATTTTTTCGTCTAAAGATGAATCTAATAAAAATCATTTATCAAATTCTGAATTGGTAAGATGGCTAATTACATTTCAAGGAGTATCTAATGCATCTGATAAAAAATCAATAAATAAAATTCCGAATAAATCTATTGGGTGGATATATAATTTGGGAGGAGTTTATTTAAATTCTGAAAATTTATTTAAAACAACTATGTTAAACTTCGTAATAAAACATAATGAATCTCAATTCAATACTGCTCAAAAGCCTTATTGGGAGCTCGAAATAGAAGAATTGTATAAAAAGTATTTAGAAAATTTACCAACAGATAATTTGGCAGAATTGTACACTGATTGGAGTAGAATCATGTACTATTTTATTAAAAAGCCTGAAAATATTGGGATTTTTAGAATTTTAAAAACTAATGAAATTAATAGAGAAGATAACTTCTTAGAACCTATGACAACATGGAAAATATATAATGGTATAACAACTCCTAAGAAACATAATCCAAACGAGTATGCTTGGAGATCTTTCGGATTAATCATTAATAATGAAAATAGATTGCCGGGGGTTGTAGACAATTTAACAAGCATAAAAGAATATATAAGCGACGTCAAAGATATTCATATAAAATGCGTATCTGCAGTATACGATGATAATAGTATGTCTAGAGCAATGATTGATGAGGTTTACGATTCAATAGATCTAAATCTAGAAGTTGCTACAGATTTACAAGAGGATGGATGGGTAGAAAGAATTAATACTGTTGTTGAAGATACAAAATATGTATTGGATATAATATATAAAGATTTCTTGAAAGATATAAAGTCCTTAACTAACGTAGAATCGAAAAAATTCATTGATAATTTAATGGAAAAAGTATATTTTGAGCTCAATATGCCATTTAAGAATTGGTTAAGTGAGATAACATATAACGACAATAAAGAGAAAAAAATTTACGAATGGTTAAAAACTTTGAAACAAATAGTTTTTAGAAGGGCTGAAAATTTAGTGAAAAACTCTGGAAATAAAGAGTACATTGGCAAAACTAACAATGGGTCAGTAAAGAATATTGCCAGTTCATTTAATATTTTTGCTGCACGACTAAATGAAAAAATTAATTAGAGGGGGTTAAATATGATAGAGAATAAGGATACTGTTTACTCTATAACATATTCGATATTGCAAAAACTGGATAATTCGAGAGATACTTCATCAACAAAGGCTTTGCTTGCAAATATTAGAAATTCAATTGATAAAGGGTTCACCGCAAATATTGATGCTTTAGCTTATATATTTGCAAATTTGCCTGATGAGTATCTAGGAAATTCGAGAGAGTTGAGTATATATGAAGAATCGATACTTACGGCTTTACAAATGTATGCTATTCATCAACAAGCAAATACAAATTCTATTCTAAAAGTAAAATATGAAAAGAATGAAAGAAAACAAGACATAGGTGAAGCTTTCAGTGCAATAAGAGTAAATGAGAGTGAGTCTATAGACAAAAGATTCAATTCAATGATAACTTCTGGCAATTTTAGAGAACTTAGACATCACCTAAGGCAAATGATTAAATTATTAAAATCAAGATCAGATGTAAAAGTTGACTATGCAAAGCTCGCAGAAGATTTATATTGGTTTATGATTGGCAGAAAAGATGAAGTAAGACTTAGATGGGCAAGGTCTTATTACAAATATAGAAAGAAAGAAGAAATGAAGGGAGATATTCAAAATGAGAAGTAGATTATTTTTAGACGTACACGCAATTCAAACTGTTCCACCTGCAAACATTAATAGAGATGACACAGGAAGTCCAAAAACTGCTCAATATGGCGGAGTAACAAGAGCTAGAGTTAGCTCTCAAAGCTGGAAAAATGCAATTCGAGATTATTTTAAAAGAAATAATGTTGATTTAGGGGACAGAACAATAAGACTGGTAGAAGATATAGCGGATGAGATAATTAAAATTGATTCAAATATTAATCTTGATGATGCATTATTAATGTCTAAAGATTTAGTTAAAGAAGTTAATTTTAAGAAAAATGGAAAGAAAGAGTTTTTGTTTGAAGTAAATGATGAATTAAAAATAAATGCTTTGTTTTTTGTTTCGCAAAAACAATTGAAAGATCTTGCAAAGTTAGCAATAGATAAAAATTACGATATTAAGAAAATAAGAGAGGTTTTAAATGACAACTTGTCAATAGATATAGCTCTTTTCGGAAGAATGCTAGCAAAGGATTCATCGATAAATGTAGATGCATCCTCTCAAGTCGCACACGCAATTTCAACGCATGCAATTGAAAGCGAATTTGACTACTTTATAGGGTCTGATGATTTAAATAAAAGAGATGGAGTAATGGGGGCTGCAATGCTTGGCACAATAGAATTCAACTCATCAACGCTTTATAGATATGCAAATATTGCATTGCATGAATTTGTAAACCAATTGGGCGACAAGGAATCAACTGTAAATGCTGCAAAACTGTTTGTTGAGGCATTTATAAAATCAATGCCGACGGGAAAGATAAATTCATTTGCCAACCAAACACTTCCACAAGCTGTGGTTGTTACACTCCGAGGAGACAGACCTGTGAATATGGTGAGCGCATTTGAAAAACCGATAAAGTCGAACGACGGTTATGTTGAAAAATCTGTAAAGAGACTTTTTGAAGAATATCCGAAATATGATGGAATGCTTGAAAAACCATTGTTCACAGCATATTATACATTTGGGGATTACGGCATTCAAGAAATCGGGCAAAATGAAAAATCAACAGAAGAATTGATAAACGATTTAGGAGAAGAAATAAATCAATATTTGGATAAAATTGAGCAAGAATAGGTGATATTTTGAAAACGATTTTATTGAAATTCGGTGGACCGATGCAATCTTGGGGCACATCTTCACACTTTGAAACCAGAAACACCGACTACTATCCTTCGAAGTCGGCTGTAATCGGAGTGATTGCGGCAAGTTTCGGATATAGTCGAGATGAAGATAAAAAAATCGATAAGCTTAATGAGCTTGATTTTGCCGTTCGAGTTGACCAAATTGGCAATCTGAAAAAAGATTTTCATATTGCGGCAAAGCGTAAGGATAGTGGGGAAATTGATAAAAATTATGTAACGTATCGCTATTATCTTGAAGATTCTGTCTTTGTCGTTGCAATTTCAAGCAAAGACGACAAATGGATTGAAGAGATTTGTGCGGCGCTTAAAAATCCTTATTTTCAACCTTTTATGGGACGAAGATCATGTCCGGTTCAACCCGATTTTGTTATCAATGTAGTTGAAATGGGAGCAATTGAAGCGCTTCAAAATCTCGAATGGCAGGCGTCGGATTGGTATAAAAAAAGAAATGAGAAATTCATTGCTTATATTTACGCAGATAGCGCCTTGCTTGATAATGAAAAATATATTTTAAGAAATGATAGAGTGGTTTCATTTTCGCAAAAAGAGCGAAAATATGGGCCTCGTTTTGAATCTAAAACAAGTATAAAATTTGAATTTAAACAGGATTTAAAGGAAAAATATGAAAACAACCTAAAAGGTGATATTGATTATTTTGACAGTTTATTAGAATGAGGGAAAATATGTATTTATCTAGAGTAAAAATTGATGCGAACAACAGGAAAAAATTAAAAGAATTAAATCATCTCGGTGCATATCACTCATGGGTGGAAGACTCATTTCCAGAAGAGCGGGAAAAACCGAAGAACGAGCGCACGAGAAAGCTTTGGAGAGTTGATGAATTAAGAGGCGAATATTATCTGATTGTGTTGAGTGAAAACAAGCCGGATTTTGAAAAACTTGAAAAGTACGGCGTGAAAAATACTGCGGAATCCAAAAGCTATGAAAGACTTTTGGACTCAATAAAACCGGGCATGCGAGCAAGATTTAAAATAGAATTAAATACAGTTTATTCAACCACAAAAAATGCAGAAAAGGGAAAACGTGGACGTGTTGTTCCGGTTCCTAATGAAAAACTCGGCGAATTCTTTTTTGACAGGACCGAAAAAAATGGTTTTTCAGTGAATAAAAACGAATTAGCAATCACAAATATCGGGAAAAAACTTTTTTTTAGGAAAAAAGAAGAAGAGAAAGGCGCAAGAGTAAATCTTGTATCTGCAACATTTGAGGGCATATTGACGGTGACCGATGAGGAAAGATTTAGAGAAACACTTGTGATGGGAATCGGAAGAAAAAAAGCGTACGGCTTCGGACTTCTTACAATAATACCTTGCAATGAATAAAATAAGCGGCGCAAAAAAAGCGGAACTCACAGAGCTTCCGAAAATTTCGGACAGAGTGAGTTTTATATATGTAGAAAGGGCAAAGATAAATCGAGTCGACAGCGCAATCACGATTTTGGACTATCGCGGAACTGTGCGACTGCCGGCGGCGATGATTGGAGTTTTACTTTTGGGACCGGGAACAGATATAAGTCACAGAGCGATTGAACTCATCGGCGACACGGGCACAACAGTGATATGGGTAGGTGAAAGAGGCGTGAGATTTTATGCAGGCGGAACGCCTCTTGCACACTCGACAAAATTTTTGGAAAAACAGGCGGCACTTGTTTCAAACAATCGCACACGGCTCGATGTTGCAAGAAAAATGTATGAAATGAGATTTAAAGGCGAAGAAGTTTCGAGGTTTACAATGCAGCAGCTTCGAGGAAGAGAAGGAGCTAGAATTCGAAAAGTTTACCGCGAACTTTCTAAAGAGTATAAAGTTGAATGGAGCGGAAGAGAGTACAAAGTTGACGACTACGACGACGGAACACCTGTGAATAAAGCACTTTCCGCGGCAAATGTTTCGCTCTATGGGGTTTGCCACAGCGTGATAGCGGCACTTGGAATGTCGCCGGGGCTCGGGTTTGTGCACACCGGACACGACAAATCTTTTGTTTATGACATAGCGGATTTATATAAGGCGGAAATAACAATTCCGATTGCTTTTAAAATAGCATCTGAAGCCAGTGAAAACGACGACGTGGGAACGCTTGCTCGACTTGCCGTGCGAGACAAAATGGTGGATGGAAAACTTTTAAAAAGAATAGTGGATGACTTGCAATATCTCATGAAAGTTGAAGAAGATGAACAAATTGAAATCGATGTTTTAAATTTATGGGATGACAAAAATGAAAATGTCAGACATGGAATAAGTTATCAAGAGGTATAAAATGCCGCTTACAGTTATAACATTGAAAAATTCACCTCCATCGCTTAGAGGCGATTTAACAAAATGGATGCAGGAAATCTCAACGGGAGTTTATGTTGGAAATTTCAACACAAAAGTTAGAGAAGAACTTTGGAAAAGAGTTGTGGATAGCATCGGCACAGGCGAGGCAACGATGACATTTGCATATAGAAATGAAATCGGATACAACTTTGAAACCCACAATTCCGACAGAACTACAATTGACTATGAAGGAATACCGCTTGTTTTAATGCCAACGAAAAAAGAAGAAGAGGATTCGGAAAAGAAACACGGCTTTAGTAAAGCTGCTAAAATTCGAAAAGCAAAAATATTCGGCGGTGCTAAAAAGAAAGATGCAATTCAAAACTTCGTTGTAATCGACACCGAAACGACCGGACTTGATTACTTAAACGACAGAATTATAGAAATCGGCGCGGTCAAAAAAACGGATGGAACCCAAAAATACAGCTCTATAATAAAATATGACGGGAATTTAAATGAAACAATAAAAAAATTGACCGGGATAAATGAAGATGATTTAAAAAACGGTAAAAAAGAAAAAGAAGCAGTCGAAGAATTTTTAAAATTTATAGGAACGTATCCCATAATCGGTTACAATATTGACTTCGACATAAAATTTTTAAATCAGGCACTTCAGCGAAACGGATTTGCGCCAATAAAAAATAAAACATATGACTTAATGAAATATGTAAAACAGGAAAAACTGTTTTTGGAAAATTACAAACTGCAGACCGTTATAAAAGAGTATGGAATTGACGAAAAAGTGCCGCACAGAGCATTGGGCGATGCGGAAATTTGTTTGAGGCTTTTGGAGAAAGTAAAGAAATTACGGGATCTATTAAAATAAAACATTGCAAAATACGGGATCTTTTAATGTCCTTCCCGCGCGAGCGGGGGTGATCCCATAAGGGCGTTATAGTTGTAATCGCACTCACAGTCCTTCCCGCGCGAGCGGGGGTGATCCCAATATTTGTCATGAGCTCTATTGAGTGTTGACGTCCTTCCCGCGCGAGCGGGGGTGATCCTGGGCTTTTGCACATGGTATCAGAAAGACAGTCGTCCTTCCCGCGCGAGCGGGGGTGATCCTGAACCTTGGCTTAAATTTGCATATAAAGGAGAGTCCTTCCCGCGCGAGCGGGGGTGATCCTAAAGGTTTTGACACAGAGCGAGTATAACGCTTGTCCTTCCCGCGCGAGCGGGGGTGATCCTGTGTCTGTGAATATGAGCTCAACAGTTTAATTGTCCTTCCCGCGCGAGCGGGGGTGATCCTGTTTATTGAAGATAAAATTACCTTGGAAGACGGTCCTTCCCGCGCGAGCGGGGGTGATCCCTCCGCAATACTATCGTTTTTCTTATAACCTTTGTCCTTCCCGCGCGAGCGGGGGTGATCCTATTCTTGTTTGATATCTGAAGACCCGCCAACAGTCCTTCCCGCGCGAGCGGGGGTGATCCCGCTGCAAAGTCTATAACGTTCTCATCGAGTAGGTCCTTCCCGCGCGAGCGGGGGTGATCCTCGACAAATAAAAAGTTCTACCGCATACAATTTGTCCTTCCCGCGCGAGCGGGGGTGATCCTACTTATCAATCTTTCTTTCCCACACACGACCGGTCCTTCCCGCGCGAGCGGGGGTGATCCTCTATATGATATAATATAATTAAAGATAAAGATGTCCTTCCCGCGCGAGCGGGGGTGATCCCTGCCTCATCGCTTTTTCGGTGATGACTATTTTGTCCTTCCCGCGCGAGCGGGGGTGATCCTAGGCTCTTTCGGACTTGACTTGTTTTCTCTTTGTCCTTCCCGCGCGAGCGGGGGTGATCCCACTACTTAAAAGACTAAAAAAACAGTAATAAAGTCCTTCCCGCGCGAGCGGGGGTGATCCTACACCGCCTATATATTATCTACACTATACTATGTCCTTCCCGCGCGAGCGGGGGTGATCCCTCAACTAAAGTACGAAAAAGATGAAAACGTAAGTCCTTCCCGCGCGAGCGGGGGTGATCCCTCAACTAAAGTACGAAAAAGATGAAAACGTAAGTCCTTCCCGCGCGAGCGGGGGTGATCCCGGTATTTTTTATGTATTAGGCGGCGTTATACCGTCCTTCCCGCGCGAGCGGGGGTGATCCTCAGAACACATTCAAGCTTTCCACCCCTATATAGTCCTTCCCGCGCGAGCGGGGGTGATCCCATCATAATCAAAGAAACCCGAGAAATGTTTAAGTCCTTCCCGCGCGAGCGGGGGTGATCCCGCTTCCGGA
>QWCK01005443.1_pt1 | contig 11572 bp, 10 predicted proteins | sample 1972571 | NCBI WGS metagenome assembly QWCK01 (sample SAMN09866710, study PRJNA288562) | Human gut metagenome isolate term2_stool, whole genome shotgun sequencing... | isolation source: gut | host: Homo sapiens | place: USA: California | reverse complement strand
ACTCTAATACACTATGCTAACGAAGATCTATGCTGACACCCCCGACTACGCTGTGGTGCGTGAGGTGGTCCAATGCCTGGAGAGTGGCGGAGTCATTATCTATCCTACAGGTGTAGGCTATGCGCTTGGTTGCTCGGCACTGAAGAAGCGTGCCGTGGAGCAGGTGTGCCAGATCAAAGGGGTAGACAGCAAGCGTCACACACTGGCGATCATGTGTCAAGACCTAGGCGAGGTGGCTCAGTATGCTAAGCTAGGGGATGACATTTTTGCCCTAATGAAGTCGGGCGAGTACGAGCCAGCCACCTATATATTGCCTCCGACGACAACGCTACCGGCACCTTTTCGCCAACGTAAGGAGGTGGGAGTGCAACTATGCAAGCATCCTGTGACGCGTATCATACTGGAGGAGCTGGAGGCTCCGCTACTGACGGGTTCACTGCCAGACCTACCAGAGGACTACGACACGAACTACCTGACCGATCCTGAGCTCATCGAGGAGTACTATGGACATCAGGTAGATCTGATCATCGATGGGGGCGTGGCTCCTGGCGGTCATGGTGCGATCATTGACTGCACGGGCGATACACCTCAACTGCTTCGTGAGGGTACTATCTAAAGCTCTATAGGTACCACCGTATATGTCTCATTCGCACCAGCAGCTCTCCACGCTTTTAGTCACATTCCTGCTCCTAATACTAGGTGCTGTAGGGTGTGCTAAGCAATCTTCGCCAGAGGGTGGGCCTTACGATATGACCCCGCCTCGGATAGTGCGTTGCACGCCTGAGATGAGTAGTACCAACGTCTCTACGTCTCGTGTGCGTATCACCTTCGATGAGTACATACAGCTGGAGCGAGGCGAGGATAAGATAATCTATTCGCCACCACAACGCATTCCGCCGAAGGCTTTGGTCAATCAGAAGCAGCTGATCATCACTTACCAAGATAGCCTCATTGCTAACACGACCTACACGATCAACTTCAACCGTGCGATCAAGGACTACAACGAGGGTAACTACATCGAGCAGTATGTCTATGCCTTTAGTACGGGCGACTACCTAGACACGATGCAGGTGGAGGGGCTGGTGCTTGACGCCTACACGCTACAGCCGATGCCTCGTGTCCTGGCGGGTATCTACGCTACACCGCTTCCTGCGGACACGCTAGACCGTCCTATGACTCGTATGACCTATACGGACGACCAGGGGCACTTCACCCTACAAAATGTACGAGATGGTGCTTACTACGCCATCGCACTCGTTGATATGGATCGTAGCTATAGCTACAACGCTCCGAACGAGAGCTTTGCGATCACGACCGACAGCTTCCGTACCGAGGTGGTACACCGCTCGGCTCTTATTCCCGCCAAGGAGACAAAGGTGGACTCGCTTGGAAATATGGCCGATTCGCTTGGGAATGCGCCTGACTCACTGCCCAGTACAGCTGACTCGCTTGGAGCGTCTGCAGATGGTGAACTCACCAAGGAGGAAGCTCCTACGACAGCGACAGACAGCGTCTCGCCTTATGTGTACCTTCCCAACGATCTGGTGCTCCTCTTGACACGCCCGAAGACGAATTTCATCCGTCTCGAGCGACTTACGAGACGAGACTCGATGTCGCTTATGGCGACCTTTACAGAGCCTATTGATACGTTGCCACAGCTTACGATCCTCTCGCCAGACTACCTGACGACCGACACGAGCTACTACCCAGACCTCTCGACAGATCGTAAGAGTCTCGTCTACTGGCTCTCGCCTCACGATTCGCTAGCGAGAGACTCAGTCGTGGTGGCTTTTGCCTATCCTACGACTGACTCGATAGGTAATCCGATCAATGAGCTGGACACAATGACGCTACAAGCGCCTAGAGCGCAAGCTGCCAAGGCAAAGGCTAAGACTAACGCTAAGCCAAAGAAGCAACCGAAGATCGCAGCGCCTCAGACGGCTACCGACAGCCTTACTCTGACGGGTGACTCCACGACTCTAGCAGATCCAAAGAATGACCTAAGAGCTGTCACGCTCCTTTCGCTCGATAATATCAACAAAGAGACGACCCGTGACTCCCTTTGGATTAGCTACGATGTGCCGATCCTAGGCATTGACACGACACTGGTACAGCTCGCTAAGTTGGTCGATTCGGTACCACAACCTATCTCTTGCCAGTTACGACCTGACAGCATACGACGCTGCCGATGGTTGGTAGACTTTGCCAAAGAGCCTGGCACTACTTATCGGCTCACGGTAGATACCGCTGCCATAACGGGGCTCTATGGCGGTGTCAGTGCGTCAGCACAGAAGGATCTCAAGATCGCCTCTGAGACCGAGCTAGGCTCTCTCGCTGTCACACTCACGGGACACCCTACGGATAGTCCGCTCTACGTATACCTACTCAGTAGTAAGGAGGAGATACTGGCGACTGCTCAGCCCGATAGTGCGGGCTTAGTGACCTTTACGGAGCTGGCTCCTGGCGCTTACTTCCTCAAGCTTTATGTGGACCTTAATGGCAATGGCACTTGGGATGGGGGCGTCTACCCCGCGACTCCTCCTGAGCCTGTGCGCTATCTACCTCAGACGGTGAATGTACAGGCGCGCTTTGCCACGGAGCAGACGTGGGCATACGATGGTACGCCCCTAGCAGAGCAACGCCCCAAAGAGCTGGAAGGCGATAAGCAAGCGGAGGGAGGCGATGATCGTACTAAGTCAGAGAGGCAAAAGCGAGATCTCAACATCGAGTATGCTCAGCGTATGCGGGAGCGATACGGCAAGCGCTGGAACCCGACAGATCGCGAGCGTAAGATCATGGGGCTCCCCTCTCGTGAGGAGGAGCGACTGGCGCGAGAGCGTGGCGAAGAGATTGAGATCGGTGCTCCGCCCAAGGAGCAGGAGCAGGGTCAAGACGACAAGCAGGGTAAGCCTCAGACACAACCACTCGGTACAGGGAGTGGCTCGCCTCTCCGCACCAATCCGTCCCAGACCAACCCATCTATAGCGCGACAGTCTGCGGGACAGCTACAAAGTCGCTCTCAGCAGGTCTCTCGCTAAAGGCTTTTATCTCGGGAATAGATTGATCACTCCATCATAGCGTAGACCAACGTATGCTGGAGGGGAGGTAACGCTGCGAGGAGCTGATCGGGGGTAAAAGGCTTGATGAGCCGGTCGATAGGACGTGGTGCGAAGAGTAGCTGGCGACGGTGGCGCAAGACACAGTAGCGACCGCTGTTCACTGGGATTTGCTCATCGAGTAGGTCGAAGACGATGCGCTGCTCATCGTGATAGAGCGCAGCGGGGAGGAGCTGATCCTCTTCTAGCAAGCCTTGCTCGGCAGCCCACGTCAGTAGCTCAGCGATGCGCAGTGGACGCAGCATACCAAAGGGAGCAGATAGGTCAAAGGAGCCGTCGACAGGCTCTTCCGCTGGAGGTATGGCGAGGGCGCTTTGCAACTTTCCCTCGGCATCTCTATAATAGTAGTAGGTCCTCTCTCTGATCGTGCCGATGCCTCCGTCCTCGAGTGCTAAGCTCTCTAGGAGCGTGCGCCACTGATGATAACTATGTGCGACCGTAGGGTGTTGCTCAGCGAGTGTTGCTTGCCAATAATGGTAGTGCTGCCAAGCTTCACCAGAAGGTAAGTCGGTTGGTTCCCCTTGCAATGTGGGTGTGCTTCGCTTGCCATAGAGCGTGGCGTAGCCCATCTTGCGATAGAACTGGTAGAGCCACTCCTCGGCAGGTATGAGGAAGGCGCAGAGACAATCCTCCTGCCACATCTGCAGGTGGCTCGCTCGCATGAGGAGCTGTACAAGCCCCTTACCTCGCTGGTCACTCTCGGTAGCTGCTCCCGATATGTAGCCAGTGCGCCACCACTGGTCGCGGTAACGCATCAGATAAGGGAGGTACTGCACATGACTGAGTGCACGGCTCTGGTCTAGAGCTGTCAGCAGATGGGTACGACGTGGGTCAAAGGTAGTGCGACTGTAGAGCGCGATGAAGTCATCGCTATCCCCAAAAGTGGTGCGCCAGATCTCTTCGTAGAGTCGTTGCTGCTCAGCCTTTAGTCTCATACTTAAGGTTCCAGCTCACCAGCCCACTCTGGGCGACGCCATACACAGGTGTGCTTCACGAGGCGTACCTCAGGACGGTAAGACTCTTTTGCCTTACGCAAGCCAGGCAGCCCGAGATCTTCCTCCCTATTGACATAGGTGTACTGCTCAGGGATGCTGCGTGCGAACTCACGATTGATGATCGTATAGGCTCCGTCGATGTCGGTGCGCGCCTTCTCAATATGCACGTCGAAGGTGTCCTCCGTAATGGGTGAGCCAAGGGTAAAAGCAACGATCTCGCCACCGATCTCGATCATACCGCCACGCATTTCTAGCGCCTCGTAGTTGTCGAGGAGGCGCTGTATGACCTTTCGCTCCATACGCAAGCTGGGATCAGGCTCACCCGTAGCCTCGGCATGCGCCAGCCACTCATCGGCAAAGTGTGCGACACGCTCTAGATCGTCTGTGGTAATGGGGAGATAGCAGTAGTCGGGGTAGGTAGCTTCGAAGCGATTGATATGATTGCGCTTCGATTGGAGCTTCTTGCCATTGAGCCGTGCGAGCTTCTCTCTGAGATAGACGTAGTCGATGTAGTCATCGTCCTGGATATGGACGAACTCATCAGGGAAGAGCTTCTCCAGTCGCTCTTTGCAACTCGAAGTCACGCCCATGAAGACGAGTGGATAAGCTTCCCGTTCGGAGATCTCCATGAGTTCCTTGATAGTCGTCGTCCACGAGTTGTCGTCACGACAGAAGGGGCAGAGGTAGACGGGGTGGTCTCGCCGTGGTGAACGAAAGCGGATCACTAGTGTCTGCGTGCCACCGATAGCCCACGAAGTTTCATATTGTACCGCCCAGCCATAAAGATTGGCAAAGGAGATATCGCAGATCGGCTCTGCACCATAATATATATAAGGAAAGACTGTGGAGCGGTCGGCTACATCAATCTGTCTAAAAGGAGTCATAATCTATCTCTTAGTGGCTCAGAAACTTCTGAGCACGTCGTCTGATGGTCTCGTACATCGACTGAAGCCCGTTGCTCCGTGTCGGTGAGAGATGTGACTGGAGTCCCAGTCGGTCTATGAAGTAGAGGGGTGTCTCTACGATAGCCTGTGCAGGCTGGTCGTTGTAGCAGTAGAGGAGCATAGCGGCAATGCCCTTGGTGATGAGCGCATCGCTGTCGGCCTTGAGGTGTAGTGTACCATCCTCCTGAGGAGAGATGATAATCCACACCCGGCTCTGACAGCCGTCGATGAGGTTTTCGCTCGTATGCTCCGTATCATCGACAGGCTCCAGCTGGTCGCCCAGGTCGATGATCATTTGGTAGCGATCCATCCAGTCGTCTACCAGTTCAAACTGTGAGATAAGCTCCTCTTGTCGTTCGTCTATAGTCATAAGTTGATCAAGCTAATCAGTGAACATCTAGGTCTTTGAGCACCGCCATGACGGTATGCCCGACAGCTCCTAGCGTCTCTGCCGAGATGTTGCTCATATTATCTTGTAGTGTGTGCCAATAGGGTGCAAAGCCCTCTTCGCTGCGTGGATCGTAATTGACAATGTCAATGCAAGGGATGCCAAGATTGCGAATAACAGGCACATGATCGTCGGTCAATCCCCCACCGTCAGCTTGGTGGAAATAGGATCCGTAGCCTAGCTCGGCCGCTTTGCTCCACACCTTCGTAAGAAGTTGCGGTGCGTAGCTCTTGGAGAAGTACTCCCAGTAGAAGGTCGCATCACGTCCGCCTACCATATCTAGTAAGATGCCACCCATCGCTTGATATCCAGCCACGTGCGGATTCTTGCTCCAGTAGGTAGAGCCTAGACACCAGCTCTCCTCGTTGGAGTAAGCTCCATAGTCCTCTCCGTCGAAAAGCACGATATCCACGCCGATAGTCTGAGGCTGTGCGACACTGCCTAGCAGACGAGCCACCTCAAGTAGGACGCCTACACCACTGCCTCCATCATCAGCACCAAGGATCGGCTGCGTATGGTTAGCAGCGTTAGGATCTTTGTCTGCCCAGGGGCGTGTGTCCCAATGCGCCATGAGGAGGATACGCTGCGAAGCAGAGGGATTGTACGAAGCAATCAGGTTGGTCAGCGGGAGCTTCGTGCCGTCATGCGCTGTCGCCTCAAAGCTCTGCTCCACGACCGTCGCGCCATACTGCGTTAGTCGCTCTTTCATCCAAGCGAGACAAGCTGTATGCCCCGAGGAGCCTGGGATACGAGGTCCGAAGGCGACCTGCTTGGCCACAAAGTTGTAAGCGCTATCCGCTTCAAAGGGGGTAGCCACACGAGGTGTCTCCTGCTCCTCTTGAGCGGTCTTTTGGCTTTGCTGATCTTTATTGCAGGAGAATAGCAAGAAGCCGAAGATGAGCGGTAAAATGTATTGTGTGATACGTATCATAAGAATTAAAAGCTAAGTGGGTCAATGCTCGATCCCAGGACGCGATAAGACTCTGTCGTGGTAATAATGCTTGACCTCTGCAAAGTTAGTGACAAGCTGGCAATGTGGGAGTAGCTCTTCACAATAGTGTCGCCCCGTGAGTACCAATTCGCACTCATCAGGGCGTTTTTTTATTGCATCGATGAGCTTTGCTACTTTGAGCAATCCTAAGCCGACAGCCATAGAGACCTCGTCCCAAATGACTAGATCATAGAGCCCCGAGCACATCTGCTCGACAGCCCGTGCCAGTCCCTGCTCGGCAGCCTGCACATCCTCAGCACTCGCCTTGTGATCGATCAGACAGCCCGTACCGCCATACATCGATCCGTAGAGCTCGATGGTACACTCCTCCGGCTTCGCATGTTGCTCCAGAAAGAGTATATCACCGTAGCGCATCGTCTTGATAAACTGCCCTATGTAGACCCGCCCGCTATGACCAAGCGTGCGCATCGCCAGCCCCATAGCTGCAGTGCTCTTCCCTTTGCCCGTACCATAATAGTAGTGGACAAAGCCTCGCTCCCACACGCTCATTAGCGACTGACAGGCTCGTAGTGAAAGCCTCCTCCCTCTCGCTGCTTAGCAGACGAAGAGCTACCACTATCTCTCAATTGACTAGAGGATTGACGACGATTTTGACTTATACTCTTGTCAAGCGATTTAATCGAGCGCTTAGGACCTTGAGACATAACGCCAGAACCACGATAATACTGTCGCGCCTCGGGGAGGAATTCCTGAATAGCTCGGATACGATTCTGATCACTCGGGTGCGTGCTGAGGAACTCTGGCGATTTCTTTCCCTGCTGCGCCATCTTCTGCCAGAGCGTCACAGCTGCTGCGGGATCGTAGCCCGCCATAGCCATAAAGACCATGCCGATCTTGTCCGCCTCATACTCCTGCTTGCGACCATAAGGGAGCGAGACCAAGAGCTGCGAACCGATCGGATAGACCTGCTGCAGGACGCCCCCTAGAGCAGCACTCTGAGAGCCGACCATTCCCGTCAAGACCTGTCCGCCTAGCTGTGTAAGCATCTCACGACTGATGCGCTCATTAGCATGCTTAGCCACAGCGTGAGAGACCTCGTGTGCTATGACCGCTGCCAGCTCATCGTCAGTAGGTCGTGTCGCCTGGAGCAAACCACTATAGACGACAATCTTGCCACCAGGCATACAGAAAGCATTGACCTGACGGTCACGAACGAAGTTAAACTCCCACTGTGTCGCCTGCGCTATCTGTTCGTAGCCGTTGTTGCGCAGATAGTTGTCTGTCGCCTGCGCTATGCGCTGCGCTACACGAAGTGTCTGCTGTCCTTGGGGTGAGCTATTGTCCACGTTCGCCTTGCGAATAAACTGTTTATACTGTTGTGCGCTGGCCGCCGATATCTCAGCGTCCGACACGAGATTGAGTTGTTGTCGTCCCGTGATAGGTACGACGCCACACCCAGCTAGTAGTAGCGTTAGGGTGAGTGCTGTAATCCATCTTGCTATCTGTGTCATCTTCTTAGTATGTTAATTAAATCCATGAGACCATAGTCTCTACTAATGCAAAGATACTCTTTTCGCATTAGCTGTGCCATAGCCCCAGGGAGCAAGAATCATCTCTAAGGCTTATAGACCAAGGTGCCGCAAGGATTCTCGAATGAAGTAGAAAAAAAGAACCTCCGTCTAGATGACCGAAGTCGTCCAGACGGAGGTGTTTCATCCGTACGATACTGTCAGCTCAGGGACAAGTATCGTCTGTCAACTATTATAGCTTGAAGTAGAGCTCCTCAGCCTCAGCCTTGCGTCCCATCATATCGAGTGCGATAGCTGTGGGTAGCTTGGCACGACTGTCAGACTGAATGGTAGCGAGGACGCTGTATGCTTCCCTAGCATTCTTGTCATACTCAAGGAGTGCATTAGCATAGTTGAGCTTAGCAACCACATCATTAGGGTTTTGCTCATAAGCTGTGCGATAGATAGCTACGGGATTTTCACCTCTAGCGACCTTTTGATTGGCTAGCGTGTAGAGTTCACTGAGACTTAGCAGCTTAGCATTGGTTGAGTAGATATGTGCCAGTTCAGAGACCTCAAAGGGACGTACGCGATAGCTCATCGTAAAGGTCGTATGACGAAGCTTAGGATAGTAGTTGTCTAGGAGGTCACGATAGACCTTGCCACCATTGAGAGCCTTGATATCAGCCTCACGCTGCGTATCAGTGTCGTACTTATCGATAATGTCGAGGATCGTCTGACGCTCAGGTAGGTCACTAGCATCTACGAGCTTGCGTAGACCATCCCAATCCTCACCCTTACCCTCGGCAACTACTTCGACCTTATTGAAGAGTGCCTTGTGAGAGCTCTTGACATAGTTGTAGAGAGTCTTGGTACGACGATCGGAGAGTGCTAAGTTGTAGTCAAAGGGAGCCTCGGGAGATGCGTAACCATAGATATAGACAGTGTGTAGCTCAGCACCCTCGATTTTGGTGGCTTTCTTTACGAACTCATCGAGACGTGCTAGCTCAGCAGCGTTGTTTTTGAAGTCCTTGCGAAGGTCGTGCTTGTCTACAACGAACTGGATATTCGCATCAAAGCTCTCAGCATACTCCTTGAAGGCCGTAGCCGCTGGCTCTATATAGTTGTACTTGTAGTCTTCAGGGCCAAAGGCTGGCATGGACTGTGGATCACCTTGAGCCACAGACGTATCCTTAGGACAGTTACCACAGCTATAGGTCTCTATCTCTAGCTCCATATGTCCGCGAGACATCCAGCTCTCGAAGGGGCGCTCATAGACCATGTGAGGGAGTTCCTTGACACCTCGTGCATAGACAGACCCCTCGGGCCGTGAGTAGATCTCCTTAACTAGTGGATCACTATTGTAGAGATCATGCTGACGCTTGAGGACTTTGTAGCGAGCATTGCCAGCCACATAGATCTTGGGTAGTCTCAGAGACTTGCTTCTGTCTGCAGAGATATAGACAGGAGTAATGCGAATGAGCTGCTGTGAACGAACATTGGCATAGGGAGCTGCATCTAAGTTGATGCACAGCATATTGCGATCCACATCTCGTGTGATCGTGCAGTGGTCTGCTGATAGTGCGATCGTCTGAGTCTCCTCCGCTTTGGAGAATTGCTGGGCAGATAGAGTTCCTCCGATAGTCCCTAGTAGCATCGTGAGGAGTATGAGTAAGCGGGATATCTTGATATTCATAATCTTGTGTCTGTGTTATTAGATGTGCTACTAACGATTACTTAAGGAAGAAGACGTACGAGATCGTTGCTTTCGTAGGTCCCACATAGTTAGCATTGCCCTCATCGATTTTCGTACCACAGCGCTGACAGGGGAACTTGTCGTAGTCTATGCGAGCATAACCTGCGCCGAGCGAGAATTCGAGAGAAGAGCGTGACGAGAGTACCCACTGGTAGCCTACGCTAAGACCTCCACCATAGAACCACCCCTGGTAGCGGTGATCCTTCATGATAGAGTCCTCGTTCTCTAGGACGAAGGGGATGTCTATACCACTCACGTTCATCTGTCCTACATGTCCGTGCAGACCGAGGAACCAGCCATTGAAGACATCGCAAAACCAATAGCGAAGCTCAGGCTGAGCCATCCAGTGAGCCCACTTGGTCTCGCTATAGTTTGGATCATCTACATCTAGGTTGAAGATGAATGAGTTCCACCCAACTTGGGTGTCTAAAGTAAGCTTCTTGCCCATCGCAAACTCTAGTGAGAGGTTGGGCGTAAGGATGGCATCATAAGCTAAGTTGTGCTTGAGAGCAACTTGCTGTGCCGTGGCCGCGAATCCAATGGTTAGGATGAAGCCGATTGTGATCACTATCTTTCGCATCATATAGTAGGGGGGTTTGGATACAAATTCAATTATCCTAGTGCTACAAAGTTACAGAATTCATTTCAAACAAGCCAACTTATTGGATAAAAGAACTTAACCATATTGGTCTTTCTTTTGATTATACCGTTATTTAGCCCTTTCTGAAAGGGCATCAGAGCAAAAAAGTCTCCACATAAGCAAGTCGACAGCGCATATCCCACTCATAGGGATAGTGCGCTGTCGACTTATTTTTTTACTCTTATCGATTGACTTGTCGACTTAGAGATAAGTCTAGCCGAAGTTATCGAAGTTGATCTGCTCAGGCGGTACGCCTAGGTTGTCCAGCATCGTGATCGCTGCTGCCGACATAGGACCAGGACCGCACATGTAGTACTCGATATCCTCAGGAGCCTCGTGATCCTTGAGGTAGTTATCGTAGATAGCTTGGTGTATGAAGCCCGTCAGACCTGTCCAATTATCCTCTGGCAGTGGTGCCGAGAGCGCAATGTGGAAAGAGAAATTCGGGAACTCACGCTCGATAGCACGGAAATCCTCCTCGTAGAAGATCTCGCTGCGTGAGCGAGCTCCATACCAGAAAGAGACCTTGCGAGTCGTATGCTCCGTGAGGAAGAGGTGTAGCAGCTGAGCACGTAGTGGAGCCATACCAGCACCTCCACCGATGTAGAGCATCTCAGCATCTGAATCCTCGTGAATGTGGAAGTCTCCATAAGGGCCACTCATAGTCACCTTGTCTCCTGGCTTGAGGCTGAAGATGTAAGAGGAGGCGATACCAGCGGGTACCTTCTGCCAAGTGTGTGTCACACGATCCATAGGAGGCGTAGCGATACGTACGTTGAGCGTGATGATGTTACCCTCGGCTGGATAGTTTGCCATAGAGTAGGCGCGGACAGTCTCCTCGGTGTTCTTTGCCGTGAGACCCCACATATTGAACTTGTCCCAGTCGCCACGGAACGGCTCCTCGACCTCGTAGTCGCTGTACTTGACCTCGTACTTAGGGATCTTGATCTGAGCATAGCTACCGCTCTTGAAGTCCATATGCTCACCCTCGGGGAGCTTGACGACAAACTCCTTGATAAAGGTCGCAACATTCTTATTAGAGATGACTTCGCACTCCCACTCCTTGACGCCAAAGACGCTCTCGGGGACGATCACCTTCAGATCTTCCTTTACCTTGGTCTGACAGCCGAGACGCCAGTGTGCCATCTGCTCTTTGCGAGAGAAGAAGCCCTTCTCTGTGGCGAGGATCTCTCCCCCACCCTCTACGACACGA
>QWCK01005442.1_pt1 | contig 11575 bp, 12 predicted proteins | sample 1972571 | NCBI WGS metagenome assembly QWCK01 (sample SAMN09866710, study PRJNA288562) | Human gut metagenome isolate term2_stool, whole genome shotgun sequencing... | isolation source: gut | host: Homo sapiens | place: USA: California | reverse complement strand
CATTATCGTCGTGGCAGTTATTCTACTTTTTATCTCCATACGGCCATCCACCTGGAAAGGATGGACAAAACTCGTGCTCCTTGTCCTCGCGGTCTGTTGTATAGGAGCATACTGCTGGCTACAAGTGATGGTTATCTACATGGGCTCCTATAACCCACTAGAACTCGCCAAATACATAGGACCCACATAACCCGCACAAAATGTTCTCCTCACACAACAGACGAGGAGGACGAAACTATACGCAGTACACAACTACAAATTTCAGCCACCAACAATCAAAACTGTATGCGCGGTGACATGACAAGCTGGTGCTTCTTGCGGAGAGAAAAAGAAAATAAAGCCCGCCCTCTTAGAACCAAATGCATGTAGCCGTACAAGCCTAATAATTCGACGGTGACCTAGCTGATGGTTATATCCCCACCGTATCTAAAGTTCGACACTCACCCCGACCACATTGCCGGAATGGGTGACCTAGCCGCCCGCGTCGGTGGAATACCCCAGACGATTACGTATCCTAAAGAACAACTACCCCAACTAAAGAATTATGCCTCCACCATCGTGAATGGTGGAGGCATAACTTTTCGAATTAACCCTCAAAATGTGCTCTTAGGAGGCACAAGGAATTATGGCAGCGAGTTCTTCAGTAATACGTTTTTTAGTGGTGATACGGTTATAGGTCTCCTGCATACGGGAAAAGAATCCGTCAGAAAGCCTGAAATACCGACATAACCTAAGGTCAGTGTCAGCAGTAATGGCACGCCTACCGTTCACAATCTCATTAATTCGCATAGGAGAAACGTGAAGTGCACGAGCCAGTGCATTCTGGCTCAATCCCAAAGGTTCCATAAATTCTTCCTGTAGCACTTCACCAGGAGTCGGATAAGTAAACTCATTCATATTGTTAATCCCCTTCTAGTGGTAATCCGTTAGCTCAATCTCGGCAGCGTCGCCGTCTTCCCACACAAAACAAATCCGCCACTGCTTATTGACACGTATTGAATATTGCCCAACTCGATCACCGACAAGTTTTTCAAGATGATTACTGGGCGGCATCCGCAAATCATTAATAGTTTGAGCAGAATCAATAAGAAGCATTTTTATGACAGCTTTCCTTGCTAAAGCAGAATCCCATTTTTTCGTATACTCCCCGTTGAATAACCTTTCAGTATCTTTATCTCTAAAAGACCTAATCACATAATATATTGTATACCGATATGCGATATTATGGAAGAGATTACGATCCTTTGATTGTGCGTGTTTCTTTGGGGTACACCTTGTGCCACCACCTTAACTACCCCCCAAATGCGTATCGTTAGAGTCATAAATAATTCAATGAAACACATCTGTACCATTGATAGGTATGGAACAGTCCAACACTCAAACTGTCGGCTACGTCCGCGTCTCAAGCACAGACCAAAACCCCGACCGACAAATCGAGGATCTTGGTAAGGTTGATAGGCTGTTTGTGGAGTACTTCTCTGGCGCATCCCGTAAGGATCGTCCACAACTAACCGCCGCAATAGACTACATTCGCCAAGGAGATACTTTCGTAGCGCATTCTATTGATCGCCTTTCCCGATCTTTGGTCGATCTCGAAAAAATTGTCACGGAGATTACTCAGAAAGGTGCTCAAGTCCGGTTCATCAAAGAAGGAATATCCTTCAAGCCTGACGACACCGATCCAAGAGATCGGTTGATGTTCCACCTCCTCGGCGCCTTCGCTGAATTTGAACGCTCCATCATCAAAGAGCGCCAACGTGAGGGAATTGCCCTAGCGAAAGCAAAGGGAAAGTATCGGGGTCGCGCTCCTATTGAATTAACAGAAAAGCAGCAAACCGACCTTTCCCGCTGGCTTGCCGATGGCGTCCCAAAAACAGTCATCGCAAAACGACTCAAAATCGGGCGCTCTACGCTTTATCGACTTTTACAAGCTACCGAAAAAGCAGGGGGAGAGAATGTTCCCGATCGTAGCCCTTATAAAACCCACGCTGAGTAAGCCGCTTTATCCTCTTCACAATTTAATTCATTGCTAGACCCTCTTGCATTCGTAAAGTATTAGCGCTACGCTTTTAAGCATAGCTACCCGCCCTCCTGTAAAAGGGACTGGCGGGTTTTTCTTAGAAGAGATACACCTCATGCTTCAAACGACAGTTGTTGTTGACTACCAGAATATGCATAACGTTGCTTTTAAGGTATGGGGTGAATATCTAGGACATACAGAACTTGAGCAGTCGCTTCTCCATCCGTTTCATCTCTGTCAAGCCATTATTGATAAACGCAATAGTCTCATGGGTGAAGGGTACGAGTTAGCTTCCCTTAAAAAGGTTCTCGTGTACCGAGGTCTTCCAGATGCTCGAATTGATCCTGACCCACATTCCTACAACATGAAGGAAAAGACTGTGTGGGAAAGGTGCTCTTGTGTATCCGTTACCCACCGTCCTCTTAAGTATTGGGGATACTTCCAAGACAAAGGAGGGGAATTTCACACAAAGGCTAATTCTGGCAAAAAAGAAAAAGGTATTGATGTTTTTTGTGCTTTAGCAGTAGTGTCGGAAGCACAAGACCCAGATACGGATTTAGTTATCCTTGCCTCACACGATACAGACCTTATCCCTGCACTAGAGTTCGCCGCTTCGCACACTGATACAAAGATTGAAACAATTCAGTGGTACAACCCCGATCCTAAAGTTCTCCCCTACACCCCAAAGGATTTAGGACACGATCTTCACATCTGGAATACACGTTTAGACGAAGACGTATTCCGTCACTCCCTTGACCCAACAGATTACTCAGACGAGTAACCGATCTTTGTCGTATTCTCCTCCGCAGCAACCAACAGGTTGCCACGTGATGGTTTCCTAGCTTCGGCGAATTTCCCGAGTGTACGGATTGTTTTATCCTCAGACGTGTCAAGGCATGTCAGGTGATGCTCCCACAGTCGGCACCATACACGTGAACTTACGTAATAGCTTTCCAACGCTCATCAGCAAAGTTAAAACCACTATCGTCACTCATCGCAAAATTTTCTTCTCCCCTACTTCATTCTAAAAAGTAAAATTTTGAACAGTAAAATGTTTACTGTTCAATGTTGAAAATAACCCACCCTTTGACTCTTCAACCACTGCCATCAGGCTTAAGCATTAGCTCCTTCTTTTTTTTCTGCACATACAGGAAATTACTTCCCTATGCCCCTTAAAGGGAATAAACTCAGAGCATGAGTGAAGATATGGAAGTTTTTGGCACGATCGCATCTGCCTGCACTGATGCGATTGGCCGCCATATGAATACCATTGGCTCTTCTCTGCAAGAGATTGTGGAAACGTTGAAAAAGACGAACGTACGTCTCGAGCAAATCGAGCACGACGTGGAGCGGTTAAACAATAATATGAGTGGAATCCGCTATGACGGAGTGGAGTTGAAACAAAGCTCCTAGAAGTCATAACCGATGATCAATCGAGGGACCTCACACTGAGGGCTGTTGCCAGGGCATAGAGCTCTGACAACAGCCCTCTTCTTGCTTAACGGGATAGGTGCCGCGAATACAAGAAGCCAATGCATATTTGACAGGTTCTTCCCTCTTGTTTTTTTGCGTCGCTGTCTTTGAAGAAAAAGACCTGTTCTGGCATTATCGGCAACGTTTTATGCGGCTAGAAGTTGATAGATCCTGCTCCGGCTCACACCCAGTAAAGTAGCGGTGTCTTCCGATGAGAAACCCTTTTCTTTGAGCTCTTGAACGATTCCCCGGATCTGCGCAGCGGCTTTCTCCTGCTCAAGAGCCGCACGACGGCTATCAGCCCGAGCGCGAGCAATAGTATCTTCAACTCTTGCTTGACCGACACTCCGTTATGCAGCGATAGATCCCGCTTTCTCTATCTCACACTAAACAGTAGACTGTTGTACAGTGAAATGTTTACTGTACAACAGTCTACTGGAAAACTCCCCCAACTTGTCACCTCACCGTTCAAGACTAGACATTTTTAATGTCTAATGTTTCACATTATTGAATAGAAAAGTGGCGGAAGTCTCGGTTCGACAGCTTCCACCGTTCAACATTGCGAAGGGAGTATCTCTTGAACGTTCGCCCTCTGTGATGTATTCGAGTCGCCGAGAGAGGTTGGTGGTCGTTGCCTCGAGTCTTAGATTCGATCACGGCGCGGCGTTGGATATCATGCTTGATAAGCCAGGGCTTCTAGGGTCTGTCTTATCGGTTCTGGATCATCAAATCGCCTTTGCATCTGTATTTGTTGCTGTGCACATGTTGGTGAAGTGCTCCGTATCAACCGAGCGAAGAAACTTCATACACCTCCTGAGCTGCATAGTCGTAGTGCGGGCATCGAGAACGTCGATACTTTCACTGCCCTCTCCGTGCGAGTAGCGGTTGCAGAAGTCATAGACGTCGCGGAAGGGTTCTCCTTCTTGCGATTCTATAAGCGTCTCCAGTTGCTTTAAGAATTTAGAATATTGTGGCACCTTATAGCTAGCAAACACCTCTAAGATTCGGCGAGCGGCGTTTGGTAGAAGGAAAAGATGATCTTGCTCTTCGGGGTGAGTGATGCCGTTCATCACCATTGAGAATAAGTAGCTGTATTCCGAGGTATTATTTCTTAGAGATTGTGGCAGCTTGTCTATGCGTGACCGCCGCTCTCCGTTCACGTCCGTTGCGAACATTTCTAGGAAGGTCACCTTTGGGAAACGGGCTTCTTCGGCATCATTGTCCTTATTGATCCTGTTTAGCGATTTTCCCCAAGCGTTATTTTGTGACTTGAGAAAGAGTCGAAGCAGGTTGAAGTCGTGTGTGAAAATGATGTACTGGCCGAAGTCTTTCAAGCAGTCCACTAGCCACTGATGGGTGGCAAAAATCGCTTCTCTATCTAGGGAACTCGATGGATCATCAATTACTACGGTGCATTTCTTGGGATCGCCGATAGGGGTCTGCTTGTCTTCCAGCTTGCGTAAGAAGTAGAGGAGAGCAAGCGTTGTTCGTTCTCCTTCACTGAGATGAGTTCCCGGTTTGTTTCCGCGACGGCAAGAATATGATTTTCCATCTGCTGTGACAGTGACAGTGAGGTGGTTTTTCCCGTAGACGCGCTCAAGATCCCGAGTCAAGGTGTCCGCCATTTTTTTGGTTGTGAACTGATCCTGTCGAACCTCGTTGAGGCGACGTTCGACCCTTTCACTCTCTGTTGTCGCGTTGACTCGTTCACTTTCTCTAGTCTGGACCTCCTCCTCATATTGGCAGAAAGCTGCGCTTTGTGAGCCGATCAGGTAGTTCTGGACGATATTCTTTCGTCTATCAGTGATCTCTGCGTACTCCTTTACTTGATCATTGTGTTTCGTGATCACCTGAGCGAGCTCCAAAATCGAAGGGGCGGATTCGAGTGCCGACCAATCGGGTTCACTGGGAGTGGTGTCGGGATCTTCTTTCTTGGCTTGCAGCGCGACTTCGACTGCTTCAAGAGCTTCGATACTTTTTTCGATGCCCTCTAATACGGTTTGGAGGGCGCATTGGTAGTCAGGCTGGAGCTCGTTCGAGATTTTCGAAGCAGTGGGTAAGCCAGTCTGCCAGCACTTTAACTGATCTATTTCATTTCTTATCTCGTTAAGAAGCGATTGAGCTTTGCTTTGAATCGACTTCCAGCTCTCATCGAAGTGATGCGCAAGTTTAGCGCGTCGAGTGCTCTGAATCTTGTTTCCACAGAAGAGGCACTGGTCTATAGTCTCGTGTAGTGGGAGACCCGCTTCGACCCAATTCTGCCCTACTGGATTGGTGGCTAACTCTTGAAGGGCTACGCGAGCTGGAGTCTCAGCGAGAAGTGTGGATAGGCTCGTGAGCTGTGTGGCCACACTCGAAGGAGGGGAAGTGATCTCCGGCAGCAAGGACGGAGCACTCGTGTTCAGTTGTTGTAAAGCTTCGGTATATGAAGCCTCGTCGGGAAAGTCGCCCGCGTAGTTCTGCAGAAGCTCCCTGACCTTTTTTACGGAGAATCGGTTTTTCGTGTAGTACTTAAAATCAAACTCTTTGAGTTGAGAGACAATACGGCCTTGAACCTCTTGAACCAAAGCTTTTTGTAAAGATTCCGCCCTTTCACGCTCGGCGGTAGCCTTCTCAACTTTGTCTTTCAGCTGCTTTAACTCTTCGGCGAGACTACTCTCCTCCTCCTTCGCGTCGATTGCTTCTTTTCCTAGAGTGACGACTATGGCTGAGGCGCTCTCGCCATCGAGAAAAGCCGACAAGTTCGCTTTCACCCAGCTGCGGGTAAAGACTGCCAGGGAAAGCGAAGGCATAGAACTTCCCGTGCTGATAGACGTGGTGTTCTTTGTCTCGTCTTGCCAGACAATTTCTGTCGCGCAATCCTCTTCAGCGAGGCTGAGTAGCAGTTCAGACAGCGTTGATTTACCGCTGCCATTATGGCCATAGACTACTGTCCTACTACCAAAAGGTATGTCGTCCGGCCAGAATTCCTGGTCCAATGAGCGCCATGGATTCTTCAGAAAAAGTCGACGTAACACACTTTGATTCTAGCCCTGGCGGGACTCAATCGAGTCAGTGTCAACACCAATCATCGGCTGATAAATAAGATCTTATCGGCCTGTTGTCGTTGGCGATCTGGGGTGCGATGCAGTGTAGGTTCGGTCTTTGGTTATGGACGTCTTGGTCTTATCTGAATGGGTGTTTATGTGTATGACATTTTGCCAACATAATCACAAGCTTCGGGGTTATCTAGTGTTTGCGTTATCACCATATTCTTCCTTCACCCCACATATTCAATGTAATAATTAAAACATTAATACATTAAATATGTATAGTTTTACTATTTATAGAGTATTAGGGTGAGAGTGGGCATAGTCGGCAAGAATAGTGGTGACAATGCTGCTCTTGCTTTCCTCTTTAGTGAAAGCTTCTCGCCGAATCCACTGCCAAAGGTCGTTATCCATATAAACACTCAAAGCTTTTCGTTCCGTATCAGGAGTTGAGGACGTATCGCCAATAACTTCCCGAATAGTGCTTTTCTCAATGGGAGTGTTTTGCATTTTCTTGATTTTGGTAGCGAAGTCTTCTTTAGACATTCATGACCTCTTTAATTTCCTGCCAAATGTATTGATATCCATGTAGCTCAGTGGGGAGATTAGCGAAAGATTTTCTAATACTCTCCCTCTGCGGAATCATCGTGGGGAATACAGCAAAGCCTTCGTCTTCTAACGCTTTCTTCATGACCTCTGGTGCATTAGCACTAGGATTTGCTGACACAATAAGGACTGCGAGGGGTGTATTGCTTGCTACACGTGCAATCTGGCGAGCTTGCAGCATGTCTGATAGTGAAGGCAACATGGGCACAATAACGAAGTCGGCAACCTCAACCGCTGCTTCCACTGTTGCCCCGCCTCCAGGTGGGGTATCAATAAAGATGATGCAATCTTCAGGCTCCTCCTTTTTAACCGTCATGAGATTGCTGGATACAACAGGGAAGGTAACTTGACCCTCGGAAAGAATTGACCATGACGTAGCAGAGGCTTGGGGATCCGTGTCCCATACCTCCACTTCATAACCATCTTGTTGGGCCGCTGATGCAAGAAAAATTGACGACGACGTCTTCCCGCATCCTCCTTTAGCATTCACCAACGCAATTTTCACAGCGTCCTCCAGTCTATAAAGACACAGCGTAATGTTTTGTGTTATACATTTTAACACAAATATTTTTAATGTTCAACAGTAAGAGTATAACATTTATACGTCTTAATGTAAATTAATTAAAGAGTTTACTGTTTTAACTTAATAAGTAGAACATTAAAATGTGTGCGATAATGCGTTGCGCTGTCGTTATGTGTGATACTGCGTCGATATGCCATAGCGATGAGATCGGGTAACCAGAGTAGTGTTTCATCGGCTGGTGATACCCAAGCAAAGACAAGGTCTTCTCTCCTATGTTCTGTCTCGCTAAGAGCTCACGTACATACCCCAACATTGTTTAATACAAGACATTAAACAGTAAAAATGTGTAGCACCAGGTAGCGGTACAGTTATATATTATAGCCCCCCTTGACATTGATTTTATAGGGGGGATATAATATTATTATGGTGAAGCCAATGAAGTACCGTGACCTGATAAAACTTTTGAAGGAATCAGGTTTTATCTTCGCTCGTGAAGGTAAAGGTGATCATGAGGTGTGGGAGCATGAAGCGTTGTCTCGTCCGGTTATCATTACTCACACTCGGGAGGTTTCCCCAGGAGTGACGCGGAATGCTCTTAGAGCAATTGATGAGGTTAGAGGCGAGAAAGGATGAGGGAGATGGTGGAAGAGGATGGTCTTCGGGTAGTTGCTACCCGTTGGGAGAGAGGGTGGGATTTGACCCTTGATGAGGGGAATGTTACCAGCGTGGCGAGTTTAAAGAATGCGGAGCAACAGGTACGGGATTATCTCGATACTCGTTATCCTGATGAGGATCACTCGCAGACATCGATTAGTGTTGAGGTCGATTTGGGGGGATTTGAAGAGGCTATTGTTCGTGCTCAAGCTGACAGTCGCCGTGCGGCTATTGAGCAAGAGAAAGCTGCTGCACAAATTCGAGGTATTGCTCAACAACTCAAAGAAAAGGGTTTCTCATCGGACGATACCGCTACTTTGCTGGGTGTGAGCCGGAGTAGGGTTTATCAGCTTCTTGCTGCATGAAATTTCTCTACATTGCCATTTAATGTCATGTCGGATGTTGTTCAAACTGTGTGTTGGGAGTTGAATTGCTGCGACTATATAGAACGAAGAGTCGAAGTTTTCTTTCCTGAGTGAGTATAACTGCTCATCAACATAGAGAGCATTTCCGCTGGTCTTTTCTGTGCGTCCGTATATTCGTGCAAGTGAGGGATGCCGAGGAGAAGTCATGAGTTTTCCGTATCTAGGTGTGATTTTCTAGTATCTGCCCAGTATTGAGTATTTTTCTGATTTGTTGCATGTAGTGGTTGATGGTTTCTGGGGTGGCAGGTGTTTTGGGTGGGGTGGCGGGTGTGGGTGTGGGGGGTTGTTGGGGGGCGTGTTCGTTGTGGGTGGGGAGTTGTAGTTGGGTGAGGAGCCAGTTGAGCCAGCGGGGAGCGCAGTTGAGTGTGGTGGGGGTTGTCCAGTTGTTGTCGCGGTAGAAGGTGTCCAACTCACGGAGGAGTGTTTCGGGGGTCCAGGTGGCGCAGTCGAGGTGGCTGGCAAGCACGTGGGCGAGCCAGTTGGGGTGGTGGGTGCCCCAGTGGGGGCAGCGGCTGATGAGTTCGGCTGCGAGCTTCTGGGCGGCTAGTGGCGGGGGTGTGGTGGGCGGAGCCCCCACACCCCGTCTCACGGCTTTCTTTCGGTGTTTTTCTTGGCCTCGCGCGCGCGTGCGCGCGTGTTGGTGAGAAGAAATCTCTAGAGATTTCTTTGTTTCTTTACCCCTACGGGGTAGGTGGCCAGTATCCACAACCCCAGCTAGGGAGTTTTTGGGCATGAGGCAGTGGAGGAGGGATGCTAGGCGGCGGGTGGCGTGTCCTTGGGTGTGGAAGAGCCAGGTGCGTTCTTTTCTGGTGAGGTAGCGGCCGCGGGCGGCTTCGAAGAGGAGTCCTAAACGGATGAGGACACGTTTAGCCCGCCGGACGGTCCGCTGCCCGCAGTGGGCGCGGTAGGCGATGGTGGTATTGGACAGGGCGCAGTTGCGGCCTGTGGCGCTGTCGGCTGCCTGGGCGATGATGCGGGCAATGGCAAGGCAGGTTGTGGGGTGTATTTCGTTGCCGGGGCACCTGCATAGTGCGATGCCTTTTTTGTCGGTGAGGCGGCAAGCGACTGCGGTAAGCCAGCGGTTCCTGTTAAGCCAGCAGGGTATGCGGGCGGGGGTCGAGGAGGCGAAGATCCCTTTAGGGGAGAGGGAGGTTGGGCGCGACACGCCCGTGGGGGCAACTTTTGCTATGGCCTTTGATTGTTTAAAAAGGCCTTCTAGCTGGGGTGATAATGATTGGCTGAGCATCTGTTGCGATGCAGAGGAAGCCGTGAATTAAAGAGCTTGCACCCAAAATTTAGGCGTGTTATCCTTAGTTCAAACGTTGGCGCGTTTGAACTAAAGTTCACAATCTTTAATTTTTCTCCTTCTGGAGGATCCCCGGCCCCCGCGAAAGCGGGGGTTTCTGCTATTTAGGAATCTTCCGAGAAGAGAGAAGCTGACAGCGACTCAACACTCCGCCAGCCTTCACCTCCTTCAAAAACTCTGCTGGCCTCAGATAGACCACCAATGCCAAATTTAACCTGCGTAAACACTCAAGAACCGCACCAACACACACCAACAGAGGATTAGCTACTAGCCATTAGTGGTTAGGTTATATATCTTTTTGTGAAACAGTTTGCGCTAAGTAAACCCCCATGTCTAATGCATCAGTGAAATCCTCCGAGGATGGCAGTCTAGGGCTCATCACCCTCCTTGTGGTCGGTGTTTTAGGGTATGTGTTGTCTCGAAATCCACAGGTGAGAGGCTGGCTTCACACGTACCGCCTTATCGACGATCAAGGACTTACCCCCCTTGGGGTAAACGTCCTCATTGCGACACTTTTCTTCCTTATCTCCCTAGCAGCTGGGATTATCTATCTTGTACAAGCTGCGGTGGGGGATCTACGAGGCTGGCAGCACAGGAATATTCCCCACCACCAGTGGGGTCCCATTATTCTCGCGTGTGTGGTGGGATGTGGGATATGGCTTCTTGTCCTCTGTCTTGCCATCATCAACAAAGTAGGGACAGGCTGGGCTGCTGCCACCGTACTGGCAGGGCTTTCTTCTGGTTTTATCCTCTATTGGGTGGTGGTGCCCTACAGTAAGAGGGCCTGGATGAAAAGGCTTATTAATCGCACACTGTGGCAGTTTGTGGCCACCCAAAACCGGCAGTGGCGTATCGTAGGGGTCCCCCAATGGGTGAGTTCTGTGAGGGATATTCGCCGAGGTGCGACTCCCCTCCCCCACACCATCACAGTGCGTGTGGGGCCAGCTTTCAGACTCCGGCAAGGGGCGTTGAATACGCTAAACGAGTACTGTGACACGCTTGTGCAGGCGACCTACCAGTGGACACATGACCCCCACCACTATCGTCTTACTGGCCTGATTGAAGAATCCACCTCCACCACAGACGAGGAGACGATACCTTCCCCCAATATTGGCGCCTATATGGGGGTGAAGACTCGCCGCCTGCCGCGGCGTGTGGAAGTGCGGGCGCATGAGCGTGGTGTTGCTTTTGTGTTCGGCCCGCCCGGATCAATGAAGACGCAAGGCATTATCATGCCGAGTGTGGCGGTAGCCCCAGCAGCGTGCGTGTCAACGTCGGTGAAAACAGAAGTGCTGGAGAATACCGCCCCAGCCCGCAGTGAAAAGGGCACGATTTGGCTTTTCGACCCGGCCGGGATCAACATGCACAGTCTGACCGATATGGTCCACATGGCCTGTTGGTCGCCCTTAGCGGAAGTGCACTCATGGGGGGATGCCCTCCAAATGGCGAACCAAATGACCCTAGCTGCCAGGCCCTCCACCGCCACGATAGAAGGTGGGGACCATTTCATCCAACGGGCGGAATCCTGGCTTGCTCTCC
>QWCK01005439.1_pt1 | contig 11578 bp, 10 predicted proteins | sample 1972571 | NCBI WGS metagenome assembly QWCK01 (sample SAMN09866710, study PRJNA288562) | Human gut metagenome isolate term2_stool, whole genome shotgun sequencing... | isolation source: gut | host: Homo sapiens | place: USA: California | reverse complement strand
GGGAGTATTTGACAATGTAAGTCTAGCAAATATGCTAATAGACCTATATAAAAAATATGGCCTAGAATACGCTATATCAACAATAAGAACATCCTACTCTGCATCTAGAAACTCCCTATCAGCAGGAGCTTATTGTGGAGACGAATACATAAAAACCCGTGCCTACGAATTTGATATTGTAGATAGGATTGGTGGAGGAGACGCCTTTGCAGCAGGCCTCATAAACTCGTTATTCAAAGAAAATGACATCTACGACGCCCTAGAATTTGGCGTCGCCCTCTCAACTTTAAAACATACCATGCAAGGCGACTTCGCAATCTTCACAGAAAGACAAGTAAGGTCCCTAATATCAGGCAACAAGAGGATGATGTTCTACTAAAAATCAATATGTAAAATTAGCGCTATAGAAAACGCTTATTATTTTTTGAAAATAGTAAGCGTTTATTTTCATATTAGATGTTTTTGAAAAATCCTTATATTAGTAATTTGATTGAAATAATAATAATCATAGATATGGTAATAATTTTACTCCATATCTTTATTTAACTGTTTTCTAGCTATTTTTCTATATTTTAGTGGGCTAATATCATTATATTTTTTAAAGATTCTACTAAAATGACTAGGATTTTCATACCCTACTTCGTTTGAAATTTCTTGTATATCTTTGTCACTAAATAAAAGTAAACTTTTAGCTTTTTGCATTCTTGTTATAATAATATAATTTTTTATTGAAAATCCTGTATAGTCTTTGAATTTTCTGGATATCGTACTTATTGAGGTGTAGAAAGAATTTGATAATTCCTTTAGGTTGATATCTTTATAATAGTTTTCGTTTATATAAAGTTGTAATTTGGATATTTGGTTATCGTAACCATATTGACTTTGCATTTTAGAAAGTGTTTCGTCATTTCTTGTCAACGTAATTAAGATTTTTGAAATCATATATGCTGAGGTTTCTTGCCGGAAAGTATCCTTATTTTTTTGCTCAAGTTCTAGCTCTTTAAAAATATTTTTAAAACTCTTGTAGATTTCTTTATCTATTTTGAAAATATGTTTCAAATCTTTTCTCCTACTAGATAACATTGAAATTAAAAAGGGATTATTGGTATACTTAGATAAAAAATCTGAAGAAAATAAAGTGACGTACCTATCATAGGGAAAATTGTTAATTCTTACGGAATGATTTTCAAACCCGTTTATTAATATTAAATCTCCCTGATTTAAAATAATTTCTTCGTTATTGATAATGAAAGTGGCTGATCCTTTATTGCACATTATAATCTCATTTATGTAATGAAAATGATCTATACTTACATTGTTTTCAATCTTGTCTATTTCTCTATATGTAGTTATTTTGTTATAAAAAGTCAAGTCGTCACCTCTTTAGATTATTATATGTAAAAAAAACATTTTGACAAGAAATGTATAAAATAAGATAAATAATATCATTGTTTAAATTTTAATTATCATATAGGATATAGATATAAAGCTAAACACAGGAGGTTACTGATTAGATACTGTTATGGAAAGAAGGAGATTTGATTATAAAGGTAAGAAAGATTTTATACATACTTTAAAAAACAGTAGCAAAATTCTCGGATACAACGAAAACTTAAATAATTTAACTGAGAGTATCATTATAGATGGAAAAACAGCTCCTAATAGATTTGTAAGTCTGCCAATGGAAGGACAGGATGCAATAGAGGGGGCGCCTAGCGATTTAACTTTTCATAAATACCAAAGAATAGCAAAAGGGGGGTACGGATTAATTTGGATAGAAGCTTGTAGCGTAAACAGTGAAGGTATGAGTAATGATGGTCAACTATACTTAAATGATAAGAATTATAAAAAGTTTGAAAAACTTAACAAATGTATAAAGTTATCAGGTTTAGAAAGTGAGTATAAGTATGAACCAGTAACTATATTACAACTAAATCACTCAGGAAGATATTCAAATAAGAATGGAAAAGTAAATGCTACTATAATGACTCATAGAGATAAACTAGATATCAAACGAGGTATAGAAAAAGATCATGAGTTAGTGGAAGATGATTATCTTGATAATTTAATAAATGATTATGTGAAAGCTGCTAGACTTGCAAAATCAGCAGGGTTTGATGGGGTTGATATAAAAGCTTGTCATGGCTATCTTTTATCTGAGGCACTTGGTGCCTTTGATAGGGAAGGTAAATATGGGGGAAGCTTTAAAAATAGAACTAGCTTATTATTGAATATTATTGAGGCTATAAAAACTGACAAAGACTGTGATGGATTAATAATAGCTTCTAGGATAAATGCATCAGATTCAATCACTGGCTATTGGGGAGTAAATAGATTTGATAATTCTGTGATTGATCTAGAAGAACCTATAAAACTTATAGATGAAATGACAAAAAGAGGAGTGAGTTTGTTTTCAATCACAATGGGGAACCCATATTATTATTCATACATAAACAAGCCGTCTAACTTAGGAAAGGATGAAGATGGAATACCACCAATGAAATCCTGCATTAATCTTCTTGAAACAGCTGCTCATCTACAAAAAATATATAAGAACATTCCTTTTGTAAATGTTGGATATTCATGGATGAAGCAATATGGGGTAAATGTGGCTAGTTTCGATATAGAAAACGGAAATACTCAACTAGCAGGATTTGGTAGAGGATCTATTGCTTACTCTGAATTACCTAATGATGTACTAAAAGATGAGATTAGACCTGATAAAGCGTGCATTTCTTGTAATATTTGTAGCCAACTTAAGGTAAATGATTTAATAGTTGGCTGTGCTGTAAGAGAGCCAGATATATATAGAAAGTATGTAAAAATATTAAATGGAGGTAAAAATTGAAAGTAGCGATTGTGACAGGAGCGACTAGAGGGATAGGACTTGGTATTACCAAGAAACTTCTAATAGATGGTTACAAAATTTGTGCTATGGGGACTAGGGATATTTCTCAGTATGATGAATTTTCCGAGATATACGATAAGGATAATATTCTATACGTAAAGGGAGATATATCTAATAAGGTTGATAGAGAAAGGCTTGTTAATGAAGCATATGATAAGTTCGGTTCTATAAATGTTTTGGTCAATAATGCTGGAGTTGCACCAAAGATAATAGAAGATATTCTTAGGGTAAGTGAAGAGAGCATTGATAGATTGTTTGAAATCAACACAAAAGGAATGTTTTTTCTAACTCAATTAGTATCTCAGAAGATGATTCAAGATAAAGATACTAAAGATAAGTGCATAATTAATGTATCTTCGATTTCATCAGAAGTAGTAAGTGTAGATAGGGCAGATTATTGTATTTCAAAGGCTGCAATATCAATGATTACAAAATTGTTTTCTGTGAAACTTGCGGAATACGGAATAAATGTATATGAGATTCAACCGGGCATTATAAAAACAGATATGACCAAAGTTGCTGAGTCAAAGTATGACAAATTATTTGAAGAAGGTATTACACCTATAAAAAGATGGGGATTTCCAGAAGATATTGGAATGGCTGTAAGTGCTTTAGCAGAGTTTAAATTCAAATATACAACAGGACAGGTGATTAAAGTTGACGGCGGCTACACATTACAAACTTTATAAAGAAAAATATGATGCTATAGTTGTTGGTTCTGGAGCGGCGGGTTTTAATTCAGCTAATAGGTTGTTTGAAAATGGTATTAAAGATGTAGTAATAATTACAGAAGATGTAAATCTAGGTACCAGCAGGAATGCAGGTTCAGATAAACAGACTTATTATAAATTATCTCTAGAATCATCATATCCAGATTCTATTGATAAGATGGCAGAAGTTTACCATAGTGGTATGCATATGCACGGTGATATAGCAAAGGTTGAATCCAGCGAATCAGTAAGAGCATTTATGAACCTAGTAGAGCTCGGTGTGGAATTTCCTTTTAATGAATACGGGGAGTACATAGGTTATAAAACAGATCACGATCCAAATAAGAGAGCTACATCAGCCGGGCCTTACACATCCAAGCAAATGACAGAAAAGCTTGAAAAAAGATCTAGAGATTATGGGATACAGATTCTAAATCATTACAAGGTGATAAAGATATTTACATCCAATGGTGAATTTGATGGACTTTTGTGTTTATATAAGGAAGATTACTATCTTATAAAATCAAAAAATATAATTTATGCCACAGGAGGACCAGCAAATTTATACTTTAATACTGTGTACCCTAATGGGCAAAAGGGTTCAACTGGAATTGCTCTAGATTCTGGTGTTAAAGGAATGAACTTAACCCATTTCCAATATGGGATGTCATCAATTAAACCAAAGTGGAATGTTTCTGGAACCTATATGCAGGTTATGCCAAGGTTCTATTCACTAGATGAAGACGGAAATGAATATGATTTTCTCGCTGATTACTACAACGACTTTAAGGTATTATTAAAAAATATCTTCCTTAAAGGTTACCAGTGGCCATTTGATGTTAAAAAAATAAATGGATCCTCGATGGTAGACTACCTGGTATATAAAGAAGAAGTTTACAAAAATAGGAGAGTTTTCTTAGATTTTAGGGATAACCCATCTTTCAAAGAGATTCCTTTTGATGATTTAGACGATGAGGTAAAAGATTACATCTTAACGAATGATGCTAGGCTTGAAAAACCAATTGATAGGCTCCTTAAGATGAATAAAAAAGCCTATGACCTCTACATTGATCATGGGGTAGACCTTAAAAAAGAGCCGCTTGAAATATCTGTTTGTGCCCAACATAACAACGGTGGACTATATATTGACAAGGACTACCAGACTAATATAAAAGGTTTTTATGCAGCAGGAGAAGTAGCAGGAAGTCATGGAATTTATAGACCAGGAGGATCTGCGCTAAATGCTGGTCAAGTTGGATCAAAAAGAGCCAGTGAAAATATAAAGCTAGCTAAGAAAGATTTCTCAAATAAGGAATTTGAAAAAGAAGCTAGGGATTTTATAGAGAAATTCCTTAATTTAATAGGAGAAGAATCAAATATCATCGATTTGATAGAAAACTACCAAGAACAGATGACTTCTTATGCAGCAGCCTTTAGAAATGTCAAAGAAATAGAAAAACTAATAGAAAGAAGAAAAAAAACTTACAAAAACTTCTTTGATCTGGTTAAGGTTAAGAGTCATGAGATAATTAAAGCATTTGAATTTTTTGACATAGTAGTTGGTCAGCTAGTTTACCTAGAAGCTATGAAGGATTATTATGACCATATTAAGGCAAGGATTGGCGGAAGTATTTATTTTGAAGATGAGATTGACTTTACAAGTCACGGGGAATTTTTAAACGAAGTCCAAGTCACAGGATTTAAGGACGGTAAAACCTCATTTGATTGGGAGGAAGTAAGACCAATTCCATCTGTTAACCAACCGTATGAACTCCAGTGGAATGAATATTTGAAAATTAAGAATATATAATATTATAGCTATAGGTTGGAATGTTTTTACTTAGTACCAAAGAGTATGTAAATCTATAAATAAAGTTGGTTTTTAATAATCCACAGTGATTTTTAAATCCCAGATGAGGTGCATAAGGGGACATATAGATTAAGTGCTGGAATTTAGATATGTAAAGAAAAACAAAATTAAAGATTATTACAGATGATAAGTATTTTTCAAATACTATGAATCAATGTAATAATACATAGATTATGATTATATTTTAAGCATGTATAAAATGGTATTGATTGAAGGTGATATATAGAATTAATTATTGTTAGTATAGAGGTGATAGCGTGATACCTTGGTTTTTGTTGTGATAGAATCTACCAAATAATAGTTGTATTATGAATAAGATTAACTAAGAAAAAATTAAAAGGAGATATTATGAAAAATATTAATATTAAAAAAATGTTCATAGCACTTGCTGCTGTTATGCTGCTAGCATCTTGTGGTGGTAAAAATAATGAGACCACATCAAATGACAAGAATGTAGCTTCAAATGAACCATCTAGTGATGTTGAATATGAATTAAATTTAGGAGATGTATTATCAGAAGAACATCCTCACTCAAAATCTTTCCATTATTTTGCTGACAAAGTAAATGAATACACTGATGGTAAGGTAAAGGTGAATGTTTTTGTAAATTCAACACTGGGAAATCAAAGTGATTTAACGGAAGGGTTATCATTAGGAACAGTACAGATTGCTAAAACAATGTCAACAGTATTATCAACATATAATCCTGAAATTCAAATTTATGACATTCCATATTTGTTTAAAAATGAAGATCACTTTTTTGAAGTTGTTGATGGCGAAATAGGAGATGAGCTTGCACAAGAAGCTCTAGCAAAAAATGACTTAGTTGGTTTAGGATATTTTTATGCAGGCAAAAGAAGTATATATAGCAATAAAGATATAAATTCCATCGATGACTTAAAAGGTATGAAATTAAGAGTTCCAGAAGCACCAATTTATCAAGATATGTGTAAATCATGGGGGGCATCTGGTGTAACAATGTCAGTAGGTGAATTATATACAGCATTACAGACAGGTGTAGTAGATGGTGCAGAAAATGCTCCAATATTTTATGAAAATCAAAAACACTATGAGGCGGCTCCTTACTTCATAAAAACTGAGCATATAATTACTCCTGATATTGTAATAATGAGCAAGAGCTATTTAGAATCTATGCCAGAAGAATATCAAGAAGCCATCAAGAAAGCTGCCAAAGAAATGGTTGAATATGAAAGAAACCTATGGAAAGAAACTGAGAATGAAGCTATCACTAAATTAGAAGAAAATGGAGTTCATTTTAAGGATATTGATAAAACACCATTTATAGAAGCAAGCAAAGAAGTAAGAGAACAGTATAAATCTATAGTTGGTGAAGAAAAATTAAATAAAATTGATGAAATAGGTAAAAAATATTAAGGTAATTTAATGAAAAGATTGTTTAGTGCGTTAAATAAGATAGAGACTTATATAGTAACGATCTCACTAACATTGTTGTTAATAGTGTCGTTCTTACAAGTGTTTTCTAGGATGGTTCTTAATGCTCCACTTGCATGGACAGAAGAAGCTAGTAGATATTTGTTTATATTTAATGTCCTATTTTCCTCAGTGGTTGTTACTAGAAGAGATGAAAACTTTAAGGTTGATTTTGTATATGAAAAATTAAATGATAATACGAAAAAAATATTTGACCTAATATCGGTCTTAATAGTAGTAGCTTTTTCAATAATTTTAGTGGTTTTTGGATTTGATCTAGTGAATACTGGAGGCGGTAGAGTATCTCCATCACTAGGGTTACCGATGAGTGTAGTGTATATGCCAATTCCATTCACCGGAAATTAAATTTATTTCACGTTTTAGAAAGAATCCCAAGTAAAAGGAGCAGAAATTGACATTTGTAGTAATATCATTAATTATAATGATAGTCGCAGCTATACCAATTGCCTATGCTATTGGGATGTCTGCAACTATTGGAGTTATGTTAACAAATAACATTCCTACAGTAGTAGTTCCTCAGAGAATGTTTACTATGCTTGACTCGTTCTCTTTACTAGCTATACCCTTTTTTATATTAGCTGGAAATCTAATGGATAGAGGAGGTATATCAAAGAAGTTAGTTAATTTAGCATCATCAATGGTTGGGCATATCCGTGGAGGACTGGGGATGGTAGCTGTTATTTCTTGTATGCTATTTGGCGCGATATCAGGATCTGGTGCAGCTGCAACCGCGGCGATAGGCTCGATATTAATCCCAGCTATGAAGAGGGAAAATTATGACGTTGAATTTTCAGGAGCTATATCTTCTGTTTCTGGACCATTAGGTATAATTATTCCGCCTAGTGTAGTTATGGTTATATATGCTACTACAGCAAACGTTTCAGTTGGAGACATGTTTTTGGCTGGTTATATACCAGGAATTATAATTTCGATTGGATTAATTTTTACAGTATATTTTATAGCGATTAAAAATGATTATCCAGCGGGGGAAAAACCAAGTTTAAAGAAATTTATCATTTCTTTAAAGGAATCAATTTGGGCTCTAATTATGATTGTAATAATTATGGGTGGTATTTTATCAGGTCTTTTCACTGCAACAGAAGCAGCTTGTGTAAGTGTTGTATACTCATTAATAGTTGGGTTGTTTATTTATAAAGATTTAAAAATATCTGACCTTCCTGGAATATTTTATGAAAGTTCACTAACAACTGCAGGAGTAATGTTTTGTGTAGCTACAACTAATATTTTAGCTTGGTTTATGACACACCAACAAATACCAATTACAGTATCAAGATTATTAACTAGTAGTATAAGCAGTAAATTTGTGTTATTATTGATGATAAATATAATTTTCTTAATACTTGGCACAATACTTGATTCAACTCCAGCCATTATTTTATCTGTCCCTATATTGTTGCCTATAGCACAAAGTGTGGGGGTTGATCCTGTTCATTTTGGAATGATAGCAACAGTTAATTTAGCTATAGGACAAAGTACACCTCCAGTCGGTCTGACTTTATTTGTTGGTTCAAGTATAGCAGGAGTTAAATTGCATGATATGATGAAATATCTAATTCCTTTTTGGATCGCAAGTATAGTGGTATTGATGTTAATCACCTATATTCCGGAGATATCTATGTTTTTACCTGGGTTAGTAGGGAAGTAGTGTTAAATAATATTTAATTAATTTTATCAGGGATAGAATTTTAGATTCTGTAATAAATCGTGTTGGTAGAAGTAAATGAAACTTCTGTTAACACGATTTTTTATAAGAAGAATTGAAAATAATGTTATGACACTCAAACCAAACTAAGTTCGTGCATAAATAAATTAAATGGAGTTTGATATTCTAGACATTTTCTAGGTCTGGTATTAAGCTCTATTAAGTCGTTAATCAGCTCATTAATAGATATTTTATATAAATCTGTATACTTAGGACAATATTCTCTTAGTAAATTATTACAATTTTCGTTACTGCCCTTTGCCATGCTGAATATATATCAGCAAAATAAAAATTTATCCTTAGTTTTTCAACATCTCCATAATAAGCAAATTCTTTATCTCTGTCAGATGTGAAAGTAATTAAAGTTTCGTATGGTAAAGATTTAATTAGCATGACAATTGTTCCTGGCATAGATTTTTACTTCGATCTACCATAGGTAAGGCTGGCTATGTAAAATCTAGTTTTTCTTTCTACAAATGTTGCTAGGCAACCTTTATACTTACCTCTTGATGACGCAACTGTATCTAGTTCATAGTGACCAAAAGTATTACTTTTTTAACTTCTTTAGGTCTTATATTTATTGATTTACCAATATTAAATCTACCTCTTGTTTCTTTGACTTTTCTTGATTTTCCTTTTATTCTTAGCTTGGAAATATCAAAGTCTATAATTCATGAATAAATCCAAGTATATATTGTTTTAAAGCATACAATATCTTTACATACAGTGTTTTCTATTTGCTCAGGAGCCCACTTCTAATGAAGTTTTTCTGATATGCATTTGCTCATATTATCATCAACTTTTGTTTTCTTCCTTTAGATGTTGATTTTTCAATCTTATCTTTTTGGGCATAGAAAGCTTCATACTCACTTTCACACTTTTATAATTCCCTAGATATTGTAGAGTGATAAAAAACTAAAATTTTGCTTATCTTTTAGAAAAATATCACTCTTTGTTTAGTACCTCTATATTATTTCTATTATTTAAAGTAAGATGATTATAACTCATATTAACCTCCGTGTATGTTCTTGTCGTTATTAACATTTTATACGATGTTAGCATGAGTTTTCTTTTTTATTTTAGTATCGAATTTAATTTTACAACTTATATTATGAAAAAATGAAAAAGTACTGTAAAAATAAGAAAAAAAGAAAATCTAATTAAAAATATAAATAGAGTAACGTTGGGAAATCAACGTTTTTCTACATAGAAGCTTTATCAAAACAATATAATAATGAGAAACATTTGACAATCGTTTTTATATGTGATATATTGTTATCAAACATAAGGGAAGCGCTTTCTTAATAGAAAATTTCTAACAACTAATAACAAATAACACAAACTCTCCTAAAATGTTTTTATTTTTACACAAATTGGAAGCGCTTCCAATATTTAGGGGATTTTACTTATGGGGGCGATCATATCAAGACAGATAATTTAAATATATATGATATAGCTAAAGAAGCTAATGTCTCAATTTCTACTGTTTCTAGAGTTATGAATAATTCGGGAAGTGTTAGTAAAAAGACCAGGGATAAGGTTGAAGCGATTATTAAAAAAGCAGACTATAGTCCAAATAATATTGCTAGATCCCTAGCCTCTAATAAATCTTCTTTGATTGGCCTCTTGGTTCCTGATATAAGAAATTATTTCCATTCCCAGGCTTGCTATGAGATAGATAACTTGCTAAAGGACCATGGATACAGGACCCTGTTATCAAACACAACTAAGGACCTTGACGAAAAAATCAAAATTTTAAAGATTCAAAAGCACCAAATGGTTGAGGGGATTATTACAGTAGGGTCTGATTATAATGAGAAAGAATTTATTGATGAGGCTGTGGAATTAAATAAAACCATACCCATAGTTCAGCTAAATAACTACAATGAAAACCTTGTAAGCGTTTATTGTGACGAAAAAAATGGTATGGATCAAGCCTTGGACTATTTAAAGTCAAAAAATTACCAAAAACCAGCCTTCGTTTACATAACAAGAAGTAAAAACAACAGGGCGTTCAATGAAAAAAAGAGGGGATACGAACAAGCCTTAAATAAATATTATGCAAATAATGCTTATATTGAAATTTTCTTAGATGATTACTCTTATGAAGACTTACTTAAAATAATTAAGTCTGAAGGAATTGATGCAATCCAATGTGAAAACGATAATATTGCAATCAAGCTTTTTAAGTTTTTCACAGATAAGGGCTTGGATGTACCAGGAGATATTGGAATTATCGGATTTGATAACCAGCTAACAACTGATTATACGCAAAGAAGAATTAGCTCAATTGACCATAAGATTTACGATCACTCCAAGGTTGCAGTAGATCTCCTATTGGAGTTGATAAGTGATAAAGAAGTGAAAAGAGATAATGTTATAAAACCAGAATTGGTAGTAAAGGAGACAACATAATGCAAAACATTTCGGAGATTGTGAAAAAAGAAAACAGAAAAGAGACTATTTTACAGTTCGGGGAGGGAAACTTCCTTAGGGCCTTTGTTGACTGGATGATTGACCTTTCAAATGAGAAAGACAGCAAACCAGGCGATGTAGTAATTGTCCAACCAATTGCAGCAGGCCTTGTAGATTTAATTAATGAACAAAACGGCATCTACACTCTCTCAATGAGGGGCAATAGTGAGACTGGAAAGAAGATTGAAAATAGTGTGATCAAGTCAGTGTCAAGGGGCATTAACCCATACGCTGATTTTAAAGCTTATAAGGAATTTGTGGAAAGCGAAGACCTTAAATATGTAATTTCAAACACTACAGAAGCTGGCATTTCCTACCACGAAGAAGGTTTTAAGGAAGATGAGGTTCAAGATTCTTTCCCAGCTAAAGTTGCTCAACTTTTATACTTTAGATACAAAAAATATAACGGTGACTTAGAT
>QWCK01005435.1_pt1 | contig 11583 bp, 8 predicted proteins | sample 1972571 | NCBI WGS metagenome assembly QWCK01 (sample SAMN09866710, study PRJNA288562) | Human gut metagenome isolate term2_stool, whole genome shotgun sequencing... | isolation source: gut | host: Homo sapiens | place: USA: California | reverse complement strand
TGGATTTTATTTGGAATTTTATTGGCTACTGGAGGCGTAAATCTATACCAAGGTATAGCCCTTAATAACAAAGTCACAATTATAACCGCAGCTGTTATGATTTTGTTGTCTGTTGTATTTATCATTTATACAACAACAAAACTTCAGATTTCATCAGAAGGTATGCTTGTAAGCAGCGGCTTTGTAGCATTCAAAGATCTCAAGAAATGGGGCTTTGATTCAAATGTTGGTGAGCTTGTAATGGCTGTAAAAAGAGACAGGGAAACAACAAGAGAAACAGTCAAAGTTAGAAAAGAAGACATTGACGAAATAAATAGGCTTATAAGAAAATATAAATTGGGCAAATAAGCTTGAAAATTAGCCTGGCAAACCGTATCATATTAGAGTTAAATCAAGCAAAGGTGTTTCAATTACGTCTTTTCTCATAAAATCAAATAGACTGTCCATTATACCCAATTTTCATGCTTTTAATTTCAAGTGTGAGCAATCCATACAAGCAGCCCTGTACGTCGATGGAGTCGACTGTTTTGAGCAGTGCCGTAAGAATCACTCTTGCCCATCTGCTTCAGACTGGATGAACGTGTCTACTATTTCTTTACCTCCTTCCGTCCGTCGACGATGTAGATGCCGGCAGGCAGACGGTCGAGGCGGTCGCCGAGGCGCACGCCCTGCAGATTGTAGATGCCGCACTTCTTGGCAGGAATGTCGGCGGTGGGTGATGCGATGCCGGTGGCTCCCTTGGTAATCAACACCTTGCCCTTTACCAAAGTCCCACCAAGTGCCATGCCGTAGAGAGACGTACTGAATGCCGCACCCGAGGGTTGGGTGATTGTGCAGCCGTCGAGGGTGAGGCTCTTGATGTTGGAGATGCAAGCTTCGGAGCTATTTATCGTCACGTTGGCATTTGTGAAAGCAAGATGTCCCTTAAATGAGGGGAGTCCCCGTATGCCCCACTTGCCCTTGGCATTGACGGTGCAGCCGTCAAAGGTGAGTTGGGGATTGGACGTCCCGATTGCATCCCCATTTTTAGACGTGATGTTCAGCGTGCCGGTGCCTTTGATAGTAGTCCTTGAATAAGCAACGATTCCGGTATAAAGAGTTTCGATGTTGTTCGTCCCATAAACCTTTATGGCAGTCGATGACTTGGGTAAGTAGACATGTATGCCGCTTACAGGAGTGGAAGAAGTCTCACCCTTAATCGTGCTGTTTATCAGCATGACTTTGTCAAAATCGCTAACAATGGACCTTAAATAATAGGTGCTCCCTGTTATCGTGGTATTGTCTAATGTGAGTTTTTCCTTTCCATTTCCACCGATTATGTCTTTTTTATCGCTTGCACAAGTAAAGATGCCATTGTTGATTGTCAGTGAGGCTGTATTGCATGCAAAAATCGCTTCCTGCTCTTTGGAACTCACCGTAACGCTGGCCCCCGTCGCCTGCTTCAATGTGGTGTTTTTCTCACAGCGGATTGCAGAGGCGTTTTTAGCAAAGAAATAGTTACCTCCTTTGAATACCACGGTCAGTCCGTCACACGTCTTGTTGATGATACAGCGATTGTTGTTGCCGCTGCGCTCTATCTTGACGTTTTCCAGATAGAGGGTCTTCGTGCTCGGCACGTAGTATGCCTTACAGGGCAGACTGGTGTTGTAAGGTTTGATGTAGTCGCTGGTAATGTTGTTGTAGTTGTCGGTGGTCACTGTAGTGTTTTCTACATTGAAGCCATAGCTTGTACCTTTGGCATTTGCGGAGATTGGCAACACGAATGTAGCGATGAACAGCGCGGCTATCGCCGTGAGCATGTTTTGTAGTTATTTTGTTTTCATAATAAATGTGCCTCCCAGTTGAATCCCCCTCCCTGTCTTTGCGGGTCGGGGGCAACGCCGTGTCGGAGGCTCGGGCGTTGGGAACTTTGAACTTTGAACTTTGAACTTTGAACTTTGAACTTTGAGCTTTGAACTTTGAACTTTGAACTTTGAACTTTGAACTTTAATGTTTGACCTTTGAGGTTGTTTCGGTCAGGCTACATCACTACTTCACGGGCTTGCGCTCGCCGTCGTTGGCCGACATAAAGTAGGTGCTGCCCGCGGTGTTCTTTTGCAGCGAGCACTCGATGATGTAGTCCTTGCCGGCGGTACGGGTAACGAGTACGCAAGGCAGTGCCGATCCCATGACGCGGTAAGGCCAGTTGGGTTCCTTGTACTGTTTCCACTGGCTGCCGGTGAACACCACTTTCACGAACTCTTCGCCACGGTCGGCTGCCAGCTTTCTGCCACACTCGTCGCCTTTGGCCTTGATGGCAGCCGATACGGCCACTCCCTTAGGCATAGGCACGGGCGGCATGTTCTCTGCGCGGTAGTCGTCGAAGAACATACGCTCCTTACCTTTGTAGCGCGCCACGAATGCAGCCAGCTCGCGTGCCTTCGCGTCTTCGGCTTTGAAGTCCTTGTGCTGCGAGGTTACTAAGTCGTAGACCTGCACGGCTGCGAGTGCACACAACGCCCGCTGCAATGTCGACTTGGCCTTCTCGATTATCTTGAACTTGTTGGTGTTGTACTCGTAGAGCAGACTGATGGGTGTAACGCTGCGTGCTACATCCACGGCTTGGCTCTCACGTTCGAACTGCCGCTTGGGATATTGCATCGTGGGCGACATCCATCCCTTCTACGCGTCGACGATGCCGTTTGTCTCATCATCGTATTTCGTCAGAGCCCTTGCACCGGCGAGCGGATGACGGTAGGCGAGCACGTAGCCGAAAAAGTCGAGCGGGAGGTAGCCCGTTGGGTCGGCGAGGAACTGTGCGGTGAAGGCATAGCGGAAGAATTCGTCGGGGAACACTCCCATCGGCTGACCTTCGGGCGTGTAGAACTCCTTGTTGTCGGCAGACGGTCCGAAGGCATTGAACTGAACCTGCTGTATGGGCTTGCCGCTGAGGAGCGACTTAAACACAAGCACCATGCTGTTGGATGGAATGATGTTGGTGTTGCCGTCGTGCATCATATAGAACGACGGGTACTTCCAGTAGGGCTGCAGGGGGAAGAGTTTCGGGTCGAGATGCTCGTAGGCGGCATGAATGTCGCCGATGGAGCGCGAGTAGTGGTCGAGCACGGTGGCGCTTCCTGCCATCTTGTCGTTGGCGAGAGCTTCCTGGGAGGGTTTGAAGTTGCGGCTGTGGAGTGTGGCTGTTCCGCCGTTGCCCTGGTGCTCTTCAGACATCGGTATGCCTACTTTGCCGGTGGCGTCTTGGGCTACTTTTCCTGCCTTGTCCTTGGCGGTGCTGGAGACTTTGTCCGCAGCCTTATCGGCCTCTTTGTCCACTTTCTCCTTCACGGCTTTTTTCGCCTTGTCGAGGAGGTTGCCAAACTGTGCCTGTACAGGCGTGCTGATGGCGAGTGCCAATGCGACAGCTGCCAATGCAATGATTCTGTTCTGTTTCATCATAGTGTGCCTCCCCGATGACCCCCTTTCGGGGGCACGCCTTATAGGAGGCTCGGGCGTCTTTGGTTTTCTTAATTGATAATTGACCATTACTTCTTCACCACCTTCCGGCCGTCGACGATGTAGATGCCGGCGGGCAGGCTGTCGAAGTCGCCTTGCAGCTTCACACCTTGCAGGGTGTAGATGCCGCGGTGCCTGGCGGGTACGTCGATGGTGGGCGATGCGATGCCGGTAGACGTCCATGTGCCGTGCAGATAGATGTTGGCGGTGCCGCCGGCAGCGATGAGCCTGTCGCGTGCCGATAGTGCTTCGGACAGACTGAGGTTTCCAAGCACGAGGCTGGGCGCGGCCTCCACGAGGTCTTTTGACTCTTTGAGACCGAGTCCGGTGAGTGCTTTGACTTCCTTGATGCAGTTTATCTTGCTGGTGTTGCACGACTCAAGCACCACGTCGTAGCGGGGGTCTCCATTGCTAATCACCACCTTGCCCTTTACCAAAGTCCCACCAAGTGCAACGCCGTAGAGAGACGTGCTGAATGCCGCGCCTGCGGGTTGGGTGATGGTGCAGCCGTCGAGCGTGAGGGTCTTGAAATCGCAGATTGATCCGCCGGCGGTGCCCTCTGCCGTTACATTGGCATTGCGGATGGTGAGCTCTCCCATAGAGTAGAAATATCCGGCTATGCCCTGCTTGCCCACGGCCTTCACGGTGCAGCCGTCGATGGTGAGCTTAGAGTCTGAATTGATTCCGCAGCCGTTTTTCGATGTGGCATTCAGCGTGCCGGTGCTGGTGATGGTGGAGGGTTTCGCCAAGCGAAGCGCCGAATAATTACCAGCAGCAGCAACGTTGCAAGTGCCGGTTACCTTGATTTCCAGATTCTCAATAAAAGAAGCAATTCCTCCAGAATGGGACGGATTCGTTATTTTGGCATTCTGCAGGGTGAGCGTCCTCGTGGTGGGGTTGTACATCACTGTGCCGCTTACGCCCGGAATGACACTGAGGTTGCCGCAGTTGGCCGAGGTAACGGATTTGCCGCAAATACTGAGGGGGTAGGTGACGGGCTTCGTGGTAACGGCCTTTTGGCCGTAGTCAATGTAGTTGCCCGATTCGTCCAGCACGCGGACATCCACCCAGTACTTCGTGTTGGGTTCCAGTCTGGTGATGAAGCACGATGTGGCTTTGCCAACCTCTCGTTCTATCCAATTGCCACCATCCTTCATAAACCATACTGTGTAGAACAGACTGCTCTGCGGCGTTTTATTGTCGTTGCCGTGCGTCCACGAGAGGCTGATGGCACTGTCGGTTACGGTACCCACGGTGAATGTACCTGGCGTTGGCTGTGTACGCTCGTACTTGTAGTCGATGGAGATGGTGTGTTCATTCCCGTCGCCATGCTTGCTGTCGGTAATCTTGCCGCTTTCGAGAATAATGCCGCAGACCTCGCGCGGCGGCTTCGGGTAGCCGGTTATGCACAGCTCGCCGCTGCTAAAGAGACTCCAGCTCTCCGTGGGGTCTGCCCAGGATCTGAACAGCTCGTTTCCATAGCCGTTCTTCGTGTATTCCACACCCCAATACCACTGCTCATCGTGCCTCGGCTCGTACGAGGTGGGGAGGATGTACTTGTAGGTGGCATGCAGCTTTTGGTTGCCTGTAACTAGCACGTACTCCTTCTTGTCGGACGAGAGGTAGAGCGTCGCCGCGAAAGCGTTGGCATCGCCATCCCCGTAGGCGAATTCGGTGGAGAGAATGTTTTTCGTTACGCCGTCGATGGTAACGGTGTTCTGCGCCTGCGCCTGCCGCGGCAGGGCAAGCATCATTGAAAACAGCACGGCTATCGCCGTGAGCATGTTCCTGAGTATGTTTTTCTTCATAAATTTGTTTGCCTCCTTTTGCCCCCCTTGTCTTTGCTGGTCGGGGGTACGCCTTATAGGAGGCTCGGACGTTAGGGTTATTACTATCAATATTATAAGCTTATAAGCCGGTGGAGAAAAATCTTGCGATGCGCTGCCAGAATGTGAGATGTGACTGTTTGGAATCGTTCGACTCTTCTGGCTTAGTTTGTGGATTTTTTCGTCCCGTACCTTCGGGCGGAGAGTTTGCGGGAAGTGGGTTGTTCGCTGGGGTCATTCTGCGGTCTATTTTGATTTGAGGTAGTTTCAACTATCACAACATGCCACAGCACAGTTATCTCTTGTTGGTGGTATCCTCAATCAAGGGGCTGATAACATTAGAGTCATGTAGCATACTACACTCCTGCACTCACTTGCATTTTAACTCGAAAAGAAGCTCAAAGCTAACTATTAGCATCAGCCTGAATACTAAAAACCGACTGTATCGTATAAAACAACACAGTCGGTTTTTCGGTTAGGCTCCTTTGAAGGCGAAGGCTTCGCAAGCGGTGGCATTATGAGCTGCCAAAGTCTACGTCTGCCTCCTTGGCATCGCCCAGCAGGTTGGGCGCGGGATTGAGAAGGACGTATTCGTATTCTCTGAATCGTTTCTCCTCGCCGTCCTGGGTTACCGCATAGGGTTGCATCACCAGCCTGCACGGTGGAGCCGAACTGGCGAAGAGCGTGAAACGAAGTGTGTAGGTGCCAGTCTTCTGCCTGTCTACATCATAATTGTTGGCAGCAATAGTTTTGCCCTTGCCATTGATCATCTTGACGGTTACTCCCCAGCTTTTAAATTTTGAGCCTCCCGTGAGCTTGGCATCAATGGTATATATGTACTCATGGTCAAATGCGCTACTGGCATCCAAGGCCTTGTCACCGTAGAGCTGCTTGTAGTTTTGCAGGACTATGCCGGCATCCGACGGAGTTGCGGGCTGTGCAAACTCCTTGCGGTCGTAGATGTATCGATTGCCGGCATAGATAAGACCCGGCACCACTTCATAGGTGGAACTTTTGTTGAGGTTGCTGATGGAGAAGTTGAACACACTTGTCTTGTCAGGCAACACCTTGTTATTGCCTTCTGCAGGACTGTAGTCGGTGTACTTGTCACCGCTGTACACTCGCAGGAAAGGCTTTATTTGTGCGCCAAGCCGCGCAAGAAGTCCGTCGTTGACGGTAAATTGTCCATCGAACGACACCTTGGTATCGGTAATATCGCGTGGTGTGATGGTCATGTCGAGCAGGGAGGGAAACAGTGGCCATTTCTTGGATAGCAGCGTGGTGTCGGCCAATGTCTTCTTGTAGTCGTATACCACAGCACCCTTGAGCATGACCTTGACGTCGGTATCGAAGCCGGCATTGAGATATAGACGGATGTAGTTTCGGTCGTTGAGCTGCAGGCTGTCGCCATATTGCGAGTGCTGGAGCATTGTCTCAAGTCCTGTTTTGAGCGTTCCGCCCACCGTTCCTTCTGCATAACCTGCGATGTTGAGTCCCACTTTGGCCCGTGCCTTCACGGCTGTGTTGGCTGACCCCTCCACGTCCAGTTTCTTGAAAATATCCTGTGTAGTGGTGAGGTTTTCGTTGATGAGGCTGAATTTTTTGCTGACATATTTGAATCCAAGCTTGCGGTGTGACTTCACCTCGGCTTCCACTGCCTGCTTTGCGGCAAGATCAAACTCTATTTCCGAATCGATGCCGTAAGTGACGTCTATGGCTACGGGAGAGTCGAGTATCTGCAGCTTCTTCCCTTCGTTGTTTTTGCTGAGAGTTGTCTTCCTGTCACTATACCCCTTTTCCACACTCATCTTCGCACTGATGGTGGTTTCTTCCTCTATATAGCATTCCACGTTGTACTTGGCCATATCGAAAGATGCATGCACCGTCTCCTCGTTGACAGCCCCTAACTCGGCGTCGAACTTGGCCTTGCCCATGATGCCTTTCAGGCTTTCGGGCAGGTCTATCGGCTTAGCCTCGTTGTTGTAGATATATTCTGCCGATGAAACTCCAGCGCCATCTGACCTGATGGCAAACTTCCAGTTCATTTTATCAATCGACTTTTCTATTTCGGCGCGCGTGTTCCTGGCCTGCGGAACGACGTTGCCATGCTCGTCTATGGTCTGGGCATTCTGCCAGTCGGCCGGACCGTGGTACTCGAAGCGTAGCGTCTTGAACACCTCGTCGAGCGACAGTCTGACTACCGTGCAGCGTTTCATGCCGTTGACAACCGCTACGTCACTAACCCTTCCGTTCACACCAATGGGAAGCAGCTCTGAGCGTCCCGAGGAGATGACGACGCCCTTCTGTGGCATAAGGTCGTCGGGGGTGGTCTCCATGAAATAGAGTACGCTGTCGCCTTCTGCCATGACAAGATATTGCAAGGTGGCTGTCGTTAGCTTCCTCACGCCAGGCTGGTATTCGTAGGTGACGGTGGAGACGCTGTCCTTGACAACGGCTTCCTGCCCCACGCCCAGCTGTTCCTCGGGAATATCATTCTCGTCGAAGTATAGACTGCAGGCAGAGAGAGCCACGGTCAGCAGGAATATGACAGGATATGAGAACTTATTTTGCATGGTTGTTAATGTTTGAGACGATATGTTATATTGATATTTTGACGGGTGCGGAGAGTGAGCCGTGGGCCTCGCCATCGAAAATGATGTGGAAGTCAACGGGCTTGACCTCGCCTGTTTTGGCGTTGTAACTGTTGAGCGTAATGTCCTCACCTTTGGCCTGGTTGCTGTAGATGCGGATTACATAATAGTCCTTTCCCCCGTCATGCCTTTTCCTGGCCACTCCCCTGAGTGTGTCCCTGTGGAAAGCTCCCACAGCAAACTCCTCACCAATAGGCCTGCCATCGTGGGTAATGTCGGCATACACCACCATGTCGTAGCGGTAGCCGTCTGGTACGAAACTCCAGGAATGGGACACATTGACGACACATCGGTCGGTGAGCCGCCGCTGGACAGAGGTGGCTACAATGGTGCATGTGCCTGGCATCAGGGCAATGAGCGTGTCGTTGTGCAACTTGACGATGGCAGGGTTGGTTGACGACCAGTATACCTCCTCGTTGGATATGGAGTCGGGAACGAATATTGGCGTAAGCACGTACTTGCTACCCATCATCAGGTTTAGCTCATGCTTGTTGAGTGTCATGCTTGATGTGTCGATGGTGTCGTTGTCTTCGAAGTTGAACAACTCGCCACATCCTATGAGCATGGGCATGGCCAACAACCATGCTATCCAGTTTCTGATTTTCATAATGGTGCCTTTTTACGATGTATGATGAATGAAAGGGGTTGTCACTGAATAGCCTTCACCCTCACCACGTTGGAACGTTGGCTGACGCGCCCGTTATCAAACCTGACGATGACATAATACTCGGCCTCTTGCCCTGGCTGCGTATTGTAGTCGCTCAGCATGGGTTCATTGGCCTTGGTAGAGAGCAGGAACCGGAAGATGCCGTCGCCCTCGGTGCGGCGATACACACAGTAGTAATAATCGCCCTCACTCTTTGGCGGTTTAGCGTCCCAGGCCAGGCGTGTCTCGCCGTTCTTGGCTTCATAGGTGCCTATGAGCTTCACCGGTACGTCGATGATGTCGGGACCTTTGTACAGGGTGGAGTAAGCCAGGCTCAATCCGCTGCTGATACCCGTGTTGTTGAACGACTCAATGGCGTATTCGTAGCGTTTGTGGCGGTTGTAAGCAGGCTTGTCGCAGAGTACCATCACCGTGTCGCCCGTGGCAAGGATGTCGCGCTGGTAGATGATGTCGAGCAGACGCCATTCCTTCTCGCCGGCCAAGCGTCGGTAGATATTGTGGAAATCGAGGGCGGCGTCGCGGCCGATTACCCAGTTCATGTGGATGCCCTTCTCGTCGTTCCAGGCGGTGTCGAGATGACACACCGACGGCGGAACGAGGCTGGGACGCTCCACCTGCAACCATGGAGTGAACTCTCCGAAGTTGCCCGAATAGTCCACGGCGCGCACCTTATAATAAATGTAACGCTGATTGACGTCGAGGGCCAGCGTGTCCTGGTAGAAGTCGTCGGTCAGCTCGCCCGTGTTGCGTTGGGTGGGCTGATGGGTGGTGTCGTTGACGAAGAATAGGTCATAGTGAGCTACGTCATCAGACAAGGGCTGGTCCCAGGTGAGAGTGGCAATACCCGTGCGGCTCACAACTGCGTTGAAGTTGGTGGGTGGCTCGGGCGCCTTCATGTCGGTGATGCGAATCTGATAGGGCATCGTCGTTGAAACATTGTCGGCATCGTCGTAGGCCGCAAGGACGAACATGCCAGAGGGGAGCCCGGTCACATCGACCGTACAGGTAGTATCGGTGGGCGGCAGCAGTTTGGGGCAGAGGGTTTTCCACTCCTTGCCATTCACGCGCTCATTGTAGTAGAGCGGCATGTAGCCGATGAAGTCAGGCTCAAGGGTTGCCTTGCTCCAGCTGATATGAGCCAGCACCTTGGCACTGGGGTCGTTTTCGGGACGTTCGATGAAGATGCCTTTCAGCTTGGGTGTCGAGGGCGGGATGTTGTCGCCGACATGCACCTGGTGGACTGGACTGGGCATCGTCATGTCGCCAAAGAGGTCGTGAGCCAGCACGCGATACTCGTAGGTGCCAGGTTTCAGTGGTCCGTCGTTGTAGAGGCAGGCATAGTCTTGCAGGTCGGCCTCGGGCATGGGCATGTAGGGCCGCTCGGTGAGACGTGTCCATGAGTCGGTGCCCTTACGCCGCCGCTCCACCTCGAAGCAGGAGTATGCATCGTTTCGCCAGCGCAGGTTCACGCAGTTGTTCTCCACCAGCGAGTCGGTGATGGTCACGTCGAGCGGTCTCGGCGTGAAAGGTAAAAGCTCCACATTCTCGATGTAGGCCGACTTGAAACGGAGTCCAGCCACCGAGTCGCCTCTCACGGCCTGGACGATGTAGTTGTACTTCTGGCCTTTCTTCACATTACGGTCGACGATGCGAAGAGCCATGTCTTCGGCCAGGTCACGCCGCCACTCGCTCAGCAGCACGGCAAATCCAAAAGAGGTCTGCTGGTCATCGTGCAGGGCGAGCAGCGACCCCATGGAGCCGGGCTCGTAGCGAATATCATCTACCTTGAGGCCGCCCACGCCATACATCAGACCCATCACCATCATGGCCAGCGAATCTTGCTCGGCATACTTGGCCTTCATCTGCTCCATTGTCAGGGGCTTCAGAGCCAGGGCCAGAGTATCGACGTCAAAGCTTTTGCCATCCATCCGTATGCGGTACACGTTGTAGCCCACACGGTTGAGATGCTTCCACGATACATAGTCCTCGGGGGCCCAACGCAATACCACGCTGTCAGGATAACTGCGAATAAACATGTTGATGGTTGAGAGGCTGATGGGGTCGTCCACCGAATGCATCGTATCGGCTAACTGCAGTTGCAAGTTTTCCATTACTTTTTTCACTGAATCCATGTCTGTGTTATCAAAAGTCGTACTATCAACAACCAGACTGTCGTCAGGTGTCTGACTGATGGGTGCCTGACGATGGAGGTTGGCCAGTGGCCCCACTGGGGTCATGGCCCAAGCGGCGAAGGCCATCAGGCCAAACGCAATTGCGATGATATGTTTCTTTGTCTTCATTTTGCTTGTCTCTTAGCGTTCTGAGGATGTGAGTGATGACTTATTTCAAAATGTCTCCTAACGGATTGTCAATATATATAGTACGGTAGGCCGTTTTGCTGACTGACTTTTCAGGAGAATAATACTGTTTGTTCGGATGCCATGTGTTGACACGGTAGATGGTGAAAACAGCCTGCTTCATTTGTTTGGCACTCTCGCACGCGCGGTTCCACGTGAACTTGTATGTATTAAAACTATTCCAAATCGTTGTTGAGATTTTTCTGTGTGGACGCCAGTCGCTTTTTTGGAGTGGAGTTGTGGTGAACAAAGTTACTTTTTTATTGGAATCTCTGTTATCCTCGGTACCGCCCCATGCAATGGCAAACTGATACCCGGGTATTTCTACGGCAGAGCTTCCCAGCTGAGTACTCCATTCGCCTTTTGCTTCATTATAGGTGGAATAAAGTGTATATGGACTCGCCCAGGATACGGCCCTTATATATACACCATCCATGGGTTTAAGCCATGATTCCACTTTATTTGCCCTTTTGGTAAAATCACCCTTTAAGGTAGGGTGTTCAAAATCTGTATATACATCTGATGCAAAAAATGCAAGAATTCAGCTTATTAAGTTGCTGATATTTAACACTTTATATCGCAAAATA
>QWCK01005429.1_pt1 | contig 11591 bp, 8 predicted proteins | sample 1972571 | NCBI WGS metagenome assembly QWCK01 (sample SAMN09866710, study PRJNA288562) | Human gut metagenome isolate term2_stool, whole genome shotgun sequencing... | isolation source: gut | host: Homo sapiens | place: USA: California | reverse complement strand
ATCACGCCGGTGGAGCAGGCTACGACAGAGAAACAATCGGGTGCGGTTGTAGAGTATCATTTTTCCGGCAACAACACAGAAGCCAACGGAATAACATTCAACAGCTACACATGGGATGGCAATGCGTGGCAGAACATGGACAAACCTATCGGTGTGTATGGCATGGGTCTGAATAACGGCACCGGCAAAATCATTTTCCGGCATGATGCCGATACAATCAATGCGGCGTATGATATTGAGATGACGTTCCCGCGTGGCGGCGCTTCGACCCAGTATGGAGATTCGTCCGAGCTGAGCAAACTGCCAACGGACAACCTGACAGTGGCTGTCGCGGGACAGGAGAAGCCAATCGACGATTTAGCAGTCGATGTAGAGATACCGCTTGTTGTGCGTGTGTTCAACACGGATGGAGCAACGCACACGGTAGATATCAATGCGTTTATCGAACCAGATAGCAGCGAAGAATTGAAAAACTGCATCTATGCGGATGCCATTACGGCAACATTCGTATATGACGACAGCATTCCTAAATAAAACATGCAATGCCCTGACCTCTCGTCAGGGCATTTTTCTCTTTACGCCAACCGCGAATTTCACTATAATAGAGGGAGCAGAAAGGGGAGAGAACCATGGTCCAAACAGACAGCCCGCTGGGTACAGCGCCGGTCGGCAAGCTGGTTCTGCAGCTGGCCATACCGGCCATGCTGGCACAGTTTGTCAATATTCTATACAGCGTGGTCGATCGCATGTACGTCGGCCACATTGCAGGCGCGGGCGATGCGGCACTGGCGGGTGTCGGCGTGTGCGCGCCTGTGGTGACCATGATTACCGCCATCGGTGCGCTCATCGGCTTCGGCGGCGGACCGCTGATGAGCATCCGCATGGGACGGCGCGACATGGACGGCGCTCGTCAGATCATCACGAACAGCTTCTACCTTTTGCTGGCGCTGAGCGTGATGGCGACCGTGCCGCTGCTTATTTTCAAGCGGCAGATCCTGTTCACGTTCGGCTGCAGCGAGCTCCTGTGGGACTACGCGCAGGCGTACTTTACGACCTATGTTTCCGGCACGGTGTTCGCATTACTGAGCTACGGACTCAATCAAATTACAATGAGTCAGGGATTTTCGGGTACCGCAATGCGGTCGGTTATGCTCGGAGCGGCCGTAAATATCGCACTTGACCCGGTGTTCATTTTTGCGCTGCACATGGGCGTGCGCGGAGCCGCTCTTGCGACCGTGCTGTCGCAGGCGTGCTCGACGGTGTATATCCTGCGTTTTCTGATGAGTGACAGAGCCGCCGTCCGTATTACCCGTCAGCCGGTCAATTTCGGCTGGATGCGCCGTATTGTGCAGGTCGGTCTGTCGCCTGCGCTCATCATCGCGCTTGATAACGTGCTGCTCATCTCCATCAACGTTATGCTGCGCAAATACGGCGGCGCAGACAGCGATATGCTCATCGCGTGTGCCGCCATCATGCAGAGCTTCATGCTCGTCATCACCATGCCGCTCGGCGGCATTACGGCGGGCACACAGTCCATTCTCGGCTATAACTACGGCGCGTGCGACGAAAAACGCGTCATGAAGGCGTTTCGGTGCATTGTGCTGCTGTGCCTCGTGTTCTGCGGCATCATGTTCCTGCTCGCGCAGACGGTCTCGGGCGCTTTTGTCAAAATCTTCACCAAAGACCCGGCGTATATTGATATGGCGGCGTATATGATCCGCACCTACTCGCTCGGCGTGCTCGGACTGACCATCCAGTACCCGTTCGTGGACGGCATGACCGGCATGGGCCTTGTCAAATGGGGACTGACGTTTTCCATGCTCCGCAAGGGTATTTTCCTCGTCAGCGTGTTCGTCCTGCCGCCGATTTTCGGGGCAACGGCCGTTATGTTTTCTGAGCCGCTGTCCGATGTCGTGTCGGCGGTGTTCTCCGGCTGCGCGGCCATGTTCCTCTTGCCGAAGCTGGTGGCGAAACAATGCTGCAAGTAGAGTGAAGAGTGGAGAGTGAAGAGCATGAGAAGTTTAACCTTCTTCATGTTGTTACATTACACATAAAATCTAAATCGTAGGGGGCGACAAGGTGTACCTTTATGATAATATGAAAAACGGAGAAACACGATGAATCATTACGTTCATTCCCCATCCTCCATTCTCCATTCTCAATTACTTCCCGCTCTTTGTACAAACTACCCCTTTACGAACGCATTTCTACTCTGTATAATAAGGTAAGATAGAAAACTCTTTCCGTCGAACGGAACAAGAACGATAACGGAGGAACAGAACATGGACGTTAAGGAACGCGCACTGCAGGCACACGAAAAATGGGGCGGCAAGATTGAGGTCGTGGCCCGCTGTGAGGTAAACAGCAAGGACGATCTGTCGATCGCGTACACGCCGGGTGTTGCCGAGCCGTGCCTCAAGATCAAGGACGATCCGAGCCTGAGCTACAAGTATACCCGTCGTCATAATCTCGTGGCTGTCATCACGGACGGCACCGCGGTGCTCGGTCTGGGCGATATCGGTCCGATTGCCGGTATGCCGGTTATGGAGGGCAAGTGCGCGCTGTTCAAGGCGTTCGCTGACGTGGACGCGTTCCCGCTCTGTGTGGCTTCCAAGGATGTGGACGAGATCGTCCGCACCATTCAGCTGATCTCCGGCTCGTTCGGCGGCATTAACCTCGAGGATATCGCGGCTCCGCGCTGCTTTGAGATCGAGCGCCGTCTGAAAGAGGTCTGCGATATTCCGGTATTCCACGATGATCAGCACGGCACCGCTGTTTGCTGCGGTGCGGCTCTGCTCAACGCCTGCCGCCTGACCGGCCGCAAGGTGGATGAGATCAAGATGGTTGTCAACGGCTGCGGCGCGGCGGCGATCGCCGTTACCAAGTTCCTGATGTTCCTCGGCGTCAAGCACATTACGATGGTCGAGCGCTTCGGCATCGTCTGCGAGGGGGACGAGCGCCTGAATCCGGCACAGCAGGAGATGGCCAAGGTCACCAACCGCGAGCACATGACCGGCACGCTGGCCGATGCTGTCAAGGGTGCGGATGTATTCTTCGGCATGTCCGCTCCGCAGGTGCTTACTGCCGAGATGGTCTCCACCATGGCAAAGGACCCGATGGTATTTGCTATGGCAAATCCGGTGCCCGAAATCTGGCCGGAGGACGCAAAGAAGGGCGGCGCTGCCGTTGTCGGCACCGGCCGTTCGGACTACCCGAACCAGATCAACAACGTGCTTGCGTTCCCGGGCATTTTCCGCGGCGCACTCGATGTTCGCGCAAGCGACATCAACGAGGAGATGAAGCTGGCAGCGGCTAAGGCGATCGCGGCCTGCGTTTCTGATGAGGAGCTGAACGCGGAGTATATCATGCCGATGGCGTTCGACAAGAAGGTCATCCGTTCGGTAGCAGATGCCGTTGCACAGGCTGCCCGCGATTCCGGTGTGGCCCGTATTTGAGAAGTTGTTCTCACGATTCTTGAGCACCGTCGAGTCGAACAGACGAAAAGTTACAGATTAGACAAAAACAGCCGCGCGGGAACAAACTCGCGCGGTTTTTGCTGGAAAAGTGCGTGCACGCACACGCACAAGTTCGCGGATTGGCAAAAACAGCAAATTGCACAAGGATGCTTTGTGAAAAAATGCGTTTGACATTTACAGTGCATAAGGGTAAAATAAGAATATCGAAATGTGTTTGTTCTGTGCAGACGCAGAGAGAAGATTATGGAGGGAATAACAATGTTAGATCCGAAGAAAGTAAGACTGGGTATCTGCCCGATCGGCTGGTCCAATGATGATATGTGGGATCTCGGCGACGAGAACACCTTCCAGCAGTGCATCTCTGAGATGAAGCTCGCTGGTTTTGACGGCTGCGAAGTAGGCCACAAGTACCCGGAGGACAAGACCGTCCTCAAGCACATGCTGGACGTTCGCAACATGACCATCGCTTCCAAGTGGTTCTCCTCTTTCCTGGTTGACAAGCCGTACGAAGAGGTAGAGGCTGAGTTCATCAAGGAGCTGGATTACCTGTCCTACGTTGGCGCTACCGCAATCAACGTATCTGAGCAGTCCGGTTCTATCCAGGGCCAGCTGGACACCCCGGTTCTGGACGACAAGAAGCGCGTTCTGACCGACGAGGAGTGGGATCGCTTCACCACCGGCCTGAACAAGCTGGGCAAGCTGTCCATGGAGAAGTACGGCATCCGCACCTGCTTCCATCATCACATGGGCACCGTATGCCAGACCGTTGAGGAGACTACCCGCCTGATGGAGAACACCGATCCGAAGTATGTATTCCTGTGCTTCGATACCGGCCACTTCACTTTCGCTGGCGAGGATCCGGTAAAGATGCTCGAGAAGTTCGCTGACCGTGTTGGTCACGTTCATCTGAAGAACATGCGTATGCCGCTGGTTGAGAAGGCTCGCGCTGAGCACTGGTCCTTCCTGGATGCAGTTCGCGCAGGCGCATTCACCGTACCGGGCGATCCGGACGGCTGCGTAGAGTTCGACGCTGTATTCGATCTGCTTGACAAGGCTGGCTACACCGGCTGGATCATGGTAGAGGCTGAGCAGGATCCGGCTAAGGCTAATCCGTTCGAGTACGCTAAGATGGGCCGTGAGTACATCACTGCACACACCGGTCTGGGCGGCGAGGTTGTTCTGAAGAAGTAATTCTTCGCATATCGCGCGATAAAACACGAAACCGAGGGCGTTTGCCCTCGGTTTTTGTTTTCCGGGAACACAAAGACCCCGGTTTCGCCGCTTGACAAAACCGGGGCCTGCGGGTATAATATACCCAAGGGAACTGTTACAGCAGTCAGACCCTTAATGAATATCGATTTTTAGTCGATGACCGTTCAGGCCCTAATCTGAGCGGTCATCGCGCCATTATACAGAAGATGTACAGTACAATCACTGCACATAAAAAAAGCTGAAACAACTTTTTCTGCATGAGAGCACCTCCTTCCTGCCGCAGACTGCGGGAAGGAAAAGAGGGTCTGACCGCTAATATGTAACTGTTCCTGCGTGCATTATAACATGCGGCAGCGAAATCTGTCAATAAAACCGCCTTTTAAGGCGGTTTTTGCCTTAATATGGCATTGCGAGGGAGCGCGATGTGCTCTCACACAGGTATGCGTCTGCCGAGCGTTTATCATCATCGCATCTGCCGGAAAGCCGCGTTCATTCCTAACTCCTGACTCCTGATTCCTGATTTACAATCTGCCTGTTATCAATAGAAATTGCCGCTATATAACACTATATAAATCGTTGCAAATTCTCCGAAAATAGGGTAGAATAGTAAACAGGAATAGAATAAGGAGTGTGGAGCATGGAAGCACAGAAATATAAGCGCGTACTGATTAAGATCAGCGGCGAGGCCCTTGCGGGCGATAAGCATTTCGGCCTGAACTTTGATGTCATCGGTCCGGTATGCGATGTGATCAAAAAATGCAACGAAGAGGGCTGCGAGATCGGCATTGTTGTCGGCGGCGGCAACTTCTGGCGCGGTGTAAAGGACGGCGGCGGCAAGATGGAGCGCACCCGCGCGGACCACATGGGCATGCTGGCAACTACCATCAACGCACTGGCTCTGCAGGATGCTCTGGAGCAGCGCGGCGTGGACGTTCGTGTACAGACCGCTATCGAGATGAACAAGATCGCTGAGCCGTACATCCGTTCCCGCGCGACCCGTCATCTCGAAAAGGGCCGTGTCGTTATCTTCGGCTGCGGCACCGGCTGCCCGTTCTTCTCGACCGACACCGCAGCGGTTCTGCGTGCGGCAGAGATCGGCGCGGACGTTATCCTGCTGGCAAAGAACGTAGACGGCGTGTACGATTCCGACCCGGCTGTCAACCCGGATGCCAAGAAGTACGACCACCTGAGTTACATGGACGTGCTCAATCAGGGCCTCGGCGTTATGGACTCCACCGCGACCTCGCTGTCCATGGATAACCATATCCCGATTCTGGTATTCGCGCTTTCCGACCCCGAAAATATTCACCGCGCTGTTAACGGCGAAAAGATCGGCACGATCGTTGAGGAGGTAAAATAATGAAGGAACAGATCAAGTCCCACGAGGCAAAAATGCAGAAAACGCTGGACGTGCTCTCCAAGGAGCTGGCAGCAGTCCGCGCAGGCCGCGCAAACCCGGCGGTTCTCGATAAGATCACCGTTGAGTATTACGGTGCACCGACCCCGCTGAATCAGGTTGCGGCAATCTCTACTCCCGACCCGCGCACGCTGGCCATCCAGCCGTGGGACGGCTCGGTGCTCAAGGCCATCGAGAAGGCAATCCAGGTCTCCGACCTCGGCATCAACCCGCAGAACGACGGCAAGCAGATCCGTCTGAACTTCCCGCCGCTGACCGAGGAGCGCCGCAAGGAGCTTATCAAGGGCGTTTCCAAGACCGGTGAAGAGGCAAAGGTTGCGCTCCGCAACATCCGCCGCGATGCACTGGACAAGTTCAAGGCAGCGCAGAAGAAGAGCGAGATCACCGAGGACGAGCTGCACGACGGCGAGGACAAGATGCAGAAGCTGACTGACAAGTACGTCAAGGAAGTTGATGCTATGGTAGCTAAGAAGTCCAAGGAACTCGCAGAAGTTTAATCCAGGGGGAAGTCCGCTGCCTGCAGCGGCATGAAATCGGATTTTCGCAGAAAATCCGTAAAAAGCGGGAGCATGTATCTCGCTTTTTACACAAGGGAGCATAGCTGTGTGCCGCAAAGCGGCGCGCAGATGTGCTCGCAGGACGTATCCGAGCGTATGCTCGGTACGTTCCGATCGACCGAAAACGTGTTTTCGGTCGAGGAGCGAAGCTACATTGGGGGCGGCGGATTCGTCGCCCTTTTGCATGAAATTGGCAGGAAAACCTGCCGCAAGAGGGACAAACAGGGAGGAAACAGGTTGGGTCTGTTCACACGAAAAAAGAAGGATAACGCGCCCGAAAACCGTCCGGTGCCGCGTCATATTGCGGTAATCATGGACGGCAACGGCCGCTGGGCCAAGAAACGCGGTCTGCCGCGCAAGGCCGGTCACAAGGTCGGCGCGGAGACGTTCCGCACCATCGCCACCTACTGCAAGGACATTGGCGTGCAGTATTTCACGGTCTATGCATTCTCTACCGAAAACTGGAAGCGTCCGCAGGATGAAGTCGATGCGCTGATGAACCTGTTCCGCTCCTATCTGAAGGAAGCGGCGGAAACCATGTTCGAGCGCGGCGTAGCCGTGCGCGTGCTGGGCGACCTGACCGTTCTGCCGGAGGATATCCGCGCGCAGATCGCGGAGGTGGACGAGATTGCCGATCGGCTTGGTCCGGACGCGGCAACAGCCTCGCTGTGCATCAACTACGGCGGCCGTGACGAGATCAAAAACGCCGTCCGCGCCATCGCGCAGCAGGTGAAGAACGGAGAGCTGGCACCTGAGGATATCACCGAGGATACCATCACCGCCAACCTGTATACCGCGCACATGCCCGATCCCGACCTCATCATCCGTCCTTCGGGCGAGATCCGCACGTCCAACTTCCTGCTGTGGCAGTCCGCCTACTCGGAGTACTACTTCACCGATGTGCTGTGGCCGGATTTCAAAACCACCGATCTGGATGCGGCAATCGACAATTTTAACAACAGAAACCGTCGTTTCGGCGGCGTATAATATCCAATTAGGGTGATAAACGTATGAAAGCAAGAGTATTGTTTGGCGTGTTCGGCTTTGCCTTTGTGCTGCTGGCGCTGTATGTGTTCCCGCCGATCGTGCTGGAGCTTGTCGTGGCGGCGCTGTGCGTGTTCGCCACCTATGAGGTGCTCGGCTCGACAAAACTGGTGCGCAACCACTTGGAACTGCTGCTCGCAATGGCCGTCTCGCTGGGACTGGCTGTCGGTCATTTCAGCATCCTGCCGCTGCGGCTCGAGAGCGTGATGCAGGGACTGGTGCTGGTGCTGCTGTTCGGTTCGTTTGCGATTGAGCTGAAATATCACGACGTCATGAAGGCTTCGCAGGTCTCGTGGGCGTTTTTCGGCGGACTTGCCGTGCCGTACCTGCTGCTCAGCCTGCTGCGCATTTTCCAGATGCACTACCACCACGGTTCGTTCATCGTGCTGCTGCCGCTGCTTGCTGCCTGGGGCGCGGACACCTGCGCTCTGTTCTCGGGTATGCTGTTCGGCAAGCATAAGCTGGCGCCGGTCGTCAGCCCGAAAAAGACGGTAGAGGGTGCCGTCGGCGGCGTGGTCGGCGGTGCTGTCCTCGTGCTGATCGCGGCTGTGATTATGAACCGGACGCTTGACCTTGAAATGCCGCTCTGGTCGGCGGTCGTGCTCGGTGCAGTCGGCGCGGTGCTTGGCGAGATCGGCGACCTGTCGTTCTCGGTCATCAAGCGCCAGACCGGCATTAAGGATTACGGACATATTTTTCCGGGCCACGGAGGAGTGCTGGACCGTTTCGACAGTGTGCTGTTCGTAGCGCCTTTCGCCGAATTACTGTTCCGTATTATCTGGTGATGTAAATTGAGAATGGAGAATGGAAAATGGAAAATGAATGTATCGCGCAGAGCGCGATGATTTAATTCCGCCCGCAGGGCGGTTCCATAATTCTCCATTCTCCATTTTCAATTCTCCATTATCCAAATCGTTTAACAGGAGAAAAATAATGAAGAAGATTGCGATTTTAGGTTCAACGGGTTCGATCGGCACGCAAACGGTCGATATTCTGCCTTCGATCGACGCCGAAGTCGTCGCATTGACGACCAACCGGCGCATAAACTTATTGGAGGAGCAGGCGCGTGCCCTGCATCCGAAAATGGTCTGCGCGATGGACGAAAGTGCAGCCAAAGAGCTGAAAATCAAGCTGGCAGACACCGATATTGAGGTTTTGACCGGCATGGACGGTCTGATCGCCTGTGCCGCGGAGAGCGGCGCGGACATCGTGGTAACGGCGGTTGTCGGCATGGTCGGGCTGCTGCCGACGATGGCGGCCATCAAGGCGGGCAAGGACATTGCGCTGGCGAACAAGGAGACGCTCGTGTGTGCGGGCGGTCTGGTGATGAGCGCCGCAAAGCAGTATGGCGTGCGCATCCTGCCGGTGGATTCCGAGCATTCGGCTATCTTCCAGTGCGTGCAGGCGGCAAACGGCAACCCGATCGACAAAATCCTGCTGACAGCCTCCGGCGGTCCGTTCTTCGGCAAAAAAATCGAGGAAATGCGCGGCATGACGCGTGAGCAGGCGCTTGCACACCCGAACTGGAGCATGGGTGCAAAGATCACGATCGACTCTGCGACCATGATGAACAAGGGTCTGGAGCTGATCGAAGCCATGTGGCTGTATGATCTGCCGCCGGAGGACATCGAAATTGTCGTCCACCGCGAGAGCATCGTACACTCGGCGGTGGAGTTTGCGGACGGAGCGGTAATCGCGCAGCTTGGTCTGCCGGATATGCGCCTGCCGATTCAGCTGGCGCTGACGTGGCCGCAGCGTGTGTCGTGCAAGGTACCGCGCATGTCGCTCGCGGAGGTCGCAAAGCTGACGTTCTATGCACCCGACTATGAGGCGTTTCCGGCGCTGAATCTGGCAAAGCACGCCGCCTCCCTCAAGGGCGACCGCGGCGCTGTGCTCAACGGTGCAAATGAGGCCGCAGTCGGTCTGTTTTTGAACGGTAAGATCGGTTTTACCGACATCGCAGAGCGCGTTGCATACGCACTCGATACCATTTCGTACAAGAAGGACATCACGCTGGACGACGTTCTGGCGGCGGACAAAGCCGCGCGAGAGATCGTGCTCGGCTGACCGAAAGGAGCTACGCTTTGCTGCAAATCATTCTGGCAATCCTCGCCTTCGGCGTGCTGGTCATCGTGCATGAGTTCGGACATTTCATCACCGCAAAACGCGGCGGCGTGCAGGTCAACGAATTCTGGATCGGCATGGGCCCGACCATCCTCAAGCACGAGCATAAAGGCACGCTGTACTGCCTCAAGCTGCTGCCGTTCGGCGGCGCGTGCGTCATGGAGGGCGAGGACGGTGAAAGTGAAAACGAGCACGCCTTCGGCAAGGCGAAGCTGCCGCGCCGCATGCTCATCGTGTGTGCGGGTGCGCTGATGAATTTCCTCGTGGGATTCCTCATCGTGCTGGCGGTCATGCAGCCGAACGGCCCGAACGGCGGCTATATCGTCTCGACGATCGCTTCGGTTGACCCGGCCAGCACCGCAGCGGGCGACCTGAAGGCGGGCGACGAGATTCTCAAGATCGACGGCTACCACATCCTTGTGCGCAGCGATTTTGAGACCGCGCTCAGCCGTACTGCGTCCACCACGCATAAGGTTACCGTGCGCCGAGAGGGTGAAAAGGTAACGCTGCCGTCCGTCAAGCTGGAGGCGACAGTCACCGATGCGAACGGCAACAAGCGCATCGGCATCACCTTTGCGGAGCTGCCCGACAGCCTTGGCATGCACCTCAGCATGAGCGTGCGCACCGCCGTCAACTACGCGCGGCTCGTCTGGTCGAGCATGGGCATGCTCGTCAGCGGACAGGTCGGCGTGGATCAGCTTGCCGGTCCGGTCGGCATGGCCGAGGTCATGGCGGATACCGCCAAGTACAGCATGATCTCGTTCTTCCAGCTTGTGGCATTTATCTCGATCAACCTCGGCGTGATGAACCTGCTGCCGCTGCCTGCACTGGACGGCGGTCGGCTCGTGTTCCTCATCATCGAGGGCATTCGCCGCAAGCCTGTGCCGCCCAGGTATGAGGGCTATGTGCACGCGGCAGGACTCATGCTGCTGCTTATGCTGATGGTGTATGTGACCGGGCAGGACGTACTGCGCATTTTTATGCGCAGTAATTGAGAATGGAAAATTGAGAATTGTGGAGCCGCCCGAAGGGCGAAATTAAATAACGGCGCTGTGCGCCGCACATTCATTTTCCATTTTCCATTCTCCATTTTCAATTAGTGAGAGAGGTAGAGGTATGAAAAAGACCAAACAGATAAAGATTCGTGACGTATTGGTTGGCGGCGGCGCGCCCATCGCGGTGCAGTCCATGACCAACACGGACACGCGCGACGCGAAGGCTACTCTGGCGCAGATTCGCGCACTGGCGGACGCGGGCTGCGACATTGTTCGCTGTGCCGTGCCGGATATGCAGGCGGCGGAGGCGCTGCGCGAAATCTGCGCGAACTCGCCGCTGCCGGTGGTGGCGGACATCCACTTTGACTACCGTCTCGCGCTGGCGGCGATCGAGTCCGGCGTGGACAAGATTCGCTTGAATCCGGGCAACATCGGCGGCGCGGACCGCGTACAGGCGGTCGTGAAGGCGGCAAAGGCACGCCATCTGCCGATTCGCATCGGCGTAAACTCCGGCTCGGTGGAGAAGCACATCCTCGAGAAATTCGGCGGCCCGACACCGGAAGCGATGGTCGAATCCGCGCTATACCATGTCGGTCTGCTGAACGACTGCGATTTTGATGACATCTGCATTTCTATCAAGTCGTCCTCGGTGCCGAACACCATGCAGGCGTACCTGCTGGCGAGTGAAAAGACCGACTATCCGCTGCACCTCGGCGTTACCGAGGCGGGCACCGAGTACATGGGCACCATCAAGTCGGCGGCGGGC
>QWCK01005420.1_pt1 | contig 11604 bp, 6 predicted proteins | sample 1972571 | NCBI WGS metagenome assembly QWCK01 (sample SAMN09866710, study PRJNA288562) | Human gut metagenome isolate term2_stool, whole genome shotgun sequencing... | isolation source: gut | host: Homo sapiens | place: USA: California | reverse complement strand
GAAAGATATTATCCGGGAGATCGAGAGCCTGGTTGCAGACGGAGTGGTGGAAGTGATGCTTCTGGGACAGAATGTCAATTCTTATGGAAAGACGCTGGATGTGGTGCGAAAGGTTCGCTATGACAGCGCATTTACCTTTATTTATTCAAAACGGACCGGAACTCCGGCAGCAGTGCTGGAGGAACAGGTTCCGGAAGAGATTGTCAAAGACCGCTTTGACCGTCTGTTAAAAGAAGTACAGAGTATTTCCGCCGAAGTGTGCAGTGTGCATACCAAAACGGTACAGCGTGTGCTTGTAGAGTCAGTCAATGATCATGATGATTCACTTGTGACAGGAAGAATGAGCAATAATCTCCTGGTTCATTTCCCGGGAGAGAAAGATCTGGTTGGAAAACTGGTGGATGTCCGTCTTGATACTTGCAAAGGATTTTATTATCTCGGTGAAATGGTAGCATCCATCCGGGTATAATCTGGCAAAAAACGCCCAAACTATCTGTATGAGTCGAAAAGACCTGCAGACAGGGAGGGCGCTTTTTGTGAAAAAATGGAGCGAAAATTTATTTTTATGGGCTTTGGGAGGCAGTCTTTATTATGGATTTGAAGTTTTCTTCCGGGGATTTTCTCACTGGAGTATGTTCGTGCTTGGAGGAATCTGTCTTTTATTTTGTGCCAAACAGGGACTTTGGACCGGATGGAGGGAGCCGTTATGGAAACAGGTGCTCTGGTGTACAATCTTTGTGACAGCAGCGGAATTTATCACGGGAATGATCGTGAATCAGTGGCTTGGATGGAATGTATGGGATTATACAGGAAGAAAATGGCAGCTGTTCGGTCAGATCTGTCTGCCGTTTACCATTATTTTTTCCGCACTGTGCGTGATCGGCATTCTGCTCTCCGGGTATCTTCTTTATTGGTTATACGGGGAAGAAAAACCACATTTTCACGTGCTTTAGGAAGTTGGAAGGCGGACAAAATTGGATCTGGTACATTGAACTGAATTTCCAAAGATGCTATAATGGCAAAGGAAAAAATACACAAAGGAGAAAAACGTGTGGCAGAATTAACACCAATGATGCAGCAGTATATCGAGACAAAAAAACAGTATCAGGACTGCATCTTATTTTATAGATTAGGCGATTTTTATGAAATGTTTTTTGAGGATGCCCTGACTGCATCCAGGGAACTGGAGATTACACTGACCGGAAAAAACTGCGGGCAGGAAGAAAAAGCTCCCATGTGCGGAGTTCCATATCATGCAGTGGAAGGATATCTGAACAAGCTGGTGTCTAAAGGGTATAAAGTGGCGATCTGCGAACAGGTGGAAGATCCAAAACAGGCGAAAGGAATCGTAAAGCGTGAGGTTGTACGGATCGTGACACCGGGGACAAATCTGGACACCCAGGCACTGGATGAGACAAAGAACAATTATATCATGTGTATTGTCTACATTGCAGACCGGTATGGGCTTTCCATCGCGGATGTAACGACCGGAGATTATTTTGTAACAGAGCTGGAGGAAAGTGCAAAGCTTTTGGATGAGATCTATCGTTTTATGCCGTCTGAGATCATCTGTAACGAGTCTTATTATATGAGCGGCATGGATCTGGATGATTTAAAAGACCGCCTGGGAATTACAATCTACTCTCTGGATTCGTGGTATTTTGATGATGCGGTCTGCAGACAGAAACTGCTGGAGCATTTCAAAGTAGCATCTTTTGCCGGGCTTGGGCTCGAAGATTATGACTGTGGGATCATCAGTGCCGGGGCGCTTCTGCAGTATTTATACGAAACTCAGAAAAATTCCCTGGCTCAGCTGACACATATTACGGCATATACGACAGGAAAATATATGATGCTGGACAGTTCCACAAGAAGAAACCTGGAACTGTGTGAAACGCTGCGCGAAAAGCAGAAGAGAGGCTCTCTTCTCTGGGTGCTTGATAAGACAAAAACAGCAATGGGTGCGCGTATGCTGCGAAAGTACGTGGAGCAGCCGCTGATTGAGAAAAAAGAAATCCTTCGGCGGCTGGATGCTGTGGAGGAATTGAAAGAGCAGGCGATCTGCAGAGAAGAGATCCGGGAATATCTCTCACCGGTTTACGATCTGGAGCGTCTGGTGACGAAGATTACATATGGTTCTGCGAACCCGAGGGATCTGACTGCATTTGGAAGCTCTCTGACGATGCTTCCGCCGATCTGCTGTATTATGGAGGATCTGCGTGCCCCTCTTTTGGAGGAGATAAAAGAAGAACTGGATCCGCTGGAGGATATTTCTGCGCTGATCAAAGAAGCGATTGCAGAAGAGCCGCCTCTTGCGATGAAAGAAGGCGGGATTATCCGGGATGGCTATAGCGAAGAGGTGGATACTCTGCGCCGCGCAAAATCAGAAGGAAAGGACTGGCTTGCAAAGCTGGAATCAGAAGAACGGGAAAAGACCGGGATCAAAAATCTGAAGATCAAGTACAACAAAGTGTTTGGATATTATCTGGAAGTGACGAATTCATTTAAGGATATGGTTCCGGATTATTATACGAGGAAACAGACACTTGCCAACGCAGAGCGTTACATTATCCCGGAATTAAAAGAACTGGAAGATACCATTCTTGGTGCAGAAGACAAACTGTATGCGCTGGAATATGAGATTTATTGTGATGTCCGCAATCAGATCGCTGCCCAGGTGGAGCGCATCCAGACGACTGCGAAAGCGATCGCAAAAGTGGATGTGTTTGCATCGCTTGCTCTGGTGGCAGAACGCAGCAATTATGTGCGTCCGAAGATCAATGAACAAGGTGTGATCGATATCAAGGACGGACGGCATCCTGTGGTGGAAAAGATGATCCCAAACGATATGTTTATCAGCAACGATACCTATCTGGATGATAAAAAACAGCGGATTTCCATTATCACGGGACCGAATATGGCTGGAAAGTCTACGTATATGAGACAGGCGGCGCTGATCGTTTTAATGGCACAGCTTGGATCTTTTGTTCCGGCATCCAGTGCTAATATCGGTCTGGTGGATCGCATTTTCACCCGTGTGGGGGCATCCGATGATCTGGCATCCGGACAGAGTACCTTTATGGTAGAGATGACAGAGGTTGCCAATATTCTCAGAAATGCCACATCTAAGAGCCTTCTGATCCTGGATGAGATCGGAAGAGGAACCAGTACCTTTGACGGATTGTCCATTGCCTGGGCAGTCGTGGAGTATATCAGCGACAACAAACTGCTTGGTGCGAAGACACTTTTTGCGACACACTACCATGAGCTGACAGAGCTGGAGGGCAAGATTCACAATGTCAACAATTACTGTATTGCGGTAAAGGAAAAGGGAGACGATATTGTGTTCCTTCGCAAGATCGTAAAAGGCGGAGCGGATAAGAGCTATGGAATCCAGGTGGCAAAGCTGGCGGGAGTTCCGGATGTTGTGATCACACGCGCAAAAGAGATCGTGGAAGAGCTGAGTGATGAGGATATTACGACCAGAGTCAGTGAGATCGCATCCAGAGAAAAAGAGCAGAAGAAAAAACAGAAGACGAAAAAATATGACGAGGTGGATATGGCGCAGATGTCATTGTTTGATACGGTAAAAGACGATGACGTTCTGGAAGAATTAAAGAGCATTGATGTGGGAAATCTGACGCCTGTCGATGCACTCAATACCATTTATCGTCTGCAGAATAAACTAAAGAACCGCTGGTAGAAAGTAAAGGAGAACACAGATGCCGCAGATTCAGGTTTTAGATCAGATTACAATAGATAAGATCGCCGCAGGTGAAGTGATTGAGCGGCCGGCGTCGATCGTCAAAGAACTCGTAGAGAATTCCATTGATGCAAAAGCTGCCTCTGTTACCGTGGAGATTCAGGATGGAGGGATTTCTTTGATCCGCGTCACGGACAATGGAAGCGGGATTGAACGGGAAGATATCCGCAATGCATTTTTGCGCCATTCCACGAGCAAGATCCGCAAAGTGGAAGATCTGGCACATATTGCATCACTCGGATTTCGGGGAGAAGCACTTTCCAGTATCTCTGCGGTGACAAGGACGGAGCTGATCACCAAGACGAAGGAGGATACATTTGGAACCCGCTATGTGATCGAAGGCGGAGTGGAGCAGAGTCTGGAGGATGCCGGGGCACCGGACGGGACGACCTTCCTTGTGCGGCAGTTGTTTTATAATGTGCCTGCCAGACGGAAGTTTCTAAAAACACCGATGACAGAGGCCGGGCATGTACAGGATCTGCTCATGCGCCTTGCACTTTCTCACCCGGAGGTTGCATTTACTTTTATCAATAACGGACAGACAAAAATGCGGACATCTGGAAATGGAAAATTAAAGGATGTAATCTACAGCATTTACGGGAGAGAGGCCGCGGCAAATCTGATCGAACTGGATTATTCCATGGATGGTCTGGTGATGAAAGGATATCTTGGAAAACCGGTGATCACCAGAGGAAACCGGAATTTTGAAAATTATTTTGTAAACGGGCGGTATGTGAAAAATGCGATGCTCTCCAAAGCAATCGAAGATGCATACAAGGACTTTCTCATGCAGCACAAGTTTCCGTTCGTAGTCATCCACTTTCAGGTGGATGGTGAGAAGATCGATGTAAATGTGCATCCGACCAAAATGGAAATGCGGTTTCAGAGGCAGCAGGATGTCTATAATATTGTGTATGAGGGGGTTCACAGAACCCTTCTGGAGCCGGAACTCATTCCTCAGGTGGAGGCGCCGGCTCCAAAAGTAATTTCACAGCCAAAGAGTGAAAGTCCGTTTTTATTAAAGCCCAAAACAGCACCGCGGCCAATGGAGAAAAAGCCAGAAGAAAAAGAAGAACCCCATGACGAAGCATATTTCATGAAGAAGATGAAGGAGAGAGTTCTTTCCTATCATCAGCGCAATTCTTCGGCAGAAGTCGCAAAAAAAGAGCAGATCTTCCGGCCGCAGGCTCAGGCGGAGAGGATCAAAGATGCACTTGCCCGTGCAAAGGAAGTGGAGAAGCAGCCGCAAAAGCAGGCAGAAGAACAGCCGGAATTGATCCGGGAAACACCTGTCTATGAAACGAAACCTGTAACAGAAGAAAAAGCAGAGCAGTTAAATTTGTTTGAGGAGCATCTTCTGAAACGGGAGAAGAAAGCAGAGTATAAGCTGATCGGGCAGGTATTTGAGACATACTGGCTGGTGGAATTTGAGAACAGTCTGTATATCATTGATCAACATGCTGCTCATGAGCGGGTGTTATATGAACGCACGTTAAAAGAGATGAAGAACAGAGAATTTACCGCTCAGTATTTAAGTCCGCCGATCATCCTGAGCCTGTCTATGCAGGAGGCGCAGGTGCTGAATGAAAATATGGACCGGTTTACAAGGATCGGATTTGAGATCGAACCGTTTGGCGGAGAGGAATATGCAGTGCGCGCCATTCCGGACAATTTGTTTGGAATCGCCAAAAAAGAGCTGCTGTTGGAAATGCTGGACGATCTGGCAGATGGGATCAGCACCTCCATGACACCGGAGCTTATTGATGAGAAAGTGGCATCTATGTCATGTAAAGCAGCGGTGAAAGGCAATAACCGGCTTTCCGCGCAGGAGGCAGACGCACTGATCGGGGAACTGTTATTGCTGGAGAATCCATATCACTGCCCGCATGGACGTCCGACGATCATCGCAATGACACAGCGGGAACTGGAAAAGAAATTTAAGAGGATTGTATAGATGAAGAAACCATTGATTATATTGACCGGTCCTACAGCAGTTGGAAAAACCGCTGCTTCAATCGGACTTGCCAAAGCGATTGGCGGAGAAATCATTTCCGCAGATTCCATGCAGGTCTACCGGCATATGGATATCGGATCTGCGAAGATTCGGCCAAAAGAGATGCAAGGGATCTCGCACCATCTGATCGATGTGCTGGAGCCGGAGGAAGAGTTCCATGTGGTGAAATTCCAGCAGATGGCAAAAGAAGCGCTGGATGGGATCTATCAGAGAGGACATATCCCTATTGTTGTAGGTGGAACCGGGTTTTATATCCAGGCTCTGTTGTACGACATTTCGTTTGAAAACAATGAGGAGGATCATTCCTACCGGAAAGAGCTGGAAGAACTGGCACAGGAAGAAGGTGCAGAAAAGCTGCATCAGATGCTGCGGCAGGTGGATGAAAAGGCGGCGCTTGAAATTCATGCCAACAATGTAAAACGTGTGATCCGTGCCCTGGAATTCTATCATCAGACCGGTGAAAAGATTTCCGAACACAATGCCAAAGAACGGGAAAAAGAATCTGCCTATAATTCTGCCTATTTTGTGTTGAATGATGACCGGGCCAATCTTTATGAGCGAATCAACAAAAGAGTGGATGCTATGTTTGAGGAGGGACTTGTAGAAGAAGTTACGGCGCTTCAAGAACGTGGCTATACAAGAGGGATGGTGTCCATGCAGGGGCTGGGATACAAAGAGATTTTTGCTTATCTGGACGGGGAATGTACGCTGGAAGAGGCAAAAGAAATTATCAAAAGAGATACCAGACATTTTGCAAAACGTCAGATCACCTGGTTTAAACGGGAACGGGATGTGATCTGGATCAACAAGCAGGAATATGGATATCAGGAAGAAAAGATACTGGAGAGAATTCTGAAAGAATTAAAGGTTCGGGAGATCTTTCCACAGAAAGAAGAGGAAATAAAATGAGAGAGTGTATGACAGAGACGATGTATGAGAAGCTGGGGATTTCGAAGGAAGTTTACGAGTTTGGACAGACAATAGAGGCGGGATTAAAGGAACGGTTCTCACAGATGGATGAAGTGGCAGAGTACAATCAGTTAAAGGTGCTCCATGCCATGCAGGAAAATAAGGTCAGTGAGGGGTGTTTCAACTACGCCAGCGGGTATGGCTACAACGATATGGGAAGAGACACACTGGAGCAGGTATACGCCAGTACATTCCATACAGAAGCGGCATTGGTTCGTCCGCAGATTACCTGTGGAACGCACGCCCTTGCCCTTGCCCTTGCAGCAAACTTACGTCCGGGAGACGAACTGCTCTCGCCGGTGGGAAAACCATATGATACGCTGGAGGAAGTGATCGGGATTCGCCCGTCAAAAGGTTCTCTGGCAGAGTATGGGATCACATACCGTCAGGTGGAGCTTTTGGAAGACGGTTATTTTGATTATCCTGCAATCAGGGAGGCAATCAATGAGCGGACGAAACTGGTGACGATCCAGCGATCCAAGGGATATCAGACAAGACCAAGCTATTCCGTGGAGAAGATCGGAGAGCTGATCGCCTTTATCAAGGAGATCAAGCCGGATGTGATCTGTATGGTGGACAACTGTTATGGAGAATTTGTAGAAAAGATTGAACCAAGTGATGTGGGAGCGGACATGATCGTTGGTTCCCTGATCAAAAATCCTGGAGGCGGTCTGGCGCCGATCGGGGGCTATATTGCGGGAAGAGAAGATCTGATCGAGAACTGCGGATACCGTCTGACTTCTCCGGGACTCGGAAAAGAGGTGGGAGCATCTCTCGGTGTCATGCAGTCGTTCTATCAGGGATTTTTCCTGGCGCCGACTGTAGTCAACAGTGCGGTAAAAGGTGCGGTGTTTGCGGCAAATATTTATGAAAGACTGGGATATGGAGTGATTCCGAACGGAACAGAGTCCAGACATGATATTATCCAGGCCGTGGAGCTTGGCAGTGCAGAGGGTGTGATCGCATTCTGTAAGGGAATTCAGGCGGCGGCGCCTGTGGACAGCTATGTCAGTCCGGAACCGTGGGCAATGCCGGGATATGACAGTGATGTGATCATGGCGGCAGGTGCGTTCGTGCAGGGTTCTTCTATTGAATTAAGTGCAGATGGACCGATTAAACCACCGTATGCAGTTTATTTCCAGGGCGGACTGACCTGGCCGCATGCAAAGCTTGGAATTTTAAAATCACTGCAGAATATGATCGATGCAGGAGTGATTGAACTGGAACGATTAAAATAAAACCAAAAGGAGAGACCATGAGAAAAGTTGTTGTGATCGGCGCAGGAGCAGCCGGGATGATGGCGGCTATTTCGGCAGCAGAGCACGGCGCACATACAGTTGTGCTGGAGCATAAAGACCGGGTGGGAAAGAAGATCCTTTCCACCGGGAACGGAAGATGCAATTTTACAAATCTTGTACAGACACCTCAGTGTTATCGCAGTGATGATCCTAAGTTTCCGTGGCGGGTCATCACACAGTTTGATGAGAAAAAGACAGTGGAGTTTTTCCAGAACATCGGTGTATATGCGAAAAACAGAAACGGATATCTCTATCCAAACTCGGATCAGGCCGGTGCGGTTTTAGATTCCCTTCGCATGGAGATGGAGCGGCTTTGTGTGGAAGTGCACACAGAGACAGAAGTTCTGGAAATCATTCCGAAAAAGAACCTGTTTGTCATCCGAACCGGAAATGGGAATGTGACCGCAGACCGGGTGATCCTGGCAGCAGGATCCAAGGCGGCTCCTGTTACAGGTTCTGATGGTTCCGGATATGCGATCGCAAAAAAAATGGGACACCGGATCGTCCCGGTACTTCCGGCGTTGGTACAGCTTAAATGCAAGGGAAAATTCTTTCAGAGTATCGCCGGAGTGCGCATACAGGGATGTGTATCTTTATATGTGGATGGGGACTGTGTTTGTCGGGATACCGGAGAAATTCAGCTGACGCAGTATGGTATTTCCGGGATTCCGGTATTTCAGGTCAGTCGTTTTGCAGCAAAGGCGCTTTACAACAAACAGGAAGTAACAGCGGTCTTAAATTTTATGCCTCAGATGTCTGAGGAAGAGTTTACAGTATTTCTGGCAGAGCGTGCGAGACTTCGGCCGCAAAAGACGGCAGAAGAATTCTTAACCGGGCTGTTTCACAAAAAAATGATTGCTCTGTGGGTCAAATGTAGTCGCATTTCCAAAGAAAAGCCGGTGGGAACATATTCTGAGGAAGAACTAAGAACGCTTGTCCGTCTGATTCAGCAGTTTGAGGTGAATGTGGAAGGGACAAATTCGTTTGAACAGGCTCAGGTATGCTGCGGCGGAGTCTCTACAGAAGAAGTGAAGGAAGATACCCTGGAGTCAAGTTATGTACCGGGCGTTTATTTTGCCGGAGAGATACTGGATGTGGATGGGATCTGCGGCGGATATAATCTGCAGTGGGCATGGTCCAGCGGATGGATTGCAGGAAGAGAGGCAGCAGATGTTACGAATTAATCAGTTAAAATTAAAAGTAGGACACAGCGAAGAACAGCTAAAGAAAAAACTGGTACGGGAATTGAAGATCCGTCCGGAAGAGCTGCAGAAATTTGAAATCCGCAGACAGTCCATAGATGCGCGGAAAAAGCCGGAACTGTACTATGTATACAGTATCGATGTACAGGTGAAAAAAGAAAAAGAGGTACTCAAAAAACATCCAAAGAATGTTCAGAAGACACAGGATGTGTACTATCAGATGCCAAAACTGGAAGGAGAAACACCGAAAAAGCGTCCGGTTGTTGTAGGAAGCGGCCCTGCAGGTCTGTTTTGTGCATGGATCCTTGCCTTGGCAGGATGTAGACCAATCCTTCTGGAGCGGGGTGCCTGTGTAGAGGAAAGACAGCGTGATGTAGAGGAATTCTGGAAAAGCGGGATTTTAAATCCAATGTCGAATGTACAGTTCGGAGAGGGAGGCGCCGGAACTTTTTCGGATGGAAAGCTCAACACATTGGTCAAAGATACATCCGGGCGAAATCGTTTTGTGTTGGAAACCTTTGTAAGATTCGGGGCACCGCCGGAGATTTTATACGAACAGAAGCCCCACATCGGAACGGATATTCTGATCCGGGTGGTAAAAAATATGCGGCTTGCGATCTGTGGAGCCGGAGGAGAAGTACGGTTTCACAGTCAGGTGACGGATATTGTTCTTGATGAGACATCACTTGTCGGAGTGCAGGTCAATCAGGAGGAAGAGCTGGAGACCGATACCGTGATCTTTGCAGTGGGACACAGCGCAAGAGATACATTTGAGATGCTCTATGAAAAGAATCTTCCAATGCAGGCAAAATCATTTGCGGTAGGTGTGCGCGCCGAGCATCCGCAGAAAATGATCAATGCCTCTCAATATGGAGCAGAGTCTGTGCCGGGACTTCCTGCAGCGCCTTATAAAGTGACAGCAAAACTGGAAAATGGAAGAGGCGTATACTCTTTCTGCATGTGTCCGGGAGGATATGTAGTCAATGCATCCTCCGAAGAAGGACGTCTGGCTGTCAACGGAATGAGTTATCATGCAAGAGCAGGAGAAAATGCGAACAGCGCCATTATCGTGACGGTGACTCCGGAAGATTACGGAAGTGAACATCCGCTTGCAGGAATGGAATTTCAGCGAAAGCTCGAAGAACGTGCCTTTCGAGCGGGAGGCGGAAAAATCCCGGTTCAGAGACTGGAAGATTTCTGCAAAAATCAGATCAGCACTTCGTTTGGAAACGTAGAGCCTCAGATGAAAGGGGCATATGCGTTTGGAGATGTGCGTGGAATTTTCCCGCAAGTGCTGGCAGAATCCATTGAGGAGGGAATGCGGCAGTTTGAACATAAGATCACAGGATTCTCAGATGGAGATACGCTTTTGTCAGGTGTAGAAAGCCGTACGTCTTCTCCAGTGAAAATTCCAAGAGATGAGAATATGGAGAGTGAGATCAAGGGGATTTTCCCATGCGGAGAAGGCGCAGGATTTGCAGGAGGAATCACCTCGGCTGCCATGGATGGAATGAAAGTGGCAGAGGCGGTGCTGAAAAAATATAACAAGATCGGGTCATAGAATCTTCATAAAAATTTAAGAGGTCAGACCTATACATGATTTTTAAATTGTGCTAAAATAAATCACTGTATTGTGTTATCATTCATATTTTTATGAAAAAAGCAAATATGAAAGAAATGGCATGTGAAGAGCGCCCTTATGAAAGATGTGAGCGGTTCGGAGCAAGTAATTTGACGGACAGCGAATTACTTGCTGTTTTGCTACGTACAGGTACCAGAGGAGAGAATGCGCTTCAGCTGGCGGATAAGATCTTACATCCTGTATTTTCGCAGAAGGGTGTGCTGAATCTTCACCAGTGGACGTACGAACAGCTGATGCAGATCAAAGGAATCGGGAAGGTAAAGGCTATCCAGATTTTGTGTCTGGCGGAGCTTAGCAGACGTCTTGCAAAAGCAACCGCACAGGAGGGACTGAATTTTTCAAACCCGGCGTCCATTGCCAGATATTATATGGAGGATATGAGACATGAAAAGCAGGAGATTATGAAACTCCTGATGTTAAATTCGAAATCCCGACTAATCGGCGAGACAGATATTTCCAAAGGTACAGTGAACGCTGCACTGATCACGCCGAGAGAGTTATTTATAGAAGCTTTACAAAAGAATGCAGTTTCCATTATACTACTGCATAATCATCCTAGTGGTGATCCGACACCCAGCAGAGAAGATATGCTGCTGACTGAGCGAATCCGTCAGGCAGGTGAACTGATCGGTATAGAATTACTGGATCACATTGTTATGGGAGATAACTGTTATATCAGTTTTTCAGAGCAGGAACTGCTTCGTGTGAAAGGACAG
>QWCK01005419.1_pt1 | contig 11606 bp, 10 predicted proteins | sample 1972571 | NCBI WGS metagenome assembly QWCK01 (sample SAMN09866710, study PRJNA288562) | Human gut metagenome isolate term2_stool, whole genome shotgun sequencing... | isolation source: gut | host: Homo sapiens | place: USA: California | reverse complement strand
CTTCGATTCTCATGGATCCGTAACTGGAGTTGATGGTCTTTTCCTTGTAACCGTTTCGGGCATCATCAGAGTCGGAGCGCTCGGACTTCTCGTAGCCAAGATGGTGATCCATTTCGGCTTCCATCATCTCCTTAATAGTTCCGCCGAGCAGATCCTTGAGGGCATCCTGGATGTCCTCCGCGGATTCGATGTCATACTCTTGGAGCAGTCGCTGGATGATCTGACGTTTCCCGTCGGTCATCACTACCTTGTGGATTGGTTGCTTTTCTTTTCTTGCCATAGTAAAGGCCTCCTGTGGATTAGTGTATCACAGGAGACCCCGCATAGGATCATATGCTATTTACAGACTTTTTTTCATACTCTCTCTTTTTTTACAATCTCATGCGGTTTCATGTTGAATAGTACCAAGCAAAATCGAGCGGAAACAGTGGATTTTTGTCACTTCTCCAGCTCGATTTTGCTTTCATCTTTGGAAAACTCTGCTATAATCTTTAGCTAATATACTTTTATGTTTTAGTGTTGGAAAGGAGTAAACCGCATGAACAAACAAAACAGCAGTCGAGCCAATTTTTCCGGTAAACTGGGATACGTCCTCGCTACTGCCGGTTCCGCTGTGGGACTCGGTAATATCTGGCGTTTCCCCTATCTGGCCGCAAAGTACGGTGGAGGGATTTTTATTCTGGCCTATGTCATTCTGGCTGTGACCTTCGGCTACACGATGATGATTTCCGAGACAACGCTGGGACGAATGACAAGACAAAGTGCCAGCGGTGCCTACCGTCAATTCAGCAACTCCCGCGGATTTCGCCTCGGCGGTCTCCTCAATGCCGTTGTTCCGATGATTATCGTCGCCTACTACTGCGTCATCGGCGGATGGGTGCTGCGTTACCTGATCGCCTATGTGGCAGAGGGCACCGCAGCTGTGGCAGAGAACGGGTATTTTTCAAATTTCATCACCAGTCCCTCCGGCAGCGAGGTGTGTTTCCTGCTCTTTGCGGGCATGACCGCCCTTCTCATCATCATGGGAGTGGAGAGCGGCATTGAACGGGGAACCAAGGTTATGATGCCAATCCTCGTGGTGCTGGCGCTGGTCATCGCGGTCTACTCCATGACCCGCCCCGGCGCCATGGCAGGGGTAAAATACATCTTTATCCCTGATTTCTCGCACTTCACCTGGATGGCCGTGGTCGCCGCGATGGAACAGATGTTCTACTCTCTCTCGATCGCCATGGGAATTCTGTTCACATACGGCTCCTACATGAAGCAGGATGTTGATATTGAAAAATCCACCTATCAAGTTCAGATCTTTGATACCGGCATCGCGCTGTTGGCCGCTCTGATGGTGATCCCTGCCGTATTCGCATTCTCAGGCGGAGACCCCGAGCAGCTGAAGGCAGGACCTTCTTTGATTTTCATCACGCTCCCGAAGGTGTTCGACAGCATGGGAGCAGGAAGACCCCTTGGCGCACTGTTCTTTCTTCTGGTTTTGTTTGCCGCGCTGACCAGTTCCATCTCGCTGATGGAGGCAGGGGTCTCTTCCTTTGTTGACGAGTTAAAATGCAAGCGCGGCACCGCGTGCTTCCTGATGTGCAGCATCATCCTCGTGCTCGGCTCTCTCTCCTCCCTCGGCTACAATGTTTTGAGCTCCGTCACGATCATCGGCATGCAGTTTCTGGATTTCTTTGATTTTCTCACCAATGCTGTCATGATGCCTATCGCTGCCCTTGCCACCTGTCTCCTGATTGTCAAGGCGGCCGGAATCGATGCTCTCGTGAAGGAAATCCGCATTTCCTCCCGGTTTAGAAACGAGGGGCTGTATCGCGTTTGCATTCGCTACATCGCCCCCGTTGCGCTGCTCATCATCTTTGTCAGCTCCATCCTTTCCGCGTTCGGCTTGTTGAAGCTCTGATGCCGGACAGAATGGCACATCCGGACCATTGAAGCTCTGATGCCGGACAAAATGGCATATCCGAGCATAACATAATATCAAGCTTCATCGAGAAGGCGAGTGTTCCGAGGTCGGAATGCCCGCCTTTCTTTCTTCCTTAAGACTCTTAAGTAAAGCCAGCAACTCGTCCGAGCAACGCTCCTTTTTCACTGCCATGCTCTGGTTGACTCCAACCATGAGATAAAAATTCGTCTTCGTTTCCTTCACCCGGTATAACTGGTCATAGCGGATTTCCGATCTGCTGGCAGCAGTGTGCACTACCATGCGATCCCGATAGAACACATAGTCCACCCGCCTGCTATCTGCTGCTATTTTCTGTGAGCGATAGCTTTTGTTCATGGAATAGCGGTAAAAGCCAAAAACCAAGCACGGATAGGCCAATGCCATGGAGAAGCAAATGATTCCCTCTTCCGCATCCCCGCTCTGTAATGAAATCCCACCTGCCGCCAGAAGCAGCATCGAGACAATTCCGCTGATTATAATCGCCTTTCTTCGCTTCAGCGCCCAACACATGGTCTGATATTCCTCATATGTCATTTTGATCGATGTCCGATATCCCTGTTCCTCTACCTGATTCCTCCATTTCCCACCGGCACTCCGACATTCGGTTTTCTGCAGAAAAAACTGCAGCCAATTCTGACTGCAGTCTTTTATCAGCGCCAATCCTTTTGATTTTGAAGCTTCGCCTTTTACAGCGCACCCACCAAATCAATATCCGGCTTAATGGTGCTTACACCCGGATGCCATCTCGCAGGGCAAACCTGATCACCATGCTCCCGGACGAACTGGCACGCCTGAACCTTGCGAAGCAGCTCATCGGCATTTCTCCCCACATTTCCGGAGGTAATTTCATATGCCACAATCCTGCAATCCGGGTCAATGATAAAGGTGGCGCGCTCCGCCACACCCTCGTCTTCGATCAGGACATCAAAATCCTTTGCCAGCACGTGGCGGGGATCTGCCAGCATCGGGAACTGAATTTTTTCAATCCGATCGGAATGATCATGCCACGCCTTATGTACGAAATGTGTGTCACAGGACACGGAGTAAATTTCACAGCCGATCTCCTTGAACGTCTGATAGTGATCCTGCAAGTCTTCCAGCTCCGTCGGGCAAACAAAGGTGAAGTCCGCCGGGTAAAAGAACAGCACGCTCCAGTTTCCCTTCAGATCATCCTTTGTGATATCCTTGAACTCTCTGTTCTGATATGCCTTGACCAAAAACTCTCCAACTTCTTTTTTAATGAGTGACATCTATCCTTCCTCCTTCATGATTCATCGCTTGGATACAATGGGAACAGAAATACCCCCGCTCTGTTTCCGGGCGCACCCTGACCTATGAATTAGGCGTCCCTAATCACACCCCTATCATATGCTACTTTCCGGAATATGAACAGTCCTTTTTCGTATTTTAGTCTATATTTGTCTTTTCGTCTATCTTTTGAATTGAACCCGGCAATCATTCGGAGCAGCGTGGTCTTTCCGCAACCGGATGGTCCCAGCAGTGTAAAAAACGCCCCATTCTGAATCCGCGCAGACGGTTCCGATGGTTCCCGACCAAAGCAGATCCGCCTGCGGTGCGCCGGCTTCCGTCTCAATTCTCTTCAGTGCGTCTCCGGTTCCCATAGCAAGGCAGTCCGCCTTGCTTCCGGTGTCCTCTTCAAATTTGCTCAACATACTGTCGATCATTGGCTCCGTGAGCGAACTGTATATGATCAGTGACTGATCGCCTGATGCCGTCTTGTCAGCCGTATCTCCCGATACAGAAGCTGCCAGCCTGTCCGCCTTCCCCCTTTTCTTCCTTGGAAGCGCCTCCACAGACGCCAAGGGATACTGCTGTCATCGCCGCCAATATTCCCATGAGTATTTTCTTTTTCATAGGAATCCTCCTCCATTTTTGTTCCTGTTTCTTTCATTTCTCACGATCTTATTGTTGGTTTAGCCAATATTTCTCCGGAAATAAATTCAAAAATCGGTCAAATTATCTCAATTTCTGAACAAGGTTATTCTATTCCTCTGCTCTGTGAACCTTTGCTTCTCCCGATTCGTCTTTCTAAGAGGCAGATCAATGCTGCAAAAAGGAGGAAAAAACATGGAACAACTCTCAACATACCCAGAAGAATCAAAAAAGCTTTCCATCATCGGCTACCTTACCTGGATCGGCTTTGCCATCGCATTGATCAAGGGAGATCTGAAAGATGACTACTTTCGCTTTCATATCAATCAGTCCCTGATGATCCATCTGGCGGGCATGGCAGGCTTCTTCGTTCCCGTAGTCGGTCTTGTTTTTTCGATGATCTCCCTGGTTTTCTGGATTGTCGCTCTGTGCGGCGCCATAAAGGGAGAAAAAAGAAAGGTTCCACTCATCTCTGACATAGAGCTGTTGAATTAAAGCCAAGCTCTGAGAAAGCAGCCCCATGGACTCCTGCCCACAAAAAAGCAGTCCCCATGGCAACGCATGGCGGCTGCTTTCTGTCTCCTCAGGCGGCACTCAGCAATCCGGAGCCATCCTAGTTTCCGAGATCCAATTCTCGAATTTTCTTTCGGAGCGGCAAAATTGCCCCGGGATTAACCGACAATTCATCAATCTCGCAGCAAAGCAAGGTTTCCGTAAGCTCCGGCACTGCCCCCAGCTCCCCGCAGATTCCCACCGGGATTCCGTGGCGGTGTCCGGCTTTTACCGCCATGCGGATTTGACGAAGCAAGACCGTGTAACCCGGATCTCCATGGGTATCAAGATAGCGGTTCATTGCAGGAGCAGTCCGATCCATCGCAAGGGTATACTGCAAAAGGTCATTGGTTCCGATGGAAAAAAAGTCGCAATTCCCCGCCAGCTCATCCGCAATCAGCACTGCTGCCGGCGTTTCAATCATAATTCCAAGTGTGTAACTGCCCACCGGCATCCCTTCCCGCAAAAGCGCCTCCCGGCACTGCGTTAACATGGCGCGGCTTTCCGAAAGCTCCGACTCAGAGCTGATCATCGGGAGGAGAATGCCCAGATTCCCAAATGCCGACGCCCGAAGTAGGGCGCGAAGCTGTGTGCGGAACATATCCGGATGGCAAAGACAAAACCGGATGGCACGGCACCCGAGCGCCGGATTCTCTTCTGTCAGGAGCTGCATATATGCCGTCCTCTTGTCCGTCCCGATGTCGCAGCTTCTGATCACCACCCGCTTTGGTGCAAACGCCTGGACCGCCTTCCGATAAACCTGAAACTGCTCCTCCTCTGTGGGAAACCGATCTCCGTCCAGATACAAATACTCCGAGCGAAACAGACCGATTCCCTCTGCATCCGCTTCCCTTGCCGCATTCAAATCCTCCGGCGATGAGATGTTGGCAGCCATCCGAATTCGCCTTCCGTCCCGCGTCTCGCTTGCCTTTCCCTTCAGATCCTGCAGTTTACTTCTTCCCGCTTCCTGCTTTTTCTCTCTGCTCTCATACCGCGCGATCCGGATCCAGATACACGATGCCCGCATCTGCATCCAAAACTGCACAGTGCCCATCCCAGGTTTCTCCGATTTCCCCGCACTGCACCAACATCGGCACTCCCATCGTCCGTGCGAGAATCGCCGTATGACTGTTTTGCGTTCCTTCTCTGGTAACCATACCAAGCAGGCTGCTCCTATCCAGCCGAATCACATCAGAAGGCATGAAATCCTCTGCCAGAAGAATCGCCGGCTTCTCCGGATCCTCTCCCCCCGCTTCATTCCAAAGATATCCCGGAGAATCCCCGCGGAGTGCAGTCATCAGCTCCTTCTGCATCTCGATAACATCTCTCGCCCGCTCCCCCATGTAATCATCGTCCAGTCCGGACAAACGCTTTGCCTGTGCTTCAAACGCCTCCTGTACGGCATACTCTGCTGTATGCCGCTGCTCTTTGATCTCCCTTCTCACTGCTGTCAGCAAATCGATATCCTCCAGCATCATAATATGAGCAGCAAACACCTCCGCTGTGCCCTTTCCCAGCTCCTTCAGACTCCGCTCATACAGTCCCTGCTGACGCAAAACCGCAGCGTTCCTCGCTTTTTCCAGACGAATCAGCTCCCTCTCCCTGTCTTCTGCCCATTCTGCCGCCGCGATTCTTTCTTCTCCCCAATGCCATCTGACCGGACCGATCGCAATCCCGCCCGACACGGATTTTCCCTTTGCAGTGATCATCCTACCCCCCTGTTCTCCCGCTGCGCCCACGGCTTTGCTCGTTTATTCCGACAGCTCCCGCTTCAAAAAGCTTCCGGCGATACGGGAAAAGTTTTCGATTCCATTCAAATAGGCGAAGGAATTCCCAAAAATAATTTTCTCATCCTCCAGCTCTTCCTCCTCCCCCACAAAAAGCCCAATCACTGTGATCCCCTTCCTCCGCAGCCCACGAAGCTGCTTTGCACTGTCCCAAACAGCATACTCGCCGGTGTAGGACGGAAACAGCTTTGCCCGTTTCCGGCTTACAATCTGATCGTTGGGAATCCCGTCGCTCAGCATCAGCAGAATCCGCTTTTCCTCCGGTCTGTCCAAAAGTCCTGCTGCGCAGGCCTTCACCGCCAGTCCGTCCCGGTTGTTGCAGCTTCCGTAATACTCAAAGATTCTTAAATTATCAGGGTGACCGCCCTCATAATCCCGAAAACGGCGCAAAACCGTAAAATCTCCCAGTGTACAAAAACTCATCACGCGATGCGGAATCTGTACCTCATCCAAGGCCTCGCTCAAAATATAGCCCTGCAGCGCAACCATCCCCTGCCTCGGCTGGAGAGACCCGCTTCCGTCAAGCAGAATGTCCACCACAAAGTCTTTTTTTTCATTCTGAATTTCTCTCAAAAACAAATTGGGATTGTTCGTTCTGCCAAGATTCCAGAGCTTGGACGGAACCAGCCTTCCAAAACTGGCATGGTACGTATCCTTTTCCTCCCGAACACGGACAGCATTACAAAATGCATCCGAAATGGATCGAATGCTCTGGTACACCTGCGCCCGGTGCTCCTCCAAAAGGGATTGGTTTTCTTCCCGTATTCGGTTATAAAAGCCTTCCATGGAGGAACTCCTTTGCAGTACATCCTTTGACAATCCGTCCGTAAAATGCAGCTTGCAGCCGGAATGGACGCCGACACACAGCTCCCCGGTCAATGCATCCAACGCTTTTTGTGTCAAAAAGCTTGTTCCGAATTGATGTTCAATCGAAGCCTCTACCCGCGCCATGGATGCATCATCCAGTATCAGGTCCTCTCCTGCTCCCCTGGTTTCGTGTTCTTTTTGCTCCCCGTCAGACGACCCGGTGATCTGAAACAAAGTCTCTTCCTTTTCCCCGTGATCGGAGCCTCCCTCCTCGCCGGTCTCCTTTCCGGCCACGCGGAATTTTTTTCGGAATCCGCGTTCGCTCAGCATCGTGTACAGTGTGACTGCCTGACTGACGAGGGCTTCTGCACTCCGGCACGCCGTGGCTCCCTCAATTTTTTGCATCAGCCTCTGCCACTGCCCCCTAGCTTCCCTCCGATTGCCCAGCTGCGCTTCCAGCCAATTCTTTTCCAACTCTCCCCATACCGTGTGCGTAAGCCTTTGCATATCCCCGGTCAGAAGTGTATGAAAGGCAGACCGCCTAAGCTCAGCAATCCCGGGACGTTGCTCACAGAGCGCCCGATACAAGGCGCTGTCAAGACAGACAAAAAACAAGGGGAGAAGAACCTCTTTCTCCTTTTCTCTCCTGAAAATTTCCCGTCCGAGCCATGCGTCCAGCTGTCTCAGTCCGTTTAATTCCGGTTGCTGCTCCCCGGCTTCACGCTCCGCTTTCCTTCGTTCCGAATAAACGATCTCTGCGCAGCCAAGCAGCGCCGCGCTGTACAGGCAGGGCTGATCCCCCGCTTCTCTCCACGCTTTGCTCGCCAAATCCACACACTCAGGAAGGCGCTTCCGCCCCGATTGACCTGACACCGTGCCAAGCAGTCCTAAAAATCGAAGTCTTTTTTTCTCCTCCGAAGGAGATGATCGTTCCGATTGCATGGGTCTCTCCTCAGCTCTCGAACATCTCAGATGCGTTCAGGCTCTCCGAAAATCGCGTGCGGATGACATCCTCCACCAGCTGACGCTCAAATGGATCAAAGCACTTATCCGATATGCCTGCCTTCAGTGCGTGGAACGGCGGTATGCCGATTCGTACCATGCGAAGCGCCGCGATCATTCCTCTCAGATCCACAGCGCGGGAAGACACCTCTCCGCTCTCCGCCTTTTCATGGAGATCCAAAAAAAGTGCTGACAGCTGATCCAGTATGGATTTTCTTACACCCGGAAGCTTTTGGTCAAACAGCCGATTTAATTCCTCCCGGGACAGCACCGGCATCTGAATCACGACGAAACGGGACACCAGCGCCTCATTCAACTCCCTCGTGCCTGCATACCCGTAATTCATGGTCCCGATAAAACGCGTCGCAGGATGCAGTGCAATCCGCTGGTACCCGGGAACATCAATCAGCCGCCTGTAGTCCAGCGCCGCGTGAAGCACTGCCATTGCATCGCTTTTTGCCATGTTGATCTCGTCCAGAATTCCAAAGCCGCCATATTCCGCGCAGCGATAGATCGGCCCCTTCCGCAGGATTACACGATTGTTTTCAAAGGTGTCCGTCCCAATCAGCATACTGCTGTCCACGCCGACGTGAAACGACATGGAATAGACCGGCCGCTCCATGAGCCACGCAAGATTTTCTGCCAGAATATTCTTTCCCGTCGCCTTGCTGCCGCAGAGCAGAACATTTTCCCCTTCCAGCAGGGCCGCCAAAGCAATTTCCAGTATGTCTTCCCCGATAAAGTCCGTCGTCGGCTCTGTCACCCGGTATTTGACTGCTTCATCCACGGGATACTGCCGCCTGAATTCTCTGAGTTTTTCTTCTAACCTGGGATTCATCATGTTTACTCCTTGATTACAACACTTACCGTTTCTGTCACAGCGCTGCTTTCTGTCTCTGTCTAAGCACTGCTCGTTGTTTCTACCATAACACTGCTTGCGGTCCCTGTCACAGCCCTACACACTGTTTCTGTGACAGCACTGCTTTTTGTCTCTGCCTAAGCACTGCCCGCCTTCTCTATCATAACACTTCAAGACAAAAAGCGGAGTCTTCCGGATGGAAAACTCCGCTTACGATACCGGATCAAAATTTTCTTTTAAAACAGCAGCTGCGCCAGTGGGCAAACAATGAGAAGAGAAATCACAGTCCTCTCCAAAAAAATCACAAACATATCCAAAAGACTTACGGGAAGCCTGGAGGCGAGAATCAGCCCTCCCACCTCCGACAGATACAGCACCTGTGTCACAGAGACAACCGCAACAATGAACCGGGTCATTTCACTGGCTCCGGCTCCTGCAATCAAAATCGATGGGGTAAACATGTCGACAAAGCCCACGATCATGGTAGAGGCAGCAGCAGCAGTATCCGCCTTCGGTACCCCAAGGAGCGCAAGCAACGGACGGAAGGGAATCCCCATCCATTCGAACACCGGAGTATGGTTCGCAATGATCAGCGCAACGGTTCCGATGCACATGACAGTCGGCAGTACGCCAAACCACATCTTAGCAGAATTTAGGGCGCCTTTTGAAAGGAATTCCCCGACTCCCCGGTGCTGCGAGACGCGATCCATGGCAAGCTTCATCCCGTACTCCCCGGCGGAGCGGTATCCCTCCGGAATGGTCTCCGGCATTCTTGCTCCCTCCTTCAAATAGCTGTCTTTCTTGCGGCTAAGCGGGGGGATCCTGGGCGAAATGAAGGCACACACAACACCGATCAAAACAATCGTCAGATAGTAGATTCCAAACATCTCCACTAAGTCCACCTGGTTCAGCACCACGAGACTGAAGGTGATCGATACCGCAGAAAAAGTCGTCGCAATTACAGAGGCCTCCCGCGCAGAATAGTATCCTCCCTCGTACTGATTGCAAGTCAGCATCACACCCAGCGTTCCGTCTCCAATCCAAGACGTGATACAATCCACCGCCGCGCGCCCCGGCACCATGAACAGCGGACGCATCAATTTTGTCATCAGCGCTCCGACATACTCCAGAAGTCCGAAATCCAGCAAAAGCGGGAGTAAAAGACCGGCTATGACAAAAATGATGACCAATGTGCAAAGAAGATCGTAGAGAATGAAGCCGCCCTGATCTCCGGAGGAGATCAGGCCAAAAAATCCCGCTTCGACACCCAGAATGGTGATCCAGCAAAATATACAGCCAATCACGCGGATCGCCGTCCAGAACAGGGATACCCTGAAAATCTCATCCAGCATTTTGTGTCTTGCCATCCACTTGGGCTTTATGAGAGAAACCACCGACATGACTGCAGAAACCGTCAGAATGCCGGTGCACAGTAACGGAAGGGCGTCCCCGATTGCAGCTGCAATGCGATCAGCAATAATCTTTACAATCACCGTCCACTTATCCTGATAGTTGACTGGAATCATAAACAGCACAATTCCCGCGACCGATGGCACAATGAAAAGTAATTTTTTTTTGAACTGCTCCATGCTTTTTCCCTTTTCTGTCCAAAATTCATAAAAATTAAAAACAGCCTCATGAGTATACTTCATGAGGCTGCGTATTTCAAGTAATGTTTCAGATATCCCGGTCTGGATCTGCATGGATATGCAGTTTTTCTAAATCCCCAAGCCCTCCCTCGTTCTGTGACACATGCTCCGGTTATAACAATATTGGATGACATTGCAATTGTGAGCGATCCGGCAATCTGTGTAAACGGGATTCGAACCCGGCTGTGCCCTCTTGCCTGCCATTTACGATTATTCGGTTTGAAGCTCCATTCTCTGCTTCCGAGATCGCATACTCCTCACAGAACTACCTGCAAAACCAAGTCAGACTGCCAATTCCACAGACCAGTTGGCGCTTTGAATCTTATTGTCTGTCAGGCGAAGCTCTTTTGATATCCGGTCGACCTTTTTTTGAATGTCACGCACATTAACCGCACAAATCACCTTAATCTCCGTATGAAGCGCACGTCCGCTTAAATTGGACGCATCCCGGACAATTTCCTGATATGCAGCGGCCTTTCGCTTCAGACAATCCCGGTCAGCCATCCACTCTGTCAGCGTCTTACCGTCTACGATCGTTTTGCAATTGGTCAGATTGATCGCCGCGATCAAAAAATTCAACCGCTGAATTGCTTCGTCCAGCTCTTTGATCAGTTCATTCGGATCTTCCGCCGTTTTTTCTCCCTCCTGCACCGTTACATTGTTGCTGATTCGCTCTTCAAGCTGACTGATCTTTCGATTGAGATCCGCTCTCTCCTGTAACGCCTCCGCAAGCTTCATCGGACGATTCTCCTCCGGTCAAACATATGTGTGATATGGCAGCGTTGACTGCCCTGTCAGTGGATAATGGGGTGCTTTTTCAAATAAATCAAAAACCCATTTACCATCTTCTTTATCGCGGAAGGTTTAGAACGCATGACCTGCGGTGTTAGCTGGCTAACAGAAATCCGGGGAATTTTATGTAGAGATGAAGAAAGCGGAAAACCAAGAAACCTTGATTTTCCGCGGGTTTTCTGGCGTCCCCGATGTGATTCGAACACACGGCCTTCCGCTTAGGAGTATGGCTTACCATGTGATACACGGTTCGGATGTAACTTCCAATATCATCCCTTACGCAGAATGACTTGTAGTAAACGAACTTTATGGTG
>QWCK01007303.1_pt1 | contig 11629 bp, 10 predicted proteins | sample 1972571 | NCBI WGS metagenome assembly QWCK01 (sample SAMN09866710, study PRJNA288562) | Human gut metagenome isolate term2_stool, whole genome shotgun sequencing... | isolation source: gut | host: Homo sapiens | place: USA: California | reverse complement strand
GAAGACGGAAAGAAAGTCTTCAGCCCATGGTCAAACCTGAAAAAGGCTACTGTTAAATAATCCATTTGGGTAATTAATACAGATTCCTAAAAAGAAGGCTCCGGTCATTGCGATCGGAGTCTTTCTTTTTAATAAACCTATACCATATATTCTAACAGAATCTTATCCTTATATTGCTTTCTGCTATTTCAAGGTGTATCTGACTCCCCTGCCTGCACCTGTTTTTTTCAGGATTTTCTTTTCAATCAGGCTGTTCAGAGTACGTACTGCTTTACTCTTTTCCATTTCTGCTGCTTTCTCAATTTCTGATCTTGACATTTTTTCTTTTCCCTTAAGGATGCTGACCAGTATCTGTTCGGCTTCGCTCAGGTCATAGTTTTCCCTTATAACAGGAAGAATTACTTTGATAGAATTAGAAAAACACTGATACGATGGTTTTATCAGTGCGTTCCTGTAAGCATGATTGATCCTCATGATTCCGGTTCCAAATTTCTCAATATATTTCAGCCGGAAGAACACATTTCCGATAATAGGATTTCTGAGTATGGATATCTGACCATTCAGGTATTCCTCTTCGCTGATTCCGGCAGGAAGCCCTCCCGGAGAACTGATCTCAATCCTGTCCGCATACATACTGACTTTTATAGATGCCGGGATATCCCACATTCGATGGATCAGAGCATTGGCTATTGCTTCCCTGAAGGCTTTTTCCGGGATTTTGTCAATACATTTCCTTTCGGCTCCCTCTATTTTTTCATACTGATAATACTTTCGGAACATCTGAAGTGTTTTTTCCAACTGAGAAAGTATGGAAATATTTTCTAGTGATTCCCTGTCCATGATCTCATCTATGGTATCACCAAAACGTATGATATCTATTCCCGTAAACTGATTATCATCAGCAAGAAGTGCAGCTGCATTATTGAACCCACTCTGATCAGAATACAGTTCAAGAGTTTTTAAAATATCTTTATTGATCTTCTCAATGCCCATCACCCGGATAAATTCTGTTTCCAATTTAGCAAAAGTAAGCTGCTGATTGAATGAAGTGATCTCCTCAAAAGTCTGATTACAGCCCTCCAGGATCAACCGGTTATATTCCAGACGATCCACTTCAACTGTAGAAGAATCATTTCTTTTATAAGCTTTACCTTTATAGAGATAAGGCTTATACCTGCCTTCATAAACAGTGAGCACGATCGTATTTTCCTGTATCTCCAGACGGAACTCCGGCACAGGACTGAGACTGTCATTGATCTTATTCTCCAGATTCAGACATCCGTTCACTGGATCTGTTATGCCGATGACGTTCCCCTGATCATTGATTCCAAATATAATCTTTCCTTCGCCATAATTAGCATAGGCACTGATCGTTTTCAGAAACGTGTTAGATGACAGATTTTCCTTATATTCCAATGTTCTGCTTTCCCTCATGATACATTTTCCTCCACATTTTCAATCCTTTGAAACCCAATATTGATTTGTAATATATAGTATAAAATCGTTCCAATCGAAATGCAACGATTTCTTTTTTCGTTTCATATAGAATACAACGATTTATATAATCATCAAATATAATTCCGCCGATCAAAAGCCAACGTAATTGTATAATTGTGAAATAATAAATATTATACGTAAATAATGCACTAAGATTACAATTACAAATAAAAATTTCTGGGGTGTTGATGCAAGCGGAAATAATATTACTACACAGCCTGCAGCTGTATACCGTTATTCTAAAATCAGCAAACCACAGGCAAGTGCTTGGACTGTTTCTACAGAAAAAGCATCTTATACTTACACAGGAGAAGCAATTATTCCAGAACTGATTGTAAAGGATGGAACAAAAGAGCTCGAAAAAGATGTAGATTACGAAATTAAGTCTATTGCAAACGGTACAAATGTAGGTACTGCAACTGTAACAATTGTTGGAAAAGGTGATGATGACAATACATCTACTACAACAACTACATTTACGATTACACCAGCTGATATGTCTTCTTTAACTGTAAATGTAAATGATCAAAGCTATACCGGACATCAGATTCGTCCTACAGTAAAAGATTCCAATAACAATACACAGATTACAGCTAAATTAGGTACTGTAAATATTGATCTTGGTCAATTTACAATTAGTTATCCAGATTCAAAGGATGCAAATGGAAAAGAAGTTAATGTAGCTAATCAGTCATTTATCTATGATGGAAAAGCTCATACTTTTGCAAGCGCAACATTCAACTATTCTTATACTGATCCGATTACACATAAAACTGTTAAATTAGAAGAAGGAAAAGATTTTGAAATTAAATACTTCCACAATGTAACAGGTAATGCCAGCCATGAAGCATATATCGCTGTAGTTGGTAAAGGCAACTATGCTGGCAACAACGATACAACAAATCAGGTTTTCGAAGATGAAAATGGTCAGAAAGTAAACGCTATTACTTATAAGAAATTTACAATTACTCCAGTTCAGCTGTCAGATCAGAACGTAACTGTTTCTAATGGTACTTATGCTGAAGGAATGGCAGTAAAACCAGTTGTTAAAGTATCATATGGTAGAGATGCTCTTACATTAGAAGAAGGTAAGGACTACAAATTAGTTGGTGTGGGTGCTTATACAGAGCCTACAACAAAGAAATATACAGTAAGTGTTGAAGGTATCAATGGATATACAGGAACAACATCTTCTGTTAACTGGGGAATTGATAAAAAAGATCTTGCTGACTGTGATATTACAGCCGCTAAGAATTCTAAAGGTTCTGTATCTGTTGTTGTAATGAACGGAAATGTTAAAGTTCCAACAGAAAAATATGTTGTTACAGAAAATGCTGACGGAACAGTAACAGTTACTCCGGCAAAAGATAGTAAATACTACATCGGTTCTAAGACAGTTACATTAGCTGGTTCTGAAGCTAATGTAAACAAGAATCAGGTTCAGACTTCTACTACATTCAAATATGTACAGCAGGGAACCTACTACGCATACTGCCACGCTTGGAAACGTGACGAGAACGGAAAGAAAGTCTTCAGCCCATGGTCCAACCTGAAAACAGCTACTGTTAAATAATCCATTTGGGTAAATAATACAGATTCCTAAAAAGAAAACCCCAGTCATTTTGACTGGGGTCTTTCTTTGTCAAAACTTATCCTGCGATTGTCGAAAAATTTTTCTGGTAAATAAATATCTGCTCTGATAAAATATAAGTACAAAATATGTGACAGGAGGTGACATCCATAATACGTCAAACGAATCTGGCACAAATGATAGACTTTGCCGCAGATCGTGCAAGATATGATGAATGTGCCAAGAAACTATTAACCTATAAGGCAGTCATTGCCTGGATCCTCAAATCCTGTACAAAAGAATTTTCCCAATATAGTGTCAATTTTATCTGTGATAACTGCCTGAAAGAAAATATCGAAATTTCCAGTCGGGCAGTACATCAGGACCATCCTGACCGCAGTAAATTACTGGATGGAAACGAACAAATAGACTGCCTTAATTCCGAAGCAAATGCTATCAAAGACCAGACTGTGTATTATGATATTCGTTTTAAGGCATATATTCCGAACACCGAAGAACCCGTACAGCTGATCATCAATTTGGAAATCCAGTTAAATGACACACCGGGGTATCCATTAGTTACAAGAGGATTTTATTATTGTGCAAGAATGATTTCCGAGCAGTATGGAACTATTTTTACTGGTGAACATTATGAAAAGCTTCAGAAAGTCTACAGTATTTGGATCTGCCCGGATCCGGCGAAAAAACGTAGAAATGGAATCTTCAGATACCATACAGTACAGGATACAGTATTGGGAAAGCCTTATGAAACTCTTGGCAGTTATGACCTTATGGAAGTTGTTATCGTAAATTTAGGTGATGCAGATAAAGAGAGTGATCTGGAGATCCTTGATCTGCTGAATACACTCTTCTCTCTTTCTACATCCTCTGAGACAAAGAAAAAACGTCTTCAGAAAGATTTTGGCATCGCCATGACAGAAGAATTTGAAAGTGAGGTGCAGGATATGTGTAATCTGGGAAAAGCACTTGTTGAACAAGGCATTGAGCAAGGTGTAGAAAAGAAAAATCTATCTCTTGCAAAAATGATGATCAAAGATAAAGAATCTCTCGATAAGATTGAAAAATATACTGGTTTTTCTGCCGATAAGTTAAAAGAGATTGCAGCATCTATCGGAACAAACCTTACTGCTTAGAATACGTCTCCTATGGCAGCTATACATAATAAGACAATAGAAAAATTTGGTACTTAAAATAAGCCCAGAATGCTGAAAATTCAACGATTCTGGGCTTATATTCTGGATTTTTTTATATAAATAACATAACATCCGAAGACGAAAAGAAAGTCTTTATCTCTTATAATCTGTTTTACTACAGGTTGGTAGTCCTTTTGTATCCCAGGACATCCCGGCCTGTTTTATCCAGGTATTTGTCCCGAGAAGAAAGCCGTTTGACTGAGCATCCAGTATGTACCATTTACCACCAACCTTTACCTGATTCCACTGGTGGCTTGGGTTACTGGCTTTGGCATTTGCATGGACGTAACGGCAGTCTACCCCGCTCGCATCACAGAGTGCTTTCATGGCTCTTGCATATCCGGAACACTGTGCCTCTCCATATACCAGTGCACCCCAGGCTGTATTTGCATAATTATACTGCCATCCCCTGTATGCATATCTACAATTGCTGCGGAGATAATTAAAAGCAGTCAGGACTTTATCATAATCTGACATTCCTTTTCGGATATAATTCAGTTTAAAGCTCTGTACAACACTTCTTACCTGCGCCAGATGGGCAGTATCCAGATATGGACCATACACACTGCCATAACTATAATCACCTTTTACAGTAGGAGATTTTAAGGTTATCTTTCTGGCTACGCTCTTATCACTATATATGTTTTTCCCATTTACATTCTCTGTTCCGCGAAGCTTCTGCAGATGAGGCATTGCAGAAATCGTATATCCGGTTACTTCGTGCACTGTTTAAAGGGGTACAGATATCTCAGTTCCTAGCAGGTTCTTATATGACAGGAAGCCTGCCAATAAAAAAATATGGAACACCGTCTGCATTGACAGACTTTCGTGAATTTTCAATGCTGGAACCGGGGCTTCTGGCAGAATATGTTAGCTTTACGGAAAAAGAAGTCAGGGATTTATGCCAGACAAATTATATGGATTTTGATGGATTAAAAACAGCAATCCAGATGCTCTGGTAACTCAGTTGCCGAGTAGTTCACTATGATGCATATATAAGTCTTTCAAATGATAAATCTCATATATTTTTGTAACCGCATTGGTAAGAGATGTTTCGTGCAGTGGATAATACTGCTTATATAATTTTTCCGGTTTTACAATGTCAATTATTTCAGAAGACCAGAGCCGGTACTTCCATTGCAGAGTAATATAGCAGTCAGACATCCATTCCAGAATAAATTCATCATAAGTATTACTTATTTCTGCATTTAAATCTACAGTAATTCCCATATTTCCCATAATCTGTTTCGGAGTTTTACATAAATACAGGGGATTCCCCATATCCATATATCTACGATAATCACTTTTCATATATTTATAGATTATACCAAAACAGTCAGAACAATTTCGAGCTATCAATTTAAATAAATATCTTCCAGATAGTTTTGCACTGTTCAGGTAACCTGAATCATATGCCGGATTATTCATAAAAATCGCCCTCCTGATGATAAATTAAAAATTTCCCCATAGCAGTTCTCACCGTAATTCCCGGAACTTCGAATCCTTCCAGCAAAATTGCACGGTTTCTTGCAGAAAGAAATTGATTTACTTCTCTGCGAGCGTGAAAGTCAGCTGTTACATCTGATTCGTCTTTGTATACCTGCCATGCATCTTTCCATTCAATCTGTTTAAATGCTTTTTGTGATTTCAAAAATATCTGATTACCAAGAGAACCTTTATAGAAAAGTTTCTTTATTTCTTCAATATTGATCTGATTTAGCAAAAAAGCTTCTATGACCTGTGTATAACTGTCATCTGCACGATAGCCTTTGATAATATCAAAATCTGCTGTAGAAATACGGTACATTTCTACAATCCGCGAACCTGTGATTTCAGCACTCTCCAGGCTTGTTCCCCTGTTGGCAATGACCTCTGCGATCCAGGCTAAGATACCATAATCGTTCAGATCCATTATTTTCAGACCAGAAGTATTCAAAATATACCGGTTAACAAAAGAGTATTCCGGATCACCATTTAAAACAGCCCAACTTTTTGCACGGTCTTTATATTCAGTGGTATAAAATCCATTTCCATAATCATTATCTGTTTTTCCACCCTGATAAATTGGTTCTTTTAAAATATGATCAGAACCATGATAAACAATTACATTCTCATATGCTATATCAGAGTCCATAATATTAACATGACTTTTCATTTTATACCCTCCTTAAATTCACTTTTCAGCTGATTTTATTATAACATTGTTCTAACATCTATGTCAGTATAAAGATTTCGACACAAAGCGTTTGATTTTTACCGACAAAAATGGAAGTGGTAAAACAAGTATATTAGATATAGTAGTATATTATATTTTATCCCAATATAAATAAAGAGCCCCTGACCAGATGGATCAAAAACTCCTGCTGATGTTTTTTTGTTTACCAGTATTTTTTTATATAGTTGACAGCTATAGTGGTTCAGTTGTCAAGACAAAAATTTAAGCATTTTATAATGAACTGATATATGTAACTGGGTAGGGGAGAAAATCCCCCCCTTAGGCTGCATGATTATTCAGTAACAGGATTGGATAATAGCAGGATGAGTAGGGTCTCCCGAGGTAAGACACTAATCTTTCGTTATATCCGCTGAGCAGTTTCTGGCTGGCAATTTCACACATTAAATCAACATAATCTGTCATAGACGTTGCAGAAGTTGTATGCTATATTGATTATATAAGAATATTTCTTTCGATGTACCAGACCACTGATTGGTACAATGCAACTCCAACACAAAACCACCATTATTTCCAAGGAGGATTTGAAAGATGAAAAAGAAATTGTCAGCTTTATTACTGGCTTCTTCTATGGCTCTAATGAATGTTGCTCCTGCATATGGTACAGATATTTTTACTGACCCGGATAATGCGGCAAACGAAGATGTAATTTCTGTTCCTGAGGAGCTTGATAACAATGGAGAGTTCAATGACACTGAAGATGAGTTTACTTCGGAACAGACAGATGATGATTTCTTTTCGGATGAAAAGGAAATGCCTTCTGTCCAGGAGGGAGATACGCTGGTTGAAAATGCTGGTCAGGGAATAACATCCGGTACTTCCACCTATTCCTCAAAATCCTCCTTTGGTAGGAGAAAAGTTCTCTCCCAGCTTCAGGGTATGGGAATCAACAGCGGATCTTACAGCTGGAACTGGGCAAGTCCTGAATATACTTCTTACTATACAGATGAAACAGGAAATCTTCACATTGTTGCCTGGAAAGATCAGACTTTATATGATGCTGTCTGCAATTCCGATCTTAATGTTACCAATGTAACAACAGTAAAGCTTCCGCTTCCATTGTGGGGAGGGTTCTACGCTGCACCCGATGGGAATTTTTATGTTGCAGTAGGACAGAAAAATCTGAATGAAGACAACAGCATAACTGCTGTCCGGATCCTCAAATACAGCCGTGCCTGGAAACTGCTTGGTGCAACGGACATTGGCGGCGGATACACAAATATGTTTGAAGGAATCTACATTCCTTTTGATGCTGCTTCCCTGCGCATGACCCAGACTGGTTCTACCCTGATCGTCCATACAGGACGGGAAATGTATGGAATGGAAGGAATACACCATCAGAGTGATGTCACTTTTGTCATCAACACTCAGGATATGACGCTTATTAATTCAGATATGCCCTATTGCAGCCATTCCTTTAATCAGTTTGTTGTAAATGACGGCTCTCATGTATATTTTCTGGATCATGGGGATTCTTGTTACAGAGGTCTGATCCTGTCCTCCTTCTCCGCATATTCCGGCGGATATATCGCTCAGGAGCGTGCGGTAAATATCTTTCCTTTTATGGGGGCTACAGGTGATAATTATACCGGATGCGAGGTAACCGGATTTTCTCTGGCCGGAAATAATCTGATCACAGTAGGCAAATCTGTTCCCCATGGCTTTGCTGTGAATGGACAGACCGGATATGAGAATCTTAATAAAAACATCTTTATGATAATCACAGATAAGAACAGTATGGCTTCCAGATTTATCTGGCTCACTCAGTATTCACCATCAGGAGCAGAAATAACTCTGACAGAACCAAAACTTATCCCCGTAGGAAATAATCAGTATGCAGTCCTTTTCTCAGAGGAAACCTCAGACCAGAGTATTCTGCATTATCTCCTTATGGATGCTTCCGGGAACGTAATATTATCCAAGTTATACAAGAATGTAACGATCCAGACGGATTCCCAGCCGATCTTATGGGGACGTAATATTGTATGGGTATCCGGAAATTATGATAACGGCAACTATGACAGTTCCCGCACATACCTGTATGAAATCCCCGTAGTGACAACTCCACTTAATGGAATTGCTCTGAACCAGACAAATCTGACAATTGACGAAGGAAATACACAAAAACTCACACCTTCCTTTACACCATCTAACTCTGATGATGTAAAAGATGTGGTCTGGACAAGCAGTAATCCTGGGGTTGCGTCTGTCTCAGAGGATGGAACCGTTCAGGGAAATGGTTATGGCCAGGCAGTAATCACTGCTTCTGCCGGAGATTTTCAGGCCCAGTGTCAGGTGACGGTAAAGGTATCTGAGAACAACACACCACTGACAAAACCTGTGCTGAAACTTTCCCAGAAATCTGCAGATCAAATACATTTAACCTGGAAAAAGGTTTCGAGTGCCAAAGGATACCAGATTTACTGCAGGACAGATTCCCAGTCTTCTTATAAGCGGATAAAAACTCTGAAAACAGGAGCTGTCAGTTTCGATGCAGCTGTAGTACCGGGAGTAACCTATTCATTTAAAGTCCGTGCTTATGGAACCAATGCAAGTGGAAAAAACAAATATTCTAAATTTTCAGCGGTGAAATCAAGAAAAGCTGCTGTCCCGGCTCCATCTAAGGTTTCATGTAAAATGAGTAACGGTGGTACAGAGGTTTCCTGGACAAAAGTAGCCGGTGCTTCCGGATATGTGATTTACCGCAATGGTTCCGCTGCCAAAACAGTGAAGTCCTCTGTCTCAACCTGGAAAGACACAAAAGCTTATGATTCCCAGACAGGCATGTACTGGGTTTATAACTATTATGTAAAAGCTTTTAAGACAGTAAACGGTAAGCGAATATACAGTAAGCCCACAAAAACAGTAAATTTTTACTCGTAAATTATAAAACTACAAAAAGCACTATCACTTTGGTAAATAAAGTATAAAACAGGGCAGTCTCATCGGCAAAATTTTTGCCAGGAGACTGCCCTGAGTATTTGTCTTATTTCACTTCTACTAATTCAATCTTGAAGTTAAGTTCTTTTCCAGCCATTTCGTGGTTTGCATCAAATGTGATATTTTTCTCATCTTTAGCTGTTACTTTAACAGGGAATGGCTGACCGAACTGGTTTGACAGGTATACCTGCTGGCCAACTGTCAGGTCTTCGGAACCTGGAAGCTGCGCGATTTCCATAGTGAAGATAGCGTTTGGATCTGCCATACCGTATGCTTCTTCAGGCATAAGGTGAACATCAATGATCTGACCAACTTCCATGTCAGCTACAGCAGCATCAAACCCTCTGATCATCTGGCCTGCACCGCAGATGAATTCCAGCGGTTCGCCACGGTCGTAAGAAGAATCAAACTGTGTTCCGTCATTGAAAGTTCCTCTGTAATGTGTGCGGCAGGTTTTTCCTACATTGCGTCCTGTAAGCGGAGGCTGTGATCCGCCACATCCACCGCATCCACCACCGCAGCTGTCTCCACAGGAGTGTCCCTCCTCATGACTGCCACAGGAATGACCTTCTTCATGATGGTGATGGTCGCAGTTAGCTCCGGAAGATACTAATTCGCCTTTTAAATAATTTTCAACTGCCTGGTCGGTATTTCCCTGGGCTCCGGCGCATAATTCGATTCCTGCCTCTGTGAGAGCTGTCTGAGCACCACCGCCGATGCCACCGCAGATCAGAACATTTACACCCTGCTCAGCAAGCAGACCTGCAAGTGCGCCATGTCCTGTACCGTTAGAACCGATTACTTCACTGGAAACTACTTTGTTGTCTTCCACTTCATAAACTTTAAAAGACTCTGTTTTTCCAAAATGCTGAAAAATCTCTCCATTATCATATGTTACTGCAATTTTCATTTGAAAAATCCTCCAAATTATTTTTTATACCCATTCAGTCCAGTATAAACTGTCTGCGACTCAAAAGCAAGGCTATTTGATCAGGTAATTCTCAATTCCATTTGCAATTCCCCGTACCATTTTTTTCTGATAAGAACTCTGCTGCATACGGCGGTCTTCGGAGGGATTGCTCATATATCCCATTTCGATAATCGTTGTCGGAACTTTGCTCCAGTTGTTTCCGGTCATAGAGTCTGTCTCCCAGATGTATTCTTTTCTGCATCCTGTAGTTGCCACATATGCATTGAGTACAGCCTCAGAAAGCGCTTTGTTTTTTCTGTACATAGATGAAATATAAGGACTGTTTCTGGTTGTACAGATAGTCAGTGCTCCACTGATAGAGGAATTATCACTTCCATTGGCATGGATACGGATATACGCATCTGCTTTTGCCTTATTTGCCACTTTTGCACGGTCAATACAGCTGAGAGCTACTTTACTGTTGGTTCTGGTCATTATTACCTTAAAACCTCTTTTCTGAAGAAGGGTTCTTAGCTGAAGACCAATGCTCAGGTTGAGCTTATATTCCTCCACACCTGTAGCAACACCCTGGGTTCCGGACGTATCTTTCTCTTTCAGCTGGCTGGAATCAGGCCCAAGAGGTTCATAGCCACCGGCAACAACAGCAGAATGCCCCGGATCCAGTACAATAACAGGAGTCCAGACACCTTTACTGTTGATCTTTCGTCTATTTACAGTCTGATTGATACGCATTCTTCCAGTCTGTTTGCCAAAATATCTGAAACGATTATGAATACGGTGCCATCCTGTAAGCATGGTACCGTCTGCTGCAAAACAGTAATAATACTTGCCGATTTTGTGCAGGTCTGTCAGCTTTTTGCCATTCTTATAATAGTATTTTTTTCCACCGAAGGTTTTCCATCCGGTGAAAGTACTGCTGACAGATGCTGCCTGGACATCTGTAAAATTTACAGAAGGTAAGGCTGTGACCAGGAGAAGAATGCACAAGAGCCAGATAAAACATGATTTTCTTTTCTTCATACGTGACTTCCTTTCATATAGAGATGTTTTGAGTAATGGTTTTCTGTATGTTGATTATATCATGTAATTGTCTGGGAGTGTGGAAAAAAGTTCCTAAAAAGAAAGACTCCGGTTGCAATGACCGGGCCTTCTTTTTAGGAATCTGTATTAATTACCCAAATGGATTATTTAACAGTAGCCTTTTTCAGGTTTGACCATGGGCTGAAGACTTTCTTTCCGTCTTC
>QWCK01005409.1_pt1 | contig 11630 bp, 6 predicted proteins | sample 1972571 | NCBI WGS metagenome assembly QWCK01 (sample SAMN09866710, study PRJNA288562) | Human gut metagenome isolate term2_stool, whole genome shotgun sequencing... | isolation source: gut | host: Homo sapiens | place: USA: California | reverse complement strand
CAACGGCTACCGTCCCCAATTCTACTTCAGAACAACCGACGTTACCGGCGACATCACCTTACAAGACGGTGTTGAAATGGTAATGCCCGGCGACAACGCAACCTTCAAAGTAGAACTCATTACCCCCGTTGCAATGGACGAAGGCTTACGCTTCGCTATCCGCGAAGGCGGCCGCACCGTTGCATCCGGCGTAGTTTCCAAGATCGTAGAATAAGAGAGAATAAAGAAGAGACGCTGAGGCGTCTCTTTTTTTGTGCGACAAAACAACACAATCGCGCACCCGTAGGGGCGGGGCAATTCCTAGACATCACGATTTCGCCTTTTGCACTTGTAGGGGCGAGCCTGCTCGCCCGCCGACGGTGAGCGAAGATACTTTCTTTTGATGGAATCAACTTCTTACAAAATCAAAACAATCTTTCAAAAATTTTCCGGGGAAAGGGATAGATATTCGCACAGTTTTATTTAAAGCCGATCCACAGAAAAAATTATTTTAAATCGGTTTCATATAACCCGAGAAATCCTGTCGCGGGGAAGGGGAAAGGGCTCAGAGGCGAAGGCCGCATTTCCCCTTCCCCGCGACATGGTTTTTCCGGTTGTATGAAGCCGATTAAAAATAGATGTTTTTGTGAATCAGTTTTTAGTAATACCTTTCGGAAGCTTTTAACTGTCAAAAGTAAACTATTCTCCTAAAATTTCCGTTCTTTCCATCTTGATGCTTCTAGTTGTCCAAAGGGCTAACAACCTTTGATCCCTATTGGGCTGTGTCACTAAAAAGATTATGAGAATTGGATAATCACCGTCGTTCACGTCTAATGGGCGGGCAGGCTAGCCTCTATAAATTGCGACTTCGTACTTTACACACATAGGGCTGAACAGAAGCCTTATGGATAGTCCGATAAATTCTAAGAATAGAGCGGAGTCAAGCTAATTGACAAGATTAGACGGATGCTTATGCACTCGAGATTTGCGATTATGCTTTCCACGAAAAAAGTATTGCTCTGTGTGCTTTACAATGTGGAAAAGGTGAAGACATTTTCTCAAATAAAAAAGACCCTTTCGGGCCCTTTTTATTGTGCTTGTTGTGTAGGATCGTATTGCATCAAGGTATTTAGAAGTTCTTGGGGCGGAAGAGGTGCGTGAATGGTGTAGCCGCCCGGTTTAATTCTGGGTACGGCGCCTTGTTCCCTAATCATTTCAAGGAAAGTGTATTCGTCGACAACCAGATCTTCCTTTGCCACGATGCTCGCGATAATCTCGTCGTTGGCATGGGCAGGGATTTCGATAACGACAGTACGTGTAGCCTTTTGAAGTCCCGTCTCCGTAATTTTTTTAATAATGCTTTCCGGAGATGTGCCGGCAGGGATTTCGTAGCTGCCGGCAGTAATGTAATCGCCGAGACCCGATTGAGTTGCCATGTTGACGAAGGCAGCTTTGTCGCGAATGAGGCCTTCTTTTTTCAGTTGTTCGGCCACGGCTTCCACATTGGTGTCTTCCAATTTAATAAGCGTACTTTCCTTGGAAGCGTCTTTCGCTACGTCGCTGATTTTGTTCAATTGGTCCTTCGATGATTTAATTTCTTCGGTAATGCTCGTTTCCTTTTTTTCCTCCGGCGCCATCATGGCAAACATGTGGTTCATACGCCATTTAATAATAAAGAGGAGAGCTAGGATAATGAGCAGCACTCCGATCGTGCGCAACAGGCTCACGACGGCCTTGGATAATTTTCCGTTGAAGTTCATAGTGCCTCTTTTCCTTTTTATCTTTTATTTCGTTATAATCAATATATTAGAGTTATTATACCATAGGAATTCTGCAGAAGGAGGGGATCCCGTGACCAGTTATGAAATTGACATAAATGACGCCGGCATGCGCTTAGATCGCTACGTGCGCAAGCTTTTCCCGAAGGCGAAGGCGTCTCTTTTATATAAATCGATTCGAAAGAAGAATATTACGGTAAACGGCAAGAAGGCGAAACAGGAAGATCTACTGGAGTTAGGGGATAAGGTGGAGGTTTATTTCTCCGACGAGACCATCGCCAAGTTTTCCAAGACGCCTCGCAGGATCGCCGGCCGGTTCCCGAAGATCGTGGCGGAAAGCGATGATTTTATCGTGATGGAAAAGCCCGTAGGGGTTTTAAGTCACGGCACGGGGAAGAAGTTCGAGCGGAATATGGTGGATGATATGATCACCTATCTGATTCATACGAAGTCATACAACCCCCGTCTGGAGAACACCTTTATTCCCTCCATCTGCAATCGTCTGGATCGAAACACCAGCGGCTTGATCTTAGGCGCTAAGACGGCGGAAGGGCTTCGAGACGCCAATGAGTGGATTCGAGAGCGGAAGCTTGAAAAGTATTATCTCACCATTGTGGAGGGGCATTTGGAATCGGAAGAGACGGTGGAAAACCGATTGGAAAAACAAGGGGACAAGAATCGCATGGTGGAAGGGGAGGACGGCAAGTATGCCAAGGGGATCTACAGGCCCCTGGATTTTAAAAATGGCTTTACCCTCGTGGAGGCGGAGCTCGTTACCGGGCGAACCCATCAAATTCGCCAGCAGCTGGCTTCTATCGGGCACCCCATCGTAGGCGATCAGAAGTACGGCAAGAAGAGCCGCCGTTTTCCGGAGCTTCATCACCAACTGCTCCACGCCTATCGCCTGGTGTTCCCTCCTTCCGATTACGGCGCCTTTTCCGAAAAGACGATTATTTCCGAGCCGAGGGGAAAGTTTAAGGACGCCATGAACTCCGTAGGTTTGCGCTATAAGTAGGAGGGTTTTTGTGAAGTGTTATGAATTGCCTTTAGGCGCCGGGCCGGAGTGTCTCTTCAAAGAAGATGTAGTCGGTCGGCGGGCGGTTATTATGCCCAATCTGGCTCAAATCGCCCGGGCGAAGGATTTTTTGCGGGATCGTGGCGGTTTTCTCCATATCGATTTTTTTACTTTCGACGATCTGACGGAGATCCTCTCCATCGACGCTCCTCGTGGGGAAGGGGAGGCCCTCTTTTATTTTCGTAAGCATCTGCGGGAAAGTCATACGGTATTTCGAGCCGTGGAATCTTTGGAGAAGCTGCAATCTCTCTTTCGCCTGCTGGAAGCAATGGATGTGGAAGGTGTACATTACGAGGAGCTTCCCTATTCCTGGCGAGGGGAGATTCCCGAGCTTTTCGATTGCTATCAAGTGGCATGTGAGGAGGCGAATTTCCGAGGGAAGCTCTCGATTACAAAGGAGGCTCTTGCCTCTAAGGTTTACGAGAAGCGTGTTTACGATGTCTTCGGCTTTACGGGTTTTTCCCGTGACGACCGGGCTCTTTTACATAAGTTGGACAAAGTTTGCGATGTTCGGATCTATTTGCCCTTTAAGGGCTATGAGGACGGAGCGACTCGCTTTTTAAAGAAAGAATTGCCGGCCGCAGATTTTATGGAGGGCGATGTAGTCGAATCAAAGATCAGTGCTTTTAAATCCCTTCAGCGGGAGAGGACCCTACGCCATGTTGTGGATGATGTTTACCACCGCTTAACTAATTGCCCGGATTTAAAGATCGGCGTCATGGTGCTCCACCGGTCAGACAGGGATGGGGTAGAGAAGAGTTTCGATCTTGCGGGCATTCCCGTGGTGCGGGAGGTTCTTCCTCTTGAGGAGAACGGGGTATTCGACTTTCTCCGCCTCTTTTGGCGATTGGACGACAAGATCTCCAATTTGGCGGCCTTTTTACGTTCGCCCTTGTGCGTTATGGAAGAAGGCGGGCGATTGGCCCAGATTTTAGAGAGCTTGGGCATGGACGATCTTTCCGACTGGGAAAGTCGCCGATCTCTCCGCCTTTTTTTAGAAGAGGAGGAAAAGGATCTGCTCTTCAGCTCTATGGACTATTTGGAGAAGCTTTCGGGCTTCGGTAAGGGAAGCTTCAGCGATTTCGCCGAGAGGACGAGAGAAGTTTTGGATTTTCTCGATCCAGAAAGTCGGGAGATTTTACTCAACGGTATGGAATCTAAGGTCGGGGATTACGGCGAACTTACCGGCGAGGAATTTGAATCGATCCTCAGAAGCGGTATGGAGGGTGAACGGCAGGAAGGGGTCAACATCACTTCTCTTACGGCGGGCTTCGGCTACAATTACGATGTGCTCTACGTTCTCGGGCTGGATCATCGCTTCCCCTGCGCAGCCGGCGAAAGTGATCTGGTTCATTACGCCAATATCGATGCTTTGCAAAAAGCGGGTCTTTTCCCTGATTACCTGGACCCGGAGCGGGATAGCCTGGACCTTACTTATTCTATCGCATCGGCGAAGGAAGTGTTCCTCTATAAATGGGGCGACGGGGAAGAGGCGTCTCTTTTTGCGGAATTTAAAGGGGATGTAGTGGACCTGGACGAAGTGGACGAAGTGTTCCCCAATAAGGGCATGCTCATGATATCGGAAGAGGGTTTCGGCGAGGAGGCCCGGGCCCATTGCTTGGAGAAAATGCAGGGGGCTTCCTTCTCTCCTTCCGCCGTGGATCTCTATTTGTCCTGCCCCTTTAAATACTTCGCCGGTCGCGTGCTGAATCAGGAGGTAGACGGGCTTATCCGTGAGCGTCGTTTATCCACGGGGAATCTTTACCACGATCTTTTAGCCCGTTATTTTCAAGGGGATCTGAAGAAAGGGGAACTTGAAGAGGCTCTGGAAAGAAGATTCGACGACACTGTGGGCCATACGGTGGCGGATTATCTTCGCCCGATCTTAAAGCGGGATATGCTGCGGGCCCTTCTCGCCACTATCGAAAACGAAGAGAACCGTCTCGCCGACGAGAAGCGAAATAAGGGCTTTCGCCCGGCGCGCTTTGAAGCGCCCTTTACTTATCCCTTCGGGGATTACTCCGTGCGAGGGGTAATCGACCGCATCGACGAAGACGACGAGGGGCGGGAGGTGTTGATCGATTATAAGACGAAGAGTACGCCCTCCTTCGATTCCATTATGGCTTACGAGGCCATGCAGCTCGCCATGTATGCCGGGGCGCGCCGCTTTATCGACAAGAAGGTTGTATCTCTCGAATATGTCTCCATCGAAAAGGGAACGGAATCGGTGATGCTTCGCAATGTGGAAGATGCCGGGAGTTACTACCGTTTGCGCAAAGAACGGGGGCTTTCCGGAGAAGAATTCGGCGCGTTTCTAGACGGGGCGGAGAGAGCCCTTCAGAAGGCCATCGACTCCATCGTCTCCGGAGACTTTCCCGCCGAGCCCAATAATGAGATCGTGTGCGGGTATTGTGATTTCGCTGATCTCTGCAGAAAGGAGAGTTTATGTTTCGATTAGATAAGGAGCAGGAGGCGGCCGCCACAGGTTACTATCGCTCCATATTCCTTACCGCCGGCGCCGGGGCGGGGAAGACCCGTGTGCTTACGGAGCGTGTGAAGCATATTTTGGAGGAGACCGACGACCGCGTTCTCGCCATTACCTTTACCAATCGTGCCGCCGAGGAAATGGGGGCGCGGATCGAATCGGCCCTCGGAGAGATCGCACCGGGACGGGTGACGGTGATGACCATCGACGGCTTCTGCCGCCATCTCCTTTCCCTCTACGATATTGAAGCGAATACTCTGGAAGCTATGGAGCAGTTAAATGAGGGGGAAGCCCGGGCTCTCTTAGAGCGGAGTTTCGACGAGGTGGCGCCGGAGATTTTTTCCGACGAGATGCTTTTAGATTTAATGGAAGGATCGGAGATTTCTCCTGAAGGTGTAAAATACGGATTCGTGGAGGCGTACGACAAGTACCGCACCAAAGGCGTGCTCCATAAACTTCGTCCGGCAGAGGAAATAGGGGGCGAGGTTCTAGGGGAGTGGCTCGATTTTACGGAGAGGCTCCGATCGGCCATCGGCTCCGGCAGTTCAAAGATACATAAGTATTTAGAAGCGCCGGGTATCGCAGCTCTAAAAATCATGAGTCCTAAAGAGCAGCTCGCTTATTTCGAAAACTTTCCCGCCATCGGAAGGCTCGCTGCGGCGAAGGGCCCTTTAAACGAGGAGTTTAAAGTGTTAAAAGAAAAGCTCGGGCTCTTATACGAAGGGGAAAACAAGCCCTATATCGAATCCATCAACAACACGCTGAAACGGTTGGACGCATCCTATCGAAAGGCGAAACGGGAAAGGGGCGTCGTGGATTTTCAGGATCTTCTGGAAAAGGCCACGGTTCTTTTGGAATCGGGGGTGGCCGCGCCTGCTTACGATCATTTGCTCGTCGACGAGTTTCAAGACACGAATCCTCTGCAGATTCGCTTGCTGAAAGCGTTGAAAGGCGAGAGCACCCTCTTTATCGTCGGCGACAAAAAACAATCCATCTATGGATTCCGCGGCGCCGATCTTACGACCAGTCAGTCTTTCGGTGAAGAGATGGTAAAGGACGGGGCCACGGCCATGGCTCTCGTCAACAATTACCGCTCCCACGCTGATCTCGTAGTCGTTATAAAAGATTACTTCGCCGATCTCTTCGGAGGCGATGAGGTGATCGGCCATGGAGAAGGGGATTGGGAGTGTCGCGGAATCGATGTAGGCGAAGGGGAAGACGATGAAGATTCCATTCGCAGGGAAGCCCTTTGGATCGCCGAAGATATTCATAAGCATCCCGCCTCTTCCCGCGCCCTTCTTCTTTGGCGGAAAAAGTGGATGAACATCTACGAAGAGGTGTTTCGGGAGCAGAGGATTCGCTATCGCAACAGAAGTTCCGACGGTTTTTACGAGGCTCGGGAAGTACGGGATCTCGTCATCGCCCTGGAAGCGAAGGCCAAGGGAAAACTTTCCCTCGCCGCTTTACGCTCGCCCTTTGTAGGCTGGTCCAGGGAGGATCTCTACCGCTCGGAAAAGGAGCTCCCTATCAGTGAAGATGCTCTCGCTCGACGCATGCGTTTTGAAGCATTTTTAAAAGAGCGGGAGGGGATTCTTTCTCCCTATGTTTTTTTAAAAGAACTTGTGAATTGGAGCGGCTATTACCATCATGTGTTCCGTCGAAGAGGGGAACAGGGCGTGGCCAATGTGGACGCTTTTCTGTCCCTTGCGGAAGCTTATGAGCATGAAGGCCATAGTATCGAAGGATTTTTGGATCAGGTGACGAAAGATTCGGAACGGGAGAAGGTGGGGGAAGCGGTGTTCGGCGGCGAGGCGGATATCGACATTTCCACCATGCACGGCGCCAAGGGTCTGGAATTTGAGAGAGTCTATATAGGCAATCTCTTCGCCAAGGAGCGAGGGGAAGGGGGACTCTTTAATTATTCGGAAGAATATGGTGTGGGAATTCGAAGACCCGGGTCGTCGGCGGTTTATAATCTGAACCGGGAGATCCAAAAAGAAGAAAATCGAGAGGAAATTCGCCGGTTGCTCTACGTGGCCATGACACGGGCAGAAAACTATCTCTATTTTATAAAATCGAAGGAAAGTTCGGCAGGTCTCCTGTCTTATTTAGAAAGGATCGAATTTGAGGAAGAGGACGTAAGGGAAATGGTACCGTCTCCAATTGAAGAGGATCCTCTTGTGTCGTTCTCCGAGTCGGCGCCGATTCACCTTCATAAACGGAAGGTGGTGTCGGCTAGCGGCCTACTGCGGGAACGGGAAGAGAAAATTCTCGAGCAAGGCAAGGGCAGCGGAGAGAATTACCTGGCCCTTGGCACTCTCTTTCACCACTATGCCCAGAGGGCAAAACGCCCCGACGAGAAACTGAAGGAGCGAATTTTAAAGCGAGGAGAATTTCTCGGCGTCAATATTGTCCGATTAAAGGAAGCCATGGATCGCTATGATCGCACACTGGAAGGGGCGGAAATTCTCGGCACGGAAATCCCTTTCTCCGCCAATTTCGGGAAGGTTACTCTGGAAGGATTTTACGATCAGCTTCGGATCATCGACGGTCGCCCGGCCATTGTGGACTTTAAAACCGGAGAGCGGGGCATAGGATCTCATCTGATCGATCAATACCGCCTGCAGATCGCCCTTTACGGCAAGGCCTACGAAGCTATTAAAGGGGAGATGCCCGATCTTTATCTCTGGACTTCGGCGGACGGAAATTTCCATAAAGTGGAGATAAGATCGGATGAGGAAAGGGCCATAGGAAAACTCCTCGCAGAAGCCGGGGAAAATTGACAATTGCCAAGTGAATTGGTAGGATATAAATACATGAATGAAAGGTAATGTATTTTATAGAAAAAGGAGGTTTTATGGAACAAAAATTTAGAGTGGAGGGGATGACCTGCTCCGCCTGTTCCGCCGCTGTGGAACGAGAAGTTTCCAAGGTGGAAGGGGTAGATTCCGTAGCGGTGAATCTCCTGACCAATTCCATGAAGGTGGTCGCCGATGACGGTGCGGAAAATGCTATTTTAAAGGCGGTGGACGACGCGGGATACAAGGCATTTCCCGAGAAAGCCGAGGGAAAGAAAAAAGAGGAGCCGGCGGAAGATCCCTTTTTAGTCGATCTTGCGGAAAAAAAGAAGCGGCTGATCGCCTCGGTTCTCTTGCTTCTCCCCCTCTTCTACATCGCCATGGGGCCCATGATGGGGCTGCCCGTTCCCGGTTTTTTAACGGGTACGGAAAATTTAATGAGCTTTGCCCTTCTGCAATTTATGTTGGCCACGGCCATATTGTTTTTGAATCGCCATTATTACATTAACGGCTTTAAGTCCCTGGCGAAGGGCCATCCGAATATGGACGCCTTGATCGCCATCGGTTCGGGCGCCGCTTATGTTTACGGCATTATCGTCATCTTCCAACTTTCCTATGGCTTCGGCCACGGGGATATGGAGCGGGTGCTTCACTACGGACACGAACTTTATTTTGAATCGGCGGCTATGATCGTAGTCTTAATCGACTTCGGCAAGTGGCTCGAGGCCCGTGCCAAGCACCGCACTTCCGACGCCATTCGCTCCCTTATGGACCTGACGCCCTCGGAAGCGAGGGTGATTCGCGGCGGCGAGGAAATTATCCTGCCCGTGGAAGAGATCCTTATCGGGGATAAGATCGTCCTCCGTCCCGGAGAAAATGTGCCCGTAGACGGAAAGGTTGTGGAAGGTTTAAGTGCCATCGACGAATCCGCCTTAAGCGGTGAATCCATTCCCGTAGAAAAGGGGCCGGGAGACGAAGTGATGGCGGCCACTACGAACGGACAGGGTCGCCTCATTATGGAAGCCACCCGCGTAGGCGACGACACGACGATTTCGAAGATCATCGAGCTAGTGGAAGATGCCAATGCCACCAAGGCACCTATATCGAAGATCGCCGATCGCGTAGCGGGGGTCTTTGTGCCCATCGTCATCGCCATTTCTCTGATTACGGCGGCGGTGTGGCTCTTCCTAGGCGCCGACAAGGAATTTGCCCTGCGTCTCGCCATATCCGTTCTCGTCATCAGCTGCCCCTGTGCCCTTGGCCTGGCTACACCCGTGGCCATTATGGTAGGCACGGGGAAGGGCGCCAAGGCCGGCGTGCTCTACAAGAGTGCGGAAAGCTTGGAGCTGCTCCACGAAACGGACACGCTGATTTTAGATAAGACGGGCACCATTACCAATGGCAAGCCCTTCGTTACCGACGTAGTTGCCTTACATGGAAGTGCGGAATCTCTTTTCGAATTGGCCTATGCCCTTGAAAAACCTTCGGAGCATCCCTTGGCGGAAGGTATTATTCGCAGCTTCGAAGGAAAATACGGCGAGAAAGCGGCCGAAGATGTAAAAGATTTCGAGGCCCTTCCCGGTAGGGGACTGAAAGCCACTATCGACGGCGAAGTTTTCTACGGCGGCAATATTCGCTTAATGGAAGAGCTGGGCCATTCTTTAAACGGCGTAGAAGGCGAACTTCAACGCACGCTCAACGAAGGAAAGACGCCTCTCTTTTTCGCAACGGAGAAAGAGCTCTTCGGCTTTATCGCCGCGAAAGATGTGGTGAAGAAAAATTCGAAGGAAGCTCTGGAAAAACTAAAGGCCAAGGGCAAGCGTATTATTATGCTCACCGGCGATAATGAAAAGACGGCGGAAGTGATCGGTAAAGATCTCGCCATCGATAAAATTCACGCCGGCGTCCTGCCCGATGAAAAAGAAGCCTTTGTGCGGAAGTATCAGGAAGAAGGGAAGGTCGCCATGGTGGGCGACGGCATTAACGATGCGCCGGCCCTTGCGAGAAGCGATGTGGGCATCGCCATCGGCGCCGGAACGGATATCGCCATGGAAAGTGCCGACGTGGTCTTAATGCACAGCGATCTCTTAGATGTGGTGAGCGGCGTGGAACTTTCCGAAGCCACCATTCGCAACATTAAGCAAAATTTATTCTGGGCCTTCTTCTACAATGTGATCTGTATTCCCGTGGCGGCAGGGGTATTTTATAAATCCTTCGGCTGGACGCTCAGCCCCATGATCGCCGCCTTCGCCATGAGTTTCAGCTCGGTTTTCGTCGTAACAAACGCTCTCCGTTTAAATCTCGTAAAGCTGGAAGAGGCGGATCGTTCGGAAACCGGCGAGATTTCCGTAGAACCGAAATTAATTTCTTTAAAGAATGAAAATAATATTGATAATCCCGGAGTAAAAGGGTATAAAGACAAAGAAGGTAAAAAGGAGGAAAATTTTATGGAACATAAAACATTAACTATCGAAGGTATGAGCTGCCAACACTGCGTCGGCCGTGTAGAAAAAGCGTTAAACGCTTTGGACGGCGTCAAGGCCACGGTAACATTGGAACCGGGCGAAGCCAAAGTGGAAGGCGCAAACCTTTCGGAGGATGTCCTTAGAAAAGCGGTAGAAGATGCCGGTTATACCGTCGTATCGGTGGCATAAAAAAGCGCCCAAGGCGCTTTTTTCAATTAGGAGGCATTATGGCTGATTTTTCATTTGAAATTGTAGAACATTTAGGCGTTCTGGGAACGTCGAACAATGGTTGGACAAAGGAATTAAACCGGGTGTCCTACAACGGGGCGCCTGCGAAATTCGATATTCGCGGCTGGAACGAAGATCACTCCCGCATGACAAAGGGCATCACCTTAAGCGTCGAAGAGTTTGAAGCTTTGCGGGAATTAGTTAAATAAAAGGAGTTATTATGGCAAGACTCGGCATTATCGGCGCAGGCCATGTAGGGGAAATCGTCGCCTACACGGCGGCTCTGCGCGGCGGATACAATGAAATAGTTCTTTACGATATCGACGAAAAACGCTTAGACGGCGTGGTCAGTGATTTGGAAGATGCCAATCGCTTTTACCCCCACGATACGGCTTTTATCGCCGGCACCATCGAGGATGTGGCGAAGGCGAAGGAGATCGTCGTGGCCAGCGGTCGTATTCCCGAAAACGCTCAGCGTCGCGACGAATTTAAGAATAATCACGAGGATGTAAAGGATTATATTCCGAAGATTATGGCGGCGGGCTTCGACGGCGTCTTCGTCGTGGTAACCAATCCCTGCGACGCCATCGCCTACGCCGTGTGGAAATATTCAGGGCTCGATGCATCCCGCGTCATCGGAAGCGGCACGGCGCTGGATTCCGAAAGAAGTCAGACCATTCTTGCGAGAACTTACGGCGTTTCCGTTCATTCCGTCGACGCTATGATGCTTGGTGAGCACGGCGACAGCCAGTTCCTGCCCTATTCCCAAGTTAAGATCAATCACATTCCCTTCGTTCAATATATAAAAGAGAATAATCTCAC
>QWCK01005408.1_pt1 | contig 11638 bp, 9 predicted proteins | sample 1972571 | NCBI WGS metagenome assembly QWCK01 (sample SAMN09866710, study PRJNA288562) | Human gut metagenome isolate term2_stool, whole genome shotgun sequencing... | isolation source: gut | host: Homo sapiens | place: USA: California | reverse complement strand
CGCCCATTGATAGTCGAACTTTTTACCGATGGTTTCGGCAGTTCCGTCCTGTTCTGTGAGGTCAAGCTCTACCGTTTGCTTAATCGTTGGCTGTTGTTCGTAGTAAACCAAAGGAGCTTTCTTTCCATCGCCAGTCTTTCTCATAGACGAGGAAATGGTGGCCTCTTGGCCTGCCGATGCAGCTCCAGGATAAAAGAAACAAATTTCATCATTGGTGGTGATGGTATTCACAGCTTTGAACGTACCACCGAATTGGCTTCCTTTTCCTGCCGTAGCGCTGGTCAGCAAGTTGTACTGTGCTTCAGTGCTTTTGTCATTGTCATTGAGGCAATAGGCTATCAGTTTGTCGTTCTGAAGCCAGTTCGAGTGAATGACGTTGGATGCATCTTCCGTCAATGCGCGCGTGCCCTCCCCACCAGATGCGGCTTGAACACCAGCCTCAATACGATACGTGTGCCCGTTGGTTGCCAGCTCTGCCGGTTGGCTGAGGTCATCATTTTGGCATGATGTGACTACGGACAGTGCTACCATGGCGCAGATGACTGCCGTAAACCATTTCATTTTTGTATTCATTGCTTTTGTTTTTTCAGAGTTTGTTGCTTGGTGTGGTGATTACCACACCTTAAAATCTTCTTCTTCTACGTCAAACTGTCCAGCCTTGGCACCAGATGGCTTAAACGGATTTGGAATTCCGTCATTACCACCCGTAGGGTCTCCACCTTCAGTGGGGTCACTGGTTCCTGCGCTAACTTCGAGCAGTTGATTCTCCATCTTCATGGAGATGGAGCTAATGCGTGGAATTTGATACTTTCTTTTCATCTTTCTTTCTTATTAATCTTTGCAAAATAATGATCAGTAAATATATGATAAACCTATTCTTACGAATAAAAGGGAATAAAAACTTACCCTTGAGCAAATAGCGTAAAATAAAATCAAGAATTCCGTTACCTGTTCGCATTTGATATCTATTTAACTGCAAAGGTACGAATATGATAGAGAACGCGCAAGAAAATGTTAATAAAAACACTAAAAATTATATTTTTTTAATTTTCTGTTATGTTTACGCGCGGATTCGTAGGGGCGTGATTTATTCATGAGATTAGAGTGAAGAGTAGAGAGTGAAGAGTTAGGAGATAAGAGAGAAGAATGAAGAGATAAGAGTGAAGAGTCACCGCGCAGCAAATTGTGACGAGTTGATGAGCTTGCGAATAATTATGAATTATGAATTTTGAATTAATAAATCCTCCGCGCCGCTCTGTGGCATCTTAGAATATCTGAAGAATATATTATCATAATCGCAAAGCTCATCGCAGAATATCATTACGTTTGCTGCGCAAACCATATAAGAATATCCCTACAACCCTCATCCCTCTTCATTTATAATTTGTTAGTTTTTCATCATAAAATACGGTGCTCGGGCACAGGGTATTCCAGCGCGAAAAGCGCCATGTTTTCGGTGGGTGGAGGTGCGGAGAATGAGGCGAAAAGGCACTGGCATTCTGCGATTAGGGTCTTTTCGCGCGACCGTGGAACGGTAGTGGCACGAGGGTTCGGGCTTACCCGCGGGGCGACAAAGGCCTAACCGCACAGCCAAAACAGCCGAATCGCACGACGGGAGGACGGACGTTGATGTGTCGCAAGAAGTGAAGTATTGTAACATTCTGATAAACAGGGAGAAACGGAAACATCCTGAAAACGGGCGAATTGGCGCACAAGAGGACTGCCAGTCGAGAATAAGCGAAAATTCAGAAGGCTTTTGTTCGATCTTTTCATGATGATTTCAGTGCGGCGACTTTGTTTTCGACAGCACGTGTGGACGACGTCTTTGCCGCGCTGTGACCCATGTATTTCTGTTTGCTTTGATGAGAGGATGAGCATGGCGATGAAAGAATTGTAACCTTGAGCTTACATTTTTAAGCGAAAACTTGTTGGAAATCATTTAAAATCGTTATCTTTGCAATAGTTTTTAAAATAACAAAAGTAACTATTTATCAATCAAAAACTTATGGATAAGAAAAGAGTCTACCTTTTTGGAAATGGAAAGGCCGAGGGCAAGGCAGATATGAAGAATCTGCTGGGTGGCAAGGGTGCCAACTTGGCCGAGATGAACCTGATTGGAGTGCCGGTGCCTCCAGGCTTTACCATTACCACGGATGTATGTAATGAATATTTTGAAAAGGGCCGGGAGAAAGTGGTCGCCCTGTTGAAAGCGCATGTGGAGAACGGTGTGAAGCACACCGAGGAACTGATGGGCTTGAAGTTTGGCGACGTGACCAATCCGCTGCTGCTGAGTGTGCGCTCGGGTGCGCGCGCCTCGATGCCCGGTATGATGGATACCATTCTGAACCTCGGACTGAACGATGAAGTGGTGAGAGGATTGGTCGAGAAGACCGGCAACGAGCGCTTTGCATATGACAGTTACCGCCGCTTTGTACAGATGTATGGCGACGTGGTGTTAGATATGAAACCCGTGAACAAGGAAGACATCGACCCGTTTGAGGCCATTATCCAGCAAGTGAAGGCCGAACGCGGCATTCAGTTGGACAATGAGATGACGGTGGACGAGCTGAAAAAATTGGTGGTGCTGTTCAAGGAGGCCATCAAGAAGCAAACCGGAAAGGATTTTCCGGACGACCCCATGGAGCAACTCTGGGGAGCCATCTGTGCCGTGTTTGACAGTTGGATGAACGACCGCGCCATTCTCTACCGCAAGATGGAGGGTATACCCCAGGAGTGGGGAACGGCCGTGAATGTGATGGCCATGGTGTTTGGCAACATGGGCGACACGTCTGCCACGGGCGTGTGCTTCACCCGCGATGCTGCGACAGGCGAGAACCGTTTCAACGGTGAATACTTGGTCAATGCACAGGGTGAGGACGTTGTGGCCGGCATACGTACCCCGCAGCAGATCACCAAGGAGGGTTCGCTGCGCTGGGCTAAACTGCAAAACATTGACGAGGATGTGCGTGCGAATGAATATCCGTCGATGGAGGAGGCCATGCCCGAGATCTATGCGGAGCTGGATGCCCTGCAGGCCAAGTTGGAGGAGCACTACCACGACATGCAGGATATGGAGTTTACCGTTCAGGAGGGCAAGCTGTGGTTCTTGCAAACCCGCAGCGGCAAGCGCACCGGTACGGCGATGGTGAAGATTGCCATGGACTTGTTGCACGAGGGACAGATAGACGAGAAGACGGCGTTGCTGCGCTGTGAGCCCAACAAGCTCGACGAACTGCTGCACCCCGTGTTTGACAAGACGGCCCGGAAACTGGCTCGTGTGCTGACTCGCGGATTGCCCGCTTCGCCCGGTGCGGCCTGTGGTCAGATTGTGTTCTTTGCCGATGACGCCGAGGCTTGGCATGCCGATGGCAAGCGCGTGGTGATGGTTCGTATCGAGACATCGCCCGAAGACTTAGCCGGTATGAGTGCGGCCGAGGGAATCCTCACAGCACGCGGCGGAATGACCTCGCATGCGGCCGTGGTGGCCCGAGGCATGGGCAAATGCTGTGTGAGTGGAGCCGGAGCCATCATCGTGGACTATAAGACACGCACGGTGGACATCGACGGTACCGTATTGAAAGAAGGCGATTACATCTCGTTGAATGGTACGACCGGGGAGGTGTATTTCGGAGAAGTCAACACGCGCCCGGCAGAGGTGACCGGCGATTTTGCCGAACTGATGAAACTCTGTGAGAAATACAGCAAGTTGGTGGTTCGCACGAATGCCGACACCCCGCGCGATGCCGAGGTGGCCAGAACGTTTGGGGCCGTGGGCATCGGACTCTGCCGTACGGAACACATGTTCTTTGAGAACGAGAAGATTAAGGCCATGCGCGAAATGATACTTGCAGACAGCACCGAGGGTCGTGAAAAAGCACTCGAAAAGTTGTTGCCCTATCAGAAACAGGACTTTTATGGCATCCTGAAATGCATGGACGGACTGCCTGTGAACATTCGTCTGCTCGACCCCCCCTTGCACGAATTTGTGCCCCACGACCTTGCCGGTCAGGAGGCCATGGCCGAGGATATGGGTGTGAATGTGAAGAAAATACAGAACCGCGTGCAGGCGCTGAGCGAGAGCAACCCGATGCTGGGACTCCGCGGATGTCGCTTGGGCAATACTTTCCCCGAGATTACGGCCATGCAGACACGCGCCATCTTGGGTGCGGCTGTGCAGCTGAAGAAGGAGGGCTACGACCCCCGTCCGGAGATTATGGTGCCCTTGGTGGGTATGGTCAATGAGTTGGATGCTCAGGAAAAAGTGATTCGCGAAACCGCACAGAAGCTCTTTGAGGAAGAGGGTGTGGAGATTCCGTTCAAAGTGGGAACGATGATCGAGATTCCGCGTGCCGCCCTGACAGCCGACAAGATTGCCGAGCGAGCAGAATACTTCAGCTTTGGTACCAACGACCTGACACAGATGACCTTCGGCTACAGCCGTGACGACATCGCCAGCTTCTTGCCCTCGTATCTGGAGAAGAAGATTCTGGATGTGGACCCGTTCCAGGTGATCGATGTCAACGGTGTGGGTCAGCTGGTGCAGATGGCCGTGAACAAGGGTCGCTCGGTTCGCAAGGACTTGAAGTGCGGCATCTGCGGCGAGCATGGCGGTGAGCCTTCGTCGGTTAAATTCTGCCACCGTGCCGGCCTCAACTACGTGAGCTGCTCTCCATTCCGCGTGCCAATCGCCCGCCTCGCCGCTGCGCAGGCAGCAGTAGAGGAGTAGAACGCATTTCTCTAATACACAGTCAATTAGGCTGTAACCCTTTGATAAAACAGGGGTTACAGCCTAATTTGGTAAAGGGACAGATGTGCATTTGTACACACTTTCCGTGTACTTTTGAAGCGATTTGTTTACCAATTCTTACACCATTCGCAGCAAATGTGTTTACCAAATGTTTACCAACAGAATTAAAAATATATTATGGCACTATAGTAAGGAGACCAAGAAAGGATGGCTTCTGGCAGGATAAGATACGATACGGTGATCGACAAGATTGTTCGCCTCAGAGGGAAGGATGTCATTCCCGATTTTGCGGTGGCGGAACTGTACGGTGTGCAGACCAAGGAGGTGAACCAACCCGTGAGGAACAACCCAGACAAATTCCCTGAGGGGTACGTCTTCGAGGTTGACAAAGAAGAACTTGCGCATTTGCGGTCAAAATTTTTGGCCACAAACTTGAACAAGAGTCGTGTGATGCCGAAGGCTTTCACAGAAAAAGGACTGTATATGCTCGCTACGATCTTAAAGGGTGACAAGGCAACGCAAACGACAATTACGATTATTGAAGCCTACGCCAAGTTGCGCGAGCTGTCGCGTACGATTGGCGAGATGGCTAAGAATCCGGACGAGTTCAAGCAGAAGTCGCTCATGCAGCGCAGTGGCGAGATTGTGGATGATCTTTTTGGTGACGATTTTCAAACTGATGAGACTGAGACAGAGATTGAACTTAATTTTGCCGTGCTGAAACTCAAGCATACGATCAAGAGAAAAAAGCAGTAGCTCTATGGAATTGAAAGAGTTTATCAATGACACCCTTACTCAGATAGCAGAGGGCGTGCAGAACGCCATTGACCAGTCAGATGGTAAAGATTACTTGGTCAGTCCAACAACTGGCAAGGTCGGACTTTCATGCACGGTGCATTTCGACCTATCGGTAGAAGGTCAAAAAGATGGAGGAGCCAACATTAAGGTTTTGAGTGGCAATGTTTCTGAACACGTCACCAACCGAATAAACTTCGACATCACTATGACATTACCGCACTCTTCACTAAGCAATATCCCCAAGATGCCAACGATGTGATTTTTTTTGGGGTTTTATTTGACGGTTCGACATCTTTTCTTTATTTTTGTCGCAGAATCTGCGACGTTTAGCGTCGAACTTTGTTGCACATAGAAAGAGAACCGGATGTATATACACGAAAGAGAGGATTGGACAAACTTCCATTGGGATGCCTCCGAGGTATCCGTCCTTCAGGAGACAGTCTGCCGTAAACAAGGTCTGCTTTACGGTCGATTAAGTTCGCTTGGCTTTGACAGTAAACTCAGAGCCATGGCAGAGAACCTGACACATGACGTTGTGTATTCTTCTGAGATTGAGGGCATACGTCTGAACGAGGAGCAGGTACGCTCTTCAATCGCCCGAAAATTAGGAATAGAGAATGTGAAATACACTGCCCCTTCTCACTATGTTGACTCTGTGGTGGGTGTGATGCTCGAAGCTGTAAAGAACTATGACCAACCTCTCAGTAAAGAGAAGCTGTGCGCTTGGCAATCAGCGTTTTTTCCAACCGGGTTCAGCGAGGGCACTCCAATCGAGATTGGACAGTATCGCACAAGCGAGGAGCATATTGTCAGTGGGATGTTTGGTCGTGAGAAGATTCATTATGTAGCCCCATCTCCTGACCTGATAGAAGGCGAGATGCAAAAGTTTATAGCCTGGTTTGATGGCGATGACTCGGTTGGTAGTGTAATCCGTTCGGCTATAGCTCATTTTTGGTTTGTCAGCATTCATCCTTTCGAAGATGGCAATGGACGATTGGCTCGCATTCTTTCTGACATGCTTCTGGCACGTGGAGAGAAGATAGACCTGCGTTTCTATAATGTTTCGTCTCAAATCAATAAAGACAAAAACCGCTATTACGACATACTGGAGCGCATGCAACGTGGGGAGGGTGACATCACGGAATGGTTGGTGTGGTATATGCAGAAATTGATTGATGCGCTGGACGAGGCAGATGCCTTGGTTACAACCATCTTGAACAAGAGTTTTTTCTGGCAAAAGGCAGCAGCCGTGCCTATGACCGAGCGACAAACACAGGTGCTTAATCGCTTCCTCGATGGCTATGAGGCAAAGATAACATCCAAGACCTGGGCATCGTTGGCGAAGTGTTCGAAGGATACAGCCATACGTGACATACAGGATCTTGTCAGCAAGAACGTATTGATAGAAGACATTCCCGGAGCCAAGCGCCCAAGCTATTCTATTGTCTTTGATGCAGAAGACCTCACTCCGTTCTTTACCGATGTACATATTACCTCAGAGAATGGCAAACCCTATCTCAATGCCCTGTTCAAAGGGCAAAGAAAAGTTTGTGAAGGAATATTACCACTCGATGCAGAGCGTTATCAAAAGGGCGACTTACCTCTGTCGAATCTGCTTCATAAATATTGCTCGTATTTGATGACAAACGAAAATACAGGCGTTCGCTGATCGTTAGGAGCGGTGCAGGTAGCGGTGGGAGAATAGGCATTCGAGGTAGAATGCAAAATAATAAGGCGGATAGCCCCGATGAATCAGGGGGGCTTCCGCCTAAGTTCGTCTTTGCAGGCGATGAATCCAGGGCTGGGCTTCTTATTGCAGCGGGTTCCAGCCCTGTGCGGTGATATCAAACTCCTGTTGGTCTCGAGAAATGAGGCGTGCGCCGAGTTCGGGCTTGGTGATATAGCCAATCTGCTTAACCCCGGCTTCTTCTAAGTCTTGCAACTTGTCGTGATCGCCAATCGGACAGGTGAAAAGGAGTTCGTAATCCTCGCCACCATTCATGGCAGCGGTGGTTACGTTGATGTTCAGTTCCTCGGCCATAATTGCCGTTTGGTAGTCGATTGGAATGTTTTTTTCGTATATCCGGCAACCGCAATTGCTATTTTTGCAAATGTGAAGCAGTTCGGAACTCAATCCATCAGAGATGTCCATCATGGCTGTGGGACGGATGTTGTGTTCTCTTAGGAGTTGGATCATGTCACCGCGTGCTTCGGGTTTGAGCTGTCGTTCCAATAAATATTCCTTGCCGGCAAAGTCGGGTTGGAAGTTGGCGATGTGGGAGCCTTGCTCTTGGAAGTGCTTGACTGCCTCTTCGTTACCCGCCTTTTGGGCTTCCCTGATTTTCCGGTTGATATCGTCAATTTGCTGATAGTAGACCTTCTTTTCGCGCTCGAGGAGTTGCAGCCCCATATAGGCAGCCCCCAGGTCTCCAGTTACACAAACCAGGTCGGTTTCCTTTGCGCCATTTCGATAAACAATGTCCTCCTTGCGCGCTTCCCCAATGCAGGTGATACTGATGGCCAGTCCTGTGTACGAGGAGGTGGTGTCGCCCCCCACAATATCAATGCTCCATTTGTCGCATGCACTGCGCAACCCTTTGTAGAAAGCTTCGATATCTTCGACCTTGAACCTTTTGCCGATGGCCATGGATACAGTCATTTGACGTGGTGTGCCGTTCATGGCGAAGATGTCGGATATGTTTTCCATAGCCGCCTTGTAGCCAAGTTCTTGCATGGTGACGTAGGTCAGGTCAAAATGGATGCCCTCCATAAGCATGTCGGTTGTGATGAGTACTTCGGTGTTGGGGTAGTGCATCACGGCACAATCATCGCCGATGCCAAAAATGGAAGAAGCGTTGTTGAGTTGGATGTCTTTGGTGATGTGGTCTATGAGACCAAATTCTCCGAGCTTGGAAATTTCCATGGGATTGAATGATGGGGAGTTGGAAAATTAAAGGAGTGCTTATAGCTGTCGGTTGTCGGCTATAAGCACCTGTGTTTTTATAATCTATTAATCATGTTACGACCGTTGTATCATGGCTCTCATGATTTCAGTCATTTTCGGTTGGGCTGCATTGGCCGCTTGCTGCACTTCCTCATGGCTCACCTGTACTGGGGTGTCGAATCCTCCCAGGTCCGTGATGATACTCATGCCAAATACCTTGATGCCACAATGACGTGCCACGATGACCTCAGGAACGGTGGACATGCCGACGGCATCTCCGCCTATGGTGCGAAACATACGGTATTCTGCCGGCGTCTCGAAGGTAGGTCCTTGAACGCCAACATATACACCGTGTTGGAGTTTGAGATTCTTTTCCTTGGCCAGCTCATCAGCCAAGGCGATGAGTTTGCAGTCGTAGGGCTGGTGCATGTCGGGGAAACGGGGACCTGTCGGGAAGTTGGGGCCATGCAGTGGATGCTCGGGGAAGAAATTGATATGGTCTGTAATGATCATCAGGTCACCGATGCCGAACTCCGGGTTCATTCCTCCGGCTGCGTTGCTGACGAAAAGTGTTTCGATGCCCAATTCGTACATAACGCGCTCCGGAAAGGTAACCTCTTTCATGGTATAGCCTTCGTAATAATGGAAGCGTCCTTCCATGGCCATGATGTCTTTCCCTCCCAGCTTGCCGAAAATCAGTCGTCCGGCATGTCCCTCAACGGTTGAAACGGGGAAGTTGGGGATATCCTTGTATGAAAAAGCGTACGAATCAGTTATCTCTGAAGCTAATTGTCCCAGGCCTGTTCCCAGAATGATGGCCGTCTTTGGGCTTGTCGTCATCCTTTCTTTTAACCAGGATGCTGTTTCTTGAATTTTTTTGTACATAGCTAATGATTTTAGATTTAAACTTTTCTTCTTGTTCCAATAGGAATTTTACCTTGATGGGCAGGGCGAATAGGTTTGCCCGCACCTCTTCCGAAAGTCCGTCGAGCTTGATGAGGCGTGTGGCGTCTTTCTCTGTGGTAATCATAATCTTCGGTGATGGAAGGTTGGCAAAGGCTCGGTTGATCTTTTCGGCGTCCTTGGCTTTAAACAGATGATGGTCGGCAAAAGCCAGCGACTCGATGGTCCTACATTTCGAACGCAGGTCGTTTTTCATCTGCTCGGGCGAGGCAATGCCTGTGAGCAGCAGCACATTCTTTCCGGAGAGAACCGACAGGGGTTTCTTGCTGCCTGTGCCTAAGGCCTGTGCTTCCTGCTGAAACACGGGCTGAGGCGTGTCATAGTCAATGCAGGTGAAAAACAATTCCTGATAGGGGAACAGGTCCATGGCTTTGGTCAGAACTCTGAACTCCATGGGCTTCAAGTCTTTGGGGCATTTGGTTACAATCACGATATCGGCACGGTTCTTCCCTTTCATGGGTTCGCGCAGATGTCCTGCCGGCAGGAGTTTGTCATAGATAATGAGCCGGTGATAATCCACCAACAGGATGTTGATGCCCGGTTTCACGTAGCGATGCTGGAATGCATCGTCGAGCAGGACAACATCGACGTCGTTGGTTTCAGGGTCAGAGGTGAGGCGTTCAATTCCGTTGCGTCTGTTCTTATCGACGGCCACATAAATATCCTTGAACTTTTGCTTCATTTGGCAGGGTTCGTCGCCGATGTCTCGCATGTCAGAATTGTCCTTGGCCAGCACATAGCCACGGCTTTTGCGTTTATATCCCCGTGACAATACAGCAACCCTGACTTTGTCTTTCAGCAGTCTAACCAAATATTCCACATGCGGGGTTTTGCCCGAACCACCGACCGTGATGTTTCCCACGGAGATCACAGGAATATCGAACGGCCTCTGTTCAAGCACACCAAGCTCAAAGAGTTGATTCCGTATGCCCACTCCAATGCCATATAACCAGCTTAGAGGTAGCAGCCATTCGTTTATTTTGATGAGATCTCCTTCTGTTCGCATGCGTCCTTCATCAGTTTTGCGGGGAAAGCTTTTCGTTTATCTTAGTTGAATCATAAAGGGCATTCTTGCCTGCAATCCGGTGTGTGCCTCGGTGGTTCGAATCAGCATGAACGGTTCGTAGAAGTTGCCGAGTGCGATTCGCAACTTTTCATCGAGAATGCCATCCTCGCGTCCCTCGGTGCTCTTCATAATCTGATCGAACAGACTTGCAGGGGCTGGGTAGTTGGTGGTGTAATACGTTTCAACCTTGGCCAGTTGGGCAGCTTTGGCTACAGCTTTGTCCAAACCACCCAAGCCATCCACCAGTCCCAACTTCAGGGCATCGCTTCCCAGATAGACGTGGCCCTGTGCATAAGCCTCCACCTTGTCCATAGGCATGCGTCGACCTTTTGCCACACGGCTTTTGAAGAGCATGTACCCACGGTCTATCGAGCTTTGAATATATCCGAATTGCTCTGCCGTCATGGGTTTTACTTCTGAGCCCATGGTCGAGTTGCGATTGGTTTTCACCTCATCGTATTTCACGCCGAGCATTCGAGTCATCAGGTCGGAGCGGTCTCTGGCTATGCCGAAGATGCCGATACTGCCGGTGATGGTTGTCGGTTCGGCATAGATGTAGTTGGCACCCGCACTGATATAGTAGCCACCCGAAGCTGCCGCGCCGCCCATTGACACCACGACGGGCTTCTTGGCCTTGAGCAGTTCCACCTGTCGCCATATCTGCTCGGAGGCGTAGGCCGACCCTCCACCCGAGTTCACTCGGAGAACCACAGCTTTGACATCATCGTTGTCGGCCAGTTCGGCCAAGTCTTTACAAACATCTTTGGCCACAATGAGGTTTGGGGTCAGAAACGAGTTTTGAGGCACTTCCTCATTGACAATGTTGCCATATGCATAATACACGGCAATGGCATCACCGTCCGTATCCTCCTGGACATTGGCCATTCCGTTGACTGAAATTTGGTTGATGGCGTCATCCTCGTCTAATTTCAGGAGCTTCTTGACGGTATTTTTCACTTGGTCGTTGTACAGCAGACCGTCCACCATCTTGTACTTCACCATGTTTTTCGGGTCTTCCAATGTAATCACCCGGTCGGCGTATGCATTGAGCGTGTCTGTGCTAATGCCGCGACTCTTGGATACGGCCTGACATATCGTCTGCCACCACCCACCGATATAG
>QWCK01014104.1_pt1 | contig 11640 bp, 8 predicted proteins | sample 1972571 | NCBI WGS metagenome assembly QWCK01 (sample SAMN09866710, study PRJNA288562) | Human gut metagenome isolate term2_stool, whole genome shotgun sequencing... | isolation source: gut | host: Homo sapiens | place: USA: California | reverse complement strand
TCAAAATTCCACCCATGGCGCAGGGCGGCGAGGATATTCTTGTCACGAGCCTCCTGCCCTATGGCAAGGGAGGTGGTGGCGAGGAGTAGGAGCGTGGTGTATATCAGTCGTCTCATTTGGTTACTCAAAGTATAGGTTCATCTCATCCACGAGGAGCTCACTGCCGATGGCGCCCACGAAGTCTGCGCCATCCTTGCTGGAGGTCATTACGATGGTGAGCTTGTAGCGGCCGTCCTTCAGCTTGGCGGGGTCAATGCTCTTGCCCTCCACAGGCTCAAAGGGGAGCTTGAAGTGGATCCACTTGTCGCTCTCCTTAGGATCCTTGAGCTGAGCGGTAAGGACGATATTGGGCGAGGTGAGGACATTGGTCCCATCGAGGTAAGGGGTCTCCTCGTCGGTCTCAAAGAAGACGGCGTAGATCGCCGGGAGGTCCCGCTTGCCCGCAATCTCCTTGGAGGCCTTATCGGTCAGCTTGTCGCCCGACTTATACTTGTAGTACCCCGTCAGCATGAGTGGCTTGCGGGACTCCGGGATGCCAAACTTAGTCCCCTTCAGAGGGTTAGACATGGCCGCCATAAAGTCAAACACCCCGAGGAATAGTGTCCCGGCAGCCTTTGGAGAATTGAATGCAAGGCCTACTTCACCAGTGGAGAGTGTGCTCAAGCGGGCGCAACTTCCCTTGTATCCCTCGGAAATCTGCGCTACCGGATAGGACAAGGGGCTCTTGGGATCCACCTCCAGGGAAGGACTTTGTATAACGAAGGAATAGCTGCTGTTGGGGCTCTGCCAATACGAGTCAGACGAGAACTCGAAGATATGGAAGTTGCCGACTCTGTCATTTTTTACCTTCACCGTCTCGAAGCCGAAGTGTCCCGGGGCGGGTCGCGAGGAGGCGATGGTGACGGTGTACTCCTTCGTCCACTGCTTGTCCTCTGAGGTGACTGTGTAGGTGACGGGCTGGGTAAAGTCTTGCTTGCTGCCACTCGCCGGGGAGATGGTGGCGCCGGGGGTGAGCGTAAAGCTCAGCGCCACGGCGGAGCGGTCGATCCACGGCTCTACCTCGATATTGATAGAGGTATTGGTGATGAGGGGCTTCTCCCTCGGGGTGATCCCCTCCACCTCGACGGAGAGGATGTCTGCCTCCGCATTGGGCGCCTCGGGGCGGATGCAGGAGTCGAGCCCGACGAGCAGGAGAGTAAGAAGGCTGATCATCGGGATCAGCAGGTGCTTTGGCTTGCTCATATTCATATCTGTTTGCTTGAAAAAGGACTGCAAAGATAAGGGAAAAACAGATACTCAGAGCCGGCATAATACCCCATCTGCGGCGTCACTTTCGAGATTCGGGCTTGGTCATGTGCGTAAGCACACTCCCTTCGCCCTTACTCTCAGTTCCTTGCATCTGGGGCATTCTGCAAAGTCCCTGCCGAAAAAGCACCGCTTTTTCGGCGAAAGACCATTTTGCAATGGTCTTAATTGGAGAATAGGAGAGATAAAATACTCACTTCTGAGTATGTCCGGAGAGGGAAAAAGTTCCTACCTTTGCACGAAGATCTGACCGTGCAGTATGCAGTATATAGGGACATACCGACAATTGTCAGGAAGGGCTGAGCAGCTCAAGAGGCTGTTTATCGGTCTCTTCCTCATCGTTGTACTTGCCTCGCAGCTGATGATGGTCAGGGTCCATATCGACTCCCCGTCACACAAGGCACACGTAGCCTCTCAGATGACGCAGGAGAGTGGGTATGCGGATGTCGGCTCTCTCTGCGTCCTGCAGCTAATGGAGAGCACCATGTATGAGGATCTGGTCGAGATCCCCTACGTGGCGAGAGTCGAGGGCTTCGTGCTTGCCCTTGCGATGACGGAGTGTGTCACTCCGCTGCTACCGCTCGCGGACCAACCCGCTCTCCGGGCTCCTCCGACTCGAGTGGCAGCGTAATCCCCTGCACTCACCTAACGCTCTCCTACGGGAGATCCATAGCCTTTAACCCCTATCCTGATCTCGGGGTAGTAGTCACCGCTCACTTCTCTCTCATAGGGGTGGACCATCGGGCATATCGCCCCACGACTCCTCGAGAGCTGCAAATAGCTCTCGATACACTCACAATATACGTAATACCATGACTAAGCATATCGGTCTCTCGCAGAGACCTAATACGCTGATGCTTCTCCTCGTCCTCCTGCTGGCAGGGTGGGCATACAGCAGCCATGCGGAGGAGAAGACCCGCAGGCTCACACTTTGCGTCCTCGATAGTGCGACCGGAGACCCGATCCCTGGTGCTATCGTACGCTCCGAGGAGGCACTCAGTGCCCAACCCACCGATCTACAGGGACACTGTACCTTATCCTTCCCCATCACTAAAAAGCGGGTGACGCTCACCACCTCTTACCTCGGATACAAGAGTGACAGCCGCACGATCTCACTCTCGGAGGTACGCGGAGTCCTGACGATCCGTCTCGAGGAGGATGCTACTCTGATCGACGAAGTGGTGGTCCAGGGAGATCTCCGGCAGACCAGTATCCTCCAGCAGACAATGAAGATCGACCCTAAGACGCTGGAGAGGTCAAGTACCCTCACCCTCGGACAGCTCCTGGAGACAGTACCAGGTGTAAGCACCATATCCAGTGGCAGCACGATCTCCAAGCCAGTGATCCAGGGCATGCACTCGGGACGTATCCTACTGCTCAACAATGGGGTGCGACTTGACAGTCAGAGCTGGGGCTCAGATCACGCTCCGGAGATCGACCATACTGGTGCTACTAATGTAGAGGTTGTGAAGGGTGCGGAGTCGGTTCGCTACGGCTATGGTGCCATAGGAGGAGTCGTACTCTTTAGTCAGGCGGAGCTCCCTTACGGATCCAAGAATCTTCGTGTCTCCGGCACGACTGACCTCGGGTACGACACCAATGCTCACGCCTACAGTGGCACCGGCAGCCTCGAGATGGGCTGGCGGAGTCTGGGGCTTCGTCTCCACGGACTCTATCGCCGGGGAGGGGACTACTCTACGGCAGAGTATATCCTTAATAACACCGGTTACACCAATATCAGCCTTTCGGCCCTTGCAGGCTGGAGCAATGGAGCGATCACAGCCACACTCTTCAGCAGTCTCTTCTACGCCCGTAATGGCATCTACTACGCCAGTCGAGTCTCCGACATAGACCAGTTATTAGCGCGCTTCCTTGCCGGACGTCCTGACGAGCGGTCACTTCGCCCCTTCTCCTACGAAGTGGAGCCTCCATTTCAGCAGTCACAGCACTTTATGCTCAAGGGCGAGGTAAAGTGGCAGGTGAGTGAGGCACACAAGCTCCGACTGATCCTCTCTCATCAGGATAATCTGAGGTGGGAGTTTGACAAGCGAACTAAGGCGGACTGGAGCCGGATCCCCATGCAGGACCTGATCCTCTCTACAGAGCGCAGTGACCTCTCCTGGGTCGCTCAGTGGGGTGGTCCCTTGGCACTGAAGACTGAGTCCGGTCTCTCTGGCACCTATCAGCGTAACTATAACTATCCGGGGACGAAGCAGCCCGCATTTATCCCCAATTATGCCGCTCTCACGCTGGGAGGATACATACTGCAGGACGCTACATTCTTTGAGCGACTGCGCTGCTCGGTCGGTATGAGATACGACTTTAGGGCAATGGATGTCAGTGGATACACTTCGCTAAGCAAGTATAGGTATTACTCGGACTTCAAGGTCTATAGTAACTTCACGGCCAGTCTGGCTCTGCACTATCAGATCAGTGATGAAGCTGATCTCAGAGGTAATATCGGCTGGTCCTGGAGACCCCCGGATATTAACGAGCTCTACGCCACAGGACTCGAGCATGGCACCTACTGGGTGGTGGGCAATCACCAGCTGACAGCAGAGCACGGCTACAAGTCTGTCTTTGGTGGACGGTGGCACAATCAGTGGCTGTCTGTGGAGCCCAGTCTCTTCTACCAGCATATCGACAACTATATTTATGATGCGATAGGCAAGGGGCTGGAGCGCTTCCATAATCATCCAAGCGGGAAGTATCCTCGATTTATCTACGGACAGGACGATGCCAGGCTCTATGGTGGTGACCTGACACTCTCTGCTATGCCGCTGCAGGGACTGACCCTGACGGGCAAGGGTGAGTGGATCCGCGGACGTAATGTGACCCGCTCCGAGTGGTTACCCTTTATGCCAAGCGACCGTTATGGTCTCTCATGCAGCTATGGCACTTCGCTTGGCTCGGATGACCAGTACCATACTTCCGTCTCTCTCTCGGCGATATACGTGACCAAGCAGAAGCACTTCAATCCTGAGAAGGACCTCGTCCCCGAGACTCCTCCCGCATACACGCTACTCAATGGCAGCGCAGAGTTTTCGATGGATCTACCAGGTGGACGTGAAGTGAAGCTGATGCTGATAGGGGACAATATCCTCAATACCCTGTATAAGGAGTACACAGACCGCTTTCGCTACTATGCCCATGCGAGAGGCGCCAATTTCTCGCTGCGCACGATTGTAAAATTCTGACACCACCCCTACCATGATAAAGACAAGACATATACTCATACTCCTTACTCTTTCGCTTCTCCTCATCGCCTGCTCGGACGATAAGGTGGACGCCCTGATGAAGAAGATAGTCGTAGCTCCGCCTGCCTATATTGAGCGAGACGTCAAGGGACATGAGCAGATCTACTCCTGGCAGGTGATCCTACGCCTCGCTCGCAGGATGGGTACGACAGAGCTGTCAGGAGGATCGACGGTCGAGCTCTATAAAGCCTACGACCTAAGTCATAGAGAGACTCCGATCCCGGTCTACCAGGACATCACCTTCAGAAAGGATGAGAACGGCAATATCACCATCAGCTCTGATCGGAAAGCCTTTGAGGTGGTACGGTCAGACCGCTTTTGCTACGCCATGGAGATCCGCTACTTTGACGCCAACGGGATACTGATCAACCACCAATTCGCTCAGTACGACCCCAATGATCCGGACAACTCCACCCTATGCGTCCATCAGCACTTCTTCACTATCCGCCAAAACTCCCTTGATGGTGGGCAGCTGGTTTATCCAATGACTCTGGACAGCCTATACTACGACCGATTCCTCTTTGAGGGAGAGTCGCTCAGCCACGCAAGTCTCATCTCCGCTGGTGGTGTCTATACTCCTGAGGACTATACTGTCGGCTCGGGTATGCTCCGGTATGACCGGAGGCTTGCAGATATGGCGGTCGAGAATACGATGACCAGTCGTGCCACCCAGCCACTAACGCATGACGGACATAGGTATGTCCTCGCTGAGACAATTCAGACTCCTGAGCTTAATCAGCGGGTCCCGGAACTCTTCTCCTACGAATACCGAGACACAGACCCCGTCGAGGAGCAGCTCGGGGAACCATTAGAAGAGAGTGATGACTTAGGACGCAACCGTGCCGGAGGCGTGGTCGTGCCACTCCGTCAGAAGCGTGAGTATGCCAGTCCTGGAGTGGATTTAGATCGACTGGGATTCAAGGGGCTGATCCGCTTCGGCATGGGAAACGTCTGCTTCCAGATGCGAGTCAGTATCTGCCACATACAGGATCGAGTACAGGTGCCTGCGGGATTAGTCTTAGGTAAGTATGCCAATACTGTCGCACCCGGAGGACTCTACGACCACTACGAACTGCAGTCCTCGTGGAATACCTTTGACATCGACTACCCTGTCCCCTTCATCGTCCTTGGAGATGTCGCTAATCGAGAGCAATGCCGCGCCTCCATCCTGAGGTATTATGCGGATCGGGGACGAAAGGTGGACGAGAGTGCTCTGGAGGAGATGCTCTGGGGCGATGATAGCTACTTTACCGGCTCCCTTCGCCCTCACTCTCAGCTCCTTGCATCTGGGGCATTCTGCAAAGTCCCTGCAGAAAAAGCGGTGCTTTTTCTGCGAAAGACCATTTTGCAAAGGTCTTCCTATATTACTCCTCACCTTCCTACTATCGCTTACCGGCTGCCAGAAGTTTATCTTTGGAGACATATCGGTTAGCTACGAGAATAATCCTCTCGAGCAGAAGAAGACACCCCGTACCGGTGCTGACCTCTATGAAGCCCCAAGGGTGACTACTCCTATAGCCAATCCTGATCCGGAGGGAGCGCTGAAAGACTGGGCCACATGCCTGGTTATGCTTAAAGAAGGGCACCCACACGGTGGTGGTAAGCTGCATGGTAACTTTGTCTATGACAAGGCACCATGGCGACAGGAGGAGTTTGTGGTGATCCATAATACACCCTCCGGCAAGCCCTCCATCGAAGTGCTACGCTCCAGTACCGCCACCTATGCAGAGACGCTTCGAGGAGCTGAGGGACCGGACTACCTCCGAGTCATTGGGGGAAAGAGCAAGCTCTGGGGGCTCTGCCTCTACTTCTTCGACAAGGAGGGGAAGCGAATCAATGACCGGATCTATGAGATGTCCGACCGGTACCAGATATTCTATACTGTAAGTGATCTCGATAGCATCGGTAGGCCCTACGCAGTGATGGATGTGAGGTACAATGGAGATAAGGATCCCCAGACAGGGGCACCCATAGTGCATCCCGTCCCATCGGAGTTCTTTGCTGACAAGGAGACCTTCGAGGCACGTGCCGCAGCCACTCCGGAGATATTCCGCTACATCTACCGCGATACCTGGACAGAGGCGGATATGTCGGATGGCGTGAGGGAGCTCTTCAATATCCGGCTCCTCCCTCCTCTCGGTCGTAACGACGAGCGAGCCTCTGCACCCTATGATCAGGACTGTGTGGGACTAAAGGGTCATTTCCTCTTTGAGTCGCAGGTCTCTGAGGGAGTCGATGCCCGGTACGCCGGTACTGATAAGGCATGGCCTATCACTCTGACGGATGGTCGTCCATACACACGATCGACCTACCTTCTGCCACAGTTTTTCCTCTCCATACGAGTAATGAAGTGTCCGGAGGGGAAGAAGGTGCGACGTCCCATGCCGACCAATAACGCTGGTGAACCTATGGGCTATAGTAAGCTGGTCTGTGATCCCTACTATGCTCCGGACATGTCATCAGGCTGGGAGGAGGTGACTCGCTTCAATATCCCACTCAAGGTCTACACAAACGCCTACGACTCTGATCCCACACATACTGATCCTAACGAGCCCTACTACTTTCATCTCGGACTTGAGATAGGTCTTAGTCCCACAGAAGCCTATAAGGCGGTCAACAATCTGATCACTCATGGGAGCGGTGGGGCAGGTTACGGTGCATGGTTCCTATAACTCGAATAATTACTTTTCAAAACTCTATACAACATCTACTTATGAGATATTACACTACGCTCACGCTTCTCATCACCTGTATGGTGATTGGTCTCACCGGATGCCGCCGCGATGGCATCCCTACGGGTGGAGAAGGGAATACCACCGAGGAGAGCAAGCAGACAGACCTACGCATCCTGGAGGTATACTACGCCGGATCGGAGTACTCCCGAGTCGCCGAGGGAAAGAGGTACGACTCTGGGTACGATGATGATGCTTTCATCAAGATCTACAATCCTACCAAGGAAGTAAAGTATCTCGACGGGATGCTCATCGCCACAGGTAGCCTTGACCCCGCAGCCAATATAGAGGTCACGGCGACTGACGGCAGCTCCTCCGGGACAGCCGACTACTATCTCAAAAACTTCCTTGTAGGCTCGATGCTTCTCTTCCCCGGTAGCGGCACAGAGCATCCGGTCCAGCCCGGCACCGCAGTGATCATCGCCAAGAAGGCAATTGATCACAAGGCCACTTTTGCCAAACAGCTGGAAGGGTACGGTGAAGATGTAGCGACCTATGACCTCTCCAAGCTGCTCGACCTCCATCAGGCTAAATATAGCTGGACTGAGGGCTCTGGTGAGATCTGGGTGCATGAGGTCTTCAATGCCGGCGGCATTGGGTCCTCGGAGGAAGCAGCCAACGCCTGGGACCCTGAGGAGATGAACGACTTCTCCATCTCCGAGAAGACCGCTCTTGCTCTGATACGCCCCACTGTCGAGATCAATAAGATCAAAGAGGCATTCCTGCAGGAGTGCAAGCTCCCCGCATCAGACCGGGAGAAGGCGGTCTACTACAGAGATATCTACTTCAAGTCGACCCACCACTCCAGCCGCAAGGTCGGACTCCTCTTACCTAATGATCAAGTGATCGATGCAGTCGTCATCTGCCCAATGAAGGAGAAGAAGATGCAGATACTCAACGTCTCCCTCGACAAGGGCTTCCATGGTGTACAGCAGTCCTCTGGAGATACGAGGTCTACGTATGCCGGTAAGTCGATCGTCAGGAAGTGGGATGGCAAGGGCTTTGTCGATGAGAACAACTCAACCAGTGACTTCGAGGTAAAGCCGGTTAATCCTACCACCACTATCATACGCGACTGATCATCCCGACCAGAAGCAAAAGGAAAGCCCCCCTGCAGAGTTCGCCCTCACTCTCAGTTCCTTGCATCTGTGGCATTCTGCAAAGTCCCTGCCGAAAAAGCGGTGCTTTTTCGGCGAAAGACCATTTTGCAAAGGTCTTAATAGAGTAACGGCTTAGGGGGAGGGACTCAGGTCGGGTGGAGAGGAGGTCCAGAGCCGGCGCTTGACGACAGCCGGGTTGCCGGCGGCGAGGCAGTCGGCGGGGATGTCCCGTGTGACGACGCTCCCGGCAGCGATGACCGAGCGGTCTCCGATCGTCACCCCGGGGCAGACGATCACGCCGCCACCGAGCCAGCAGTCCTCACCGATGGTGATCGGGTGGGCGGTCTCCACGGGACGGCGTCGCTCCTCAGCATCCATCGGGTGGGTGGGGGTATAGAGCTGACACTTGGGACCGATGCGGGTGTGGGCACCGATGGTGATCAGACCACCGTCCAGCAGGACGCAGTCGGCATTGATGAAGACCTCCTCCCCGAGCCGGATCCCATTCGGCTCCGCAGCACCAAAGACATAGCTCCCCGCCACCAGCACATCGGCACCGGCAGCGACCAATTGCGCCCCGGTCTCGGCATTGACGCCGCCATCCACCTGGATGAGGAGGTCAGGGGCAAGGGCGCGGAGGCGACGGACTTTGTCTAATGCCCGGGGGATAAACTTTTGCCCCCCAAATCCGGGATTGACACTCATGATCAGCACCATATCGACAGCGTGGAGGATGTCCACGAGCGTCTCTACCGGTGTGGCGGGATTGAGTGCCACGCCGGCCCTGCAGCCGAGGTCGTGGATCTGTGCCACCTGCCGATCGAGGTGGGTGCACGCCTCCTGGTGGACCGTGATCATATCTGCCCCGGCATCGGCAAAGGCTCCCACATAGAGCTCCGGGTGCTCGATCATCAGGTGACAGTCGACCACCTTCTTCGTCGCGGGGCGGACCGCCTTCACGACCGGGATGCCGTAAGAGATGTTCTCTCCTCGACCATATGGATCGCCTCACCGAGGCGAAGGAAGTCTGCTGAGAGGATGGAGGGGGCGACGATGGTATGTTTCATGACTTACTTATGGGGTATAAAGGGTTTTTGATTGGGTATGGGAGTGCCGCGACGCTCCTCGGAGTACTCGGGATAGATCTGCCGGACCTTGAGGAGACCCAGCCGCTCTTGCATCTCGCGCATCATCGTGTCGCGCTCCGCCTTGTCTCGCACGCGGATGTGGATCGACCCCACGGCACTGCCGTGGATGCTGTCGACACTGAGCCCGATGACGGGGATGTGCATCTCCCGCACGATGTCTATCAGATCGTTGAGGAACGTGGGGGAGTCGTTGCCAGAAAACTCAAGCGTGATGCCAAAATTGGAGTGGATGTGCGGTCCCCACCGGACGGCGACGATGTCGTCGCCATAGGTGGCCTTGAGTCGCATAGCCTTGGGGCAGGAGGTGAGGTGGACGACCGGCTGCCTCAGCTCATTGATGATCCCGTGCACCTCCTCTCCGTAGACGGGACGACAGCAGGTGGCGCGTATGTAGTTTCGGATACCGTCATTGGCCCGCAGGGTGTAGATCTCCTTCATCCGCGTCGGGTCTAACGTCGGCACCTTTGTCTCATCGGAGTCCTCTCGCTGCTGCACCGTAGGCTGCTGTGTCCTCGTCCGAGCCTCCTTGCGTGCCTTGATCAGGTGCTTGATCAGCGCATGGTCCATACGCACCTCGTATCTATTGACGGCGAGGAAAAACTGGTCCCGCGAGGGGTAGGAGAGTACCGGTGCCATCTCGTCCTCCGGCAGCACATGCTCCGGGTCGTACCCGAGACCCTCCGCAAAGCGAGTAAAGGCCTTGCGCCCCGCCTCTATCTGATCCAGCTCCTGTCGGTGGAGGAAGTCGGTGATGTACCGCTTCGTCGTCGGGCTGGTGGCGTACTGGAGCCAGGTCTCCTTGGGCTCCGTATTCTCTGTCGTGATGATCTCGACCTGGTCCCCATTCTGCAGCTTGCCGGAGATGTCGACCATCTCGTGATTTACCTTCGCCCCGATGCAGTGCTGCCCCAGCTCGGGATCAAGCAGGTAGGCAAAGTCGAGCACCGTGAAGTCCTGCGGACAGCGGATCCGCTCACCCTTGCGGGTGAAGATGAGCATATCCTGATTGGCAAACTTGTACATCATCGTCTCGTAGTCGTCTGATGCACTGGGTCCGGGGTTGTTGAGCAGGGTGTGGACGTTGCTCAGTATCTGCTCCTCGATCGGGTCCACCACCTCGGCGCTGTGGGTCTTGTACCTCCAGTGAGCCGCCAAGCCTCGCTCCGCCATCTCGTGCATCTGGCGGGAGCGGATCTGCACCTCCACCCACTCTCCGGTGGGGCCCATCACGGTGATGTGCAGCGCTCGGTAGCCATTGGGCTTCGGGTGGGTGAGCCAGTCGCGCGTCCGGTCATCCTTGAGGGCGAAGTGGGAGGTGAGGGCGTGGTAGATCTTGAAGCAGTCGGCGTACTCCGACCGGTCGTTCTCCGGGTCAAAGACGATGCGGATGGCAAAGACATCGTAGATCTCCTCTAAGGGCAGACCCTTGGCCTGCATCTTATTCCATATCGAGTAGGTGCTCTTGATCCGGTGCTGGATCTCGTAGGTGAGACCGGTGGCGTCGAGATCCGGCTTGATGATCTCGTAAAACTTATCGAAGAGTCCCTCCCGCTTGGTGTACGATAGGGAGATCTTCTCATGCACCTCTCGGTACTCCTCCGGGTGGATGTACCTCAGTGCGAGGTCCTGCAGCTCCTCCATGATCGCATACATACCCAGTCGCTCCGCCAATGGGGCGTAGAAGAGGCGCGTCTCGGCAGCGATCTTGGACTGCTTCGTCTCCGGCATACTGTCGAGGGTACGCATGTTGTGCAGCCGGTCGGCGATCTTGACGAGGAGGATGCGGATGTCCTGGGTCGAGGTGACCAGCAGGCGACGGATGTTCTCCAGCTGACCGGAGGTATTATTGGTCTCCGTCATCACCTCCACAAGGATCTCGCCCGAGAGCTTCGTCAGTCCGTCGACGATGCGGGCGATCGAGTCCCCAAACATATCGCGGATGTCCTCCACCGTGTACTCCGTGTCCTCCACCACGTCGTGCAGCAGTGCCGCCGTGATCGAGGTGCTGCCGAGGCCCATCTCCGAGCAGGCTATGGAGGCGACGGCGATGGGGTGGAGGATGTAGGGCTCCCCGCTTCGCCGCTTCACCCCCTTGTGG
>QWCK01005403.1_pt1 | contig 11656 bp, 7 predicted proteins | sample 1972571 | NCBI WGS metagenome assembly QWCK01 (sample SAMN09866710, study PRJNA288562) | Human gut metagenome isolate term2_stool, whole genome shotgun sequencing... | isolation source: gut | host: Homo sapiens | place: USA: California | reverse complement strand
GAAAAGCAGCAGGAAGAGATGCGGACTGTATGTTGTTTTGGACGGTGGATGAGTTTAAGAGATTCATTGCAGCTGTCAGCGACTAGATCGTTTCCACTACGGTTTTCAATCTGCTCTTCTGGTCGGGGATGCGTTCCGGAGAAATGCTTGCGCTGACCTTAAACGACTTTGACTTTGATGCGAACACAGTGTCGATCAGCAAAAACTACGCCCGGCTTGACAACGAGGATTTGATTCTTGAGCCGAAAACGCCAAAAAGCAAACGGAAGGTGACCTTGCCGCCCTTTGTCTGTGACCTTATAAAATCTTATGTTAACAAACTGGTAGACTACGAACCAAGCGAACGGTTATCCACCGTGACAAAACATTATCTTAAACATGAGATGGACAGAGGCTGTAAAAAGAGCGGCGTTAAGGTTATTCGGATTCATGACCTCCGCCATACCTATGCGGCAAATTTCGACAGGATGCTGTATCGAACATCATAAAATTCAGTCGGTTTTTTGTACTACTTCTATCTGGGGTTTCAGAGAGTTTGAAAAAAAGAACGTCCGTCCCGAACGTCTGATGGCCTCCCTGTTTGTGAAGCCTGAAGCGATAACGGATCAAGACGCCATGATGCGCAGCCTTTATTGGATTGCCGCTGATATGCAGAATGTTGAGTTGGATTTGTCTTTCTATGATATCTTTGAATATGAGGAATTAGTAGGAGTCTGGAAGACAGTGAATGCCCGCATGTATGTTTGCAATGCTGCTGCTCCGCTCAATGGCGGCCTGATGCCTCGTTGTGCCGTACCTTTGCTGCGTAATATCCTGGAAAGTGCGGATGCCGCCATAGAGAAAGGAACCCCTGCGGCCGATCTCCGTTTCGGACATGATACTCATCTCATTCGTCTGCTTGCTTTGATGCAGATAGAAGGATGTAGTAATCAGGAGGTGGATATGGAGAAGTTTCATCTTGCCTGGCAAGATTACCGGGTTTCTCCTATGGGAGCTAATCTTCAACTGATTTTCTATCGCGATAAGAAGAATGATATACTGGTGAAATTTCTGTTGAACGAGTGTGAAGTGACACTGCCGTTGAAGAGCAAAATGGTTCCTTATTATTCATGGAAAGAGGTTGAAACTTTCCTGGCGGAGATAATAGGAAAAGAATAGCCGTAAAGTAAGAATATATAAAGGATTACCACCCAATCTCAGCGTTTATAGAGCAATCAACTCCTGTTTTGACTAAAAGTTGTATTTTTTATCCTAAAATAAATACAACTTGTGCAAAATATATATATCTTTGTATCAGAGAATATGCTTTTACTTTAAAGTAACAGGCAATAAAAGAATCGTTTAACATAAAAAACAGGAAGCGTATGAATAGAATTCTTAAGTTGGGACTTTTAAGTGTCATTGTAGGCGCCTTGTATTCTTGTAGTTCCGATAGTCTATACGATCCGGACAAAGCAGGAGATGTAAAGCTTGCTCAGTATGAAGCAGCTTTTGTAGGAAAGTATGGAGCAATTGCTTCTAATCAGAATTGGGGATTTGGAGGGACAACAACACGTAGTTCCAATCCTAATAGCAATCAATGGAAGGACTTCGTGGAAGTTCCCTCAAGTGATGATCTTACTTCTGAGAAAATAAACAAAATTGTAGAGCTTTTCAAAGATCCTTCAAAGGCCACTGTTATAGAGAGTGTGAATTGGTCGGATTTCTTTGTTCAGCATGTCTACTATGGAAATAAGGACAATATGAATCAATTGGCTGTACATAAGGAGAAGAATGGGACTCCGGATGAAGTTTACAATTTCAATAAATCAGCCGGAAGTATCATGTTTATGTATGACAGCGGTACAAGTTCATTCAGCTATAAGGGCGAAGGAGGCACCAGATATGATGAACATATAATAATATTCTATGAAGGAGATTATTATGTTGGACTTGATTTTGAGTGCTATATGAATCAAAACACTCCACCGGATGGAGATTATAGCGATTGGATCGTACGAATTGTTCCGGCTAAATATATAAAAGCCCAAAGAATCATGGCGGAAGATCTTACAATATCTGGTGGAGATTTCGATTTCAATGATGTTGTATTTGATGCCGTAACCGTGAATGGTGCAACTGTGGTGACCTTACAGGCAGCCGGTGGTACAATGCCTTTGTATATTGAAGACAATGAAGTACACGAACTGTTTGGCGTTTCTCAATCCACAATGGTGAATACTTATGACAAGCAGGCAAAAGCTCCGGTAATATTCCGACTAAAGAACAGATATAACGATATAAAAGATATACCCGTTCGCGTGAATGATGTGATATTGCCGGCAGAAGTGGGGAAAGCTCCAGGAAAACTGTGCTGCCCGACTACCTGTGAGTGGACTGATGAACGGCAGAACATTGAAATCAAGTATCCGAATTTCCAGGCAGCAGTGGAAAACGGCAATATCAATTGGTGGGAGTAATCAGTAATTCTACTACTCTTCTTGTGATAGAATAGAAAACGAAATCTAAAGAATATATTTCCAATTCAACCCGGATTCTGATCCGGTTGAATGGGAAATTTGTTTTGATGATAGAGATTCATCAATGGGTTTTTGTTTATCATAAGTTTTTAAATTTGTGTCAACATCAAATGGCTGAATTCCGTCAAACGCATATACTGGCAAACTATAATTACAGGATTTTTAGTTTCAGTCTTTCAGCCGGTTCTTCTAGTATCTATATATGGGTGCCATTGGATCTATAGATGCGGCACGTTGGATCTATAGATGCGACACGTCCGATCTATAGATCCAACAGGTCCGATATATAGGTGGGGCACGCCTATTGTTGATGAACGACTTAAGAGTTTCGCAAGTGTGCAACGAACGGACTTAATAGAATAATAATAATGATGCTAATATTCTCATTATGCAAGCATAAAGATATTATTATGTGCATTCCGCTAACATGTGCTTGATGCAAACAGACTCTTCTGGCTCAATGAATCCTCATTTTCCTTGAAACAGACCATCTGTTTGCCTCAAACTAACCATGTAATTGAGCATAACTAACCATGTAATAAGGTATAACTAATAATGTAATTGTGCACAACTAACTATGTAATTTGCAAAATGGCTACACCTTTTGCCCAAAAGGGTGTAGCTATCCTGCAAAAAGGGTGACACCATCCGGAGGAAAGGGTGTAGCCTTCTCCAAAACCGGTTTATTCTGTTCTATCTGAATACGAGCTCCAACCATCCTGCAAGTTTCATTTTGCAGTAATACTGTTAATTATAAAGACTATTTAAAGCGGATCGGTAGATAAAAAGATCATAGTGATTCTTTTTCTCGCAGACAGCAATCATTGTACGTTTTTGCTAAACGTTCTCCTTGCGCTTTTCACTTCTTCCCCTCCGACAGTGCTGAAAGAAAGCATTCTCGCACGTTAGAATTATCAATTTGTCAATTTGACATATTGACATATCGGTTGCATCACTGAGTGATTCCGGGATGGTTCAGCTCATTCAGCGGAGGTTTCAGCCGTAAAGCTTATAAATGAGGCGATTCGGGAATAGGCTGAAGAACTGAAAGATAAAAATGAAAATAAAAGTATGTCCTGACAAAGTAAGAAAGTAACTTTACTCAAGTTTAGCATGTAACCTTTCAGGCTACTTGCGAAACTCTTGAATAACTTTATAGTCCCGAGTTCATCCGTCCCAAGTTTTTTTTTAAGTGTTACCTAATAAAACCAGCATAATCTGTACCAGGTTATTTATGATAAAAATCTCAACGCTTGCCTATTGCATCGGAATAAACAACTGACAAGGCAACTGAAAGATTATCAGCAGACATTGGCTCTAACGGATTGTTCTTCTTCTTTAATGTTGGCGATGGGGCAGTTGTTAAGACTTCATCGGCTCCCATCTTATGGTCTTGTGACGAGTGAGGAAGAATGGTGCCACTTGTTTGCTGTTATAGATATGTTTTATGGTGGGTGTTTGTCAGAAGACTTGGTTTCTTATCAATTGAATATTCGGGAGTTGAAATTGTGCTATTTAGTTCGTGCCCGATTGGGCAATAAAACAATTTCGATTCTTTTTAATATAACTCCCCGATCTGTGTTGAAGGCTAAACAACGTATTAAGATTAAATTGGCTTTATCTGCTACAGATAGTCTGGATATTTATATACAGAACCTTTCACGTAGCTGACTGGATGGAGAGGATGACGAATTCTGAAAGCTTGTTGATAGAAGGTGGCATCTTTTGTAACGAAAGATGCCACCTTCTATATGAGGGGATCATGTGATAAATAAAGTTTTTTATAAGGAAGGTAATTCAGGAGTACTTATTTCCCAGTTAATCCCTAACGGGTTGTTGCGCATTCTCCATACTAACGAAAGTTTTGGATTATCCAGTATCCACATTTCGCATCCTTCCACAGCATCTTTCACATGAATGAGTGGATAACCCAAAGCTCTCTCATTGCTATCCAGAACGGAGTATGTTGTCTGATTGTATACAAGTGTATTCTGTTCCTTCAGCTGTTTATAGGCGGAGCGGGAAAGGAAGTAAACCGTTTCCTCCGGAGAGAGCTGTACGTGCTTACCGTCTTCCGGTTGCAGGAAACTGAGTTGTACGGCCTGCTCTATGGACTTAGGTCCCATGGTATAACTTCCCGATTGCCATTTCAGGTTGCGTTCTATTCCCCAATACAGACAGATTGAATCCTGCTTTTCGCGGAAAGACATTTCGTACTTCCGTGTCTGTCCGTGCAGTTTGAATACAAATAGCAGTGTATCGGGTACAATGCTCTGTGCCAACAGGCTTCCGGTGAAGCCCAGGCACAATAAGACGGATAGAATTATATGTTTCTTCATCATTTCTTGTTTTCTTCGTTCAACAATAATTGCTGCCCCCATTCACTTGGTTTCTTTCCCATCTTCAGGATTAGTTCACCACCGGCAATGATGTCTTTATGCCGTATAGCTGAGTAAGGGTAAGCCGCTCCGTTCAGTGTGACGGATTGTATGTATCTGTTCTTGTCCGAAAGCCCCTGGGTGGAAATCCGGAAAGTCCTTCCGTTATCCAACCGGAAGATTGTTTCTTCCAATAAAGGAGTGTTGATAAGATAATAATCTTGTCCGGCATTGGGATATAATCCCATCATGTGGAAAGCAAGCCAGGACGACATGGCACCCGAGTCGTCATTTCCCGGTAGTCCGACAGGACCATCGTTGTAGTTCTTGGAGATGATTTCACGGATACGGTCGCTGCTCCGGTAGGGCTTTCCCAACCAATGATAAAGACAGGGGGAGAGGAAAGACGGTTCATTGTTTACATTGAAGAAGCCCTTGTCGAAGAAAATATCCAGACGTGTTTCAAACTTCTCTGCACCGCCGCATTTCTCAATCAGTCCGGGAACATCGTGCGGAATACTCAGAGAATACTCCCACGAAGAAGCTTCATAGAAGAACATGTCCCACCAGGGAGTGTACCAAGGGCCTTCAAAGGTGACGGGGGTATAGGTAAAAGTCGGTTTTTGTATCTTGGATTTTCCGAAAGTGATTTCATCCAGCCAATTGCCCTTTTCATCACGGGGCAGGATAAAGCCTTTGGCACCGGCATGTTCATAATCGTCACGCCAGAGATTCTTCCAATTTCCGGATTGTTTCAGGTAGTGTTGGTAAAGACCCTCTTTTCCCAGACCTTTGGCAACCAGGGCGATGGCATAGTCACAATAAGAATATTCTACGGTGCGGTTTCCGGCGCGAGGGATGCCGTAGGGGATATAGCCGAGTTCCAGATAGGGTATCAGTCCGCCACGCCCTTCCGCTTCATGGCGATCGCCGGGGCAGACGGTTGCATCTTTCAGCATGGCTTGCAGACCGAGTTCGTAGTCTATTCCTTCCAGACCTTTTACGAAAGCATCGGCTATTACGATTTCAGCATTCGAACCGCCTTGGGTACGACCATTGCTGTTACCGCTACGGGCGTCGGGCATGTAGCCGTCTCGTTTGTAGATGTTGATAAGTGAACGGACGATGTCTGTTTCACGTTTCGGGTCTATCAGGGTGATGAGTGGAGTAGAAGTGCGGTAAGTGTCCCAGATGGCGTAGAAGTCATCGTAATAAGGTTCGTCATCTGCCCAGAGAGGATTCTCTCCACTGCGGTCTACAGGCATAATCATGGTATGATAGAGGCCGGTGTAGAACATACGTTTCTGTGCTTCGGGGGTGCGGGGAGAGATTTCAATTCTTTGGAGTAAATCTTCCCATTGGGCCAGTAACTGTTTGTGTACAGTTTCGAATGACCAGTGAGGAATGTCAGTATGGGCATTCTGACGTGCTTTCAGTGAGCTGAGGAAGGAGATACCTACTTTCAGTTGTATAACGTCTTCAGAAGAGTTGAAGCGCAACAGGGCTCCGGTCTTTTGATGTGAGTCGTATTGGAACTTCTCATCTGTGATCTTATCGCTTTTCCAGGTAGCTGTATTTACGAAAGGCTTGTCGGTTTCTGCGTAAAAGTAGACTGTATAGGCACGGCCATTGTTCCATCCGCCGCGAATACGGGTGTAGCCGATGACTTCATGGTCGGAGATGATTTGTATTTCGGAACCTACGAATTGCTGAGCTTCGCGGGCATCGGGTACGGGGCTTTCACCTAAGAAGAATCCGGCATCGATGGCCAGTGATTTCAGGGAGTCTTTGGGGTAGGTGAACCGATAGAACGATGCTTTGGGGGCGGTGGTAATTTCTGTTTGTATGCCGGAAGACTGGAATTGGGTGGAGTAATATCCTAATTTTATTGTTTCGTCCTTGCGATGGTCGATGTGGTTGATACGGTCCATTCCGTTGCAGAAAGGCATTACAAGGATGTTTCCGTATTTGGGGCCGCCACCTGTTCCGCTAACGTGTACTTGGGAGAAGCCGTCCACCTGTTCGGGCATGGGCAACCAGCCGCTGTTGGGACGTGGGGTACAGTCCGGTGAGGGTTTCACCATTCCGTAGGGGCAGGAAGGACCGATGAAGACACGGCCCAGTCCCTCGGAACCGATACGCGGATCGACGTAATTGGTAAGTCCGGTATCTTGTGCAAAAGTATTTGTTGAGAATAACAATAGGAAGGATAGTGTGATTAGTTTGGTTTTCATTGGTAGAAGTTTTTGTTTGAATGAAAAAGCCAGGCACTGCAACTGACTAATTTGGGTGTATCAGTTGCAATGCGGGGCTTTAGGTTTTAGAAACTCTAAAAGAAAACAATAAGTAGATGTTCATAATTAGTTTGCACTATAAATTATCATTTATCCGCCTGTCATTATGTGAACTAATTATGAACATCTACTTAGCTTAATATCCCTTATTCTGTTCCCAGTTGGTGTTGAGGTTCAATACATCGTTACTCAAAGGCAGCAAACGATTTGTTAATGCATTCGCGTTTGGGTTTAGACTCTTGAATCCCCAATTACGCTCAAAGTCACCAAAGCGAATCAAGTCATTGCGGCGCCAATGCTCGTCAAGAAACTCGCGACCGCGCTCGTCTAAAATATCTTGTAAAGACGGATTGGTGGCTATGGTAGGAGCGTTCACATAAGATCGAATCTGATTGAACAGACTTTGTGGTGTGTCACCGCGGGTAGCGGATGCACCTCGTACAATAGCTTCGCATTTCATCAGCAGGATATCTGCATAGCGGAAAATAGGCACATCGTTACTTTGATGACGGGAATGAGCATTTACTTCTTCTACATAGGGAAAGAATTTGATAGATTTATATCCTTGTATCCATCCGGTCAAGTCCTTACCAGTATTGAGATCACCATCTTGTTTTATCAATGTAATCTGCTTGGTGAAAGTGACCGGAGTTTCATTGTTGTATAAGTTGCGTACATTTGTTTTTTCACCAGTGACGGCATCGTACTGGTAAACATCAAATGTTTCGGCTGTGCCATCACCGGCAATAACATCGTTACGACGATCTCCCGGTAGACAGAACAACTCTGCAAACTCAGGAGTTAATGCCATATTCCCACCTACAGAAGAAGACAGAGCAACGGAGTAGAAGCCATTGTTCTTCTGTCCTTGACGCCAAGTACGGAAACGGGCATAATATAAAGCATGGTCGTTGTCGTCAGTAATTGCGTCAAATGGCATGGCGTAAATGAAGTCCTTAATATGTGCTCCGTTATTGTACAGGAACTTTTTCTTGTAATCATCACTCAGATCGAACAGACCGGATTCAATTATATCATCACACATTGCTACGCATTCGTTTATCTTTTCATTTGCAGCGGTAGAAGACCAACTGGCACTGGTAACATCCTGTGTATAGACATTCCAGTTAATATAAAGTTTGGCGAGCAGTGCGTCTACCATCCAGCGAGTAGGCTTACCATAAGTGTTTTCGGAGACTTCTGTCGGGCAGTAATCACGCACTTCTAATAGTTCGGATTCAATCCAGCGAGCTACATCGGCACGTGGAGAGCGGTTGACAATGCCGCTCTCATCCAGTAGACGATAGTCGATAATGGGAGTATCTCCCCAGTTGTCCATTAGCAGAAAAGTATAGAAAGCACGTGCGGCGCGTACTGGTGCGGAAACTGTAGCATTTTCATCTCCCAAATCTATGAGGACTTGGTTACATTTGGTAATGCCGCTTTGAATATCGTTATAGACATTCAACTGGCTTTTACAGGCATTGGGATCGACGTTATGGAGTGAGAAGTTGGCCATGTCACGTTCGTTTAGATAGTCACCACCGAAACTGACTGCCGTATATTCGTCTGAATTACATGAAATTCCTTCATCGTAGCGACGGCCAAGCGCAGCACGGAACGCATAATAAGCATCGCTTATTTTGGCTTCTATAGCAATCTCAGAGTCGGTAGGGTATTTTGTATAGACCGATTTTATATCTACATCCAAATCAGTGCAACCTACAGTTGCAAGTGCCATCAAGACACCGGAAAGAATATATCTTGTTTTCATATTCATATTTTCTTTTTAAGGAGTTAGAAATTGATATTCACGCCAAACATGAAGGTGCGAGTACGTGGGTAAGTAGTATTGCGCCAGTCAATACCCGGTTGTAAGCCACCTAGATTGATTTCAGGGTCTACTCCCTTATAACCGGTTAAGGTAAACACATTATTGCAGGTAGCATAGATTTTCAGACTGTTTACCCAGTCACCCAGTTTGCCGAAGTCGTAACCTAATGATAACGAAGCCAGGCGTAAATAAGAACCGTTCTCTATATAGCGGTCCGATGGAGCTTGAGCACGTGTATCAGTAGCCTTTTGCATGGTAGCCACTTCGCTTAATACATTCTTGCCGGTATTGAGCAAGGTTACATTGTTGTAGAAGGCACGTGTTGCATTGAAAATTTTGTTTCCAGCAATACCTTGAAAGAAAGCAGTCAATGACCAGTTTTTGTAGGTAAAGGCATTGTTCCATCCAAAAGTAACTTTAGGCTGTGCAGAACCAGCTTTGCGGCGATCGCCATCATCCGGGGCATCGGTGGTGCCTATCAGATTTCCCTCTGCATCATAGTCATTGAAGATGGAACCACCGTCTTCATTGTAACCGGCCCATTCCCAAACGTAGAACTGACCTACCGGGCTGCCCTCCATCAGTCTCTGGACATTGGTAGTAGCATAGCCGCCTACGTCTGGATTGCCATAATCACGGTAGTTCACAGAATAAGTATCATTGGATAGTGACTCCACGTTGTTTTTGTTGTGGGCAATGTTTAAGGTTGTATTCCAGGTGAAGTTGTTTGTCATTACGGGGGTGGCATTGATGGTTAGTTCGATACCTTTGTTGCTGATTTCGCCTACATTGGCGGTCATTGTGCCGTAAGGATAGCGGTTGGTAGAAACTGGGTAGTCATAAATTAAATCTTTGGTGCGTTTGGCATAGTATTCGATGGTACCGGTCAGTCGGTTGTTGAAGAATCCGAAGTCAATACCGACGTTGAACATGCCTGTACGCTCCCATTTCAGGTCTGGATTAGCATTTTTGGTAGCGGCCAGTGTACGGTAGCTGGAGGATGATCCTGTGACGGGATCCACGTAAGTGAACCAACCCGATGCACCGTAAGTTTGCTGTGCGGTATAGGCGTCAAATCCCAGTGAGTTACCGCTTACACCATAGCCTATGCGGAATTTCAGGTCATCAAACACTTTCTGATTCTTCATGAAATTTTCTTCTGTAATGCGCCATGCCAATGATACGGAAGGGAATGTACCCCAGCGGTTGTTCTTGCCGAAAGCGGAAGAACCATCGCGTCGTATGGTAGCTTGGAACAGGTACTTGCTGTTAAAACTGTAGTTTACGCGGCCATAGAATGAAATCATGCGCAGGGTTGAAAGTTTATTGTCGCTATTAATACCGTCAATATCCATATTGTTGGCCAATCCCATATTGTAATATTTCAGGTAATCGTCGTAAAAGTTGTATACAGTTAAGCCGAAGCCATCATTATCATCGTTCTGCTCCCAAGAGTAACCGGCCATCAAACCCAGTTTGTGTTTGTCGGCAAATACATGGTCATAATTGACGTAAGTTTCCATCTGCTTCTTGATGTTTTCCTTGGTGCTGCGTGAAGCCTGACCGTGGCGGGAAGAGATGTTGGGAAGTTGTGACTGTGTAGTATTGTAGTTACTGTAAATATACTGTTCGTTTTGATAAGAAAGATTCAGATTCCAATCTAGTCCGTCAATGATGTGAAGGGTTGCTTTGGCAATACCTTGCAACATTTTCTCTTTTGTTTTGTACTGATCTTCATAGACCATTGACAGCGGGTTATAACTTTGTGAGATACTTGTATTAGCGTACCAGGAACCGTCTGCATTCTTTACAGGAACCAGCGGATTGTAATAGTACATGGCATCCAGTACACTCCGTCCCTGATTTTCGGTTGAGGCCGTTTGTTTGTTGGTTATGCTTGCATTTACACTAACCGACAAATCCAGATGATCTTTCAGAGTTTTGGTTTGCAAGAAAGAACGGGCTGTGATGCGATCCATTGAAGTTCCTCTCACAACACCTTCTCGGTCGATGTAGTTGAGAGATGCACTATAGGTGGTTTTTTCATTGCCACCGTTGATGGAGATATTATGATTGTGGCTGAAACCGGAACGCAATACTTCATCCTGCCAATTGGTGTCGGCCGGGTTGTTTACATCGTAGTAGGGGGAAAGGTCGACATTATTTGCGTTGGCATAGGCCAGAAGTTCGCTGGCATTCATCATATCCAGAGTTTTCAAAGTGTTATCTATAGCTACATAACCACTGTAGTTTACATTGGTTTTACCATTCTTGCTACCTTTCTTGGTGGTGACAATGATTACACCATTAGCGGCTTTTGAACCATAGATGGCTGTGGCACTGGCATCACGAAGAACATCGATGCTCTCAATGTCTTCCGGAGCAATAAGCGACAGGCTGACACCCGGGACGCCATCGATTACGTAGTATGGTTCCATGGCTGCACCCTCGCGTAAAGAAGATGTACCACGCAGAGAGATAGATGCCGAGCCATTAGGGTCACTGGTATTGGCAATGGTCAATCCCGGAACTTTTCCTTGTAGCAGTTGCGCCGGATTAGTGTAGACACCTACGTTCAAATCATCTGCTTTCACTGTTGTGATAGAGCTGGTAACATCCTTACGCGTCATG
>QWCK01006621.1_pt1 | contig 11660 bp, 8 predicted proteins | sample 1972571 | NCBI WGS metagenome assembly QWCK01 (sample SAMN09866710, study PRJNA288562) | Human gut metagenome isolate term2_stool, whole genome shotgun sequencing... | isolation source: gut | host: Homo sapiens | place: USA: California | reverse complement strand
CAAAAAGATTCCGAGAGTACATCAAAATCTGAAGGGAGGTTTTTATATGAAGATTACATTTATCGGGGCAACTCATGAGGTTACGGGATCCTGTTATTATCTGGAGGCAGCAGGTCACAAGTTTCTTGTAGACTGCGGAATGGAGCAGGGACCGGATTATTATGAAAATGCAGAAATACCAGTGGCTTTGGGAGAGATAGAATTTGTTCTTCTGACACATGCACATATAGATCACTCAGGTAATCTTCCGGCTATTTATGCAAAGGGGTTCAGAGGACCGGTATATGCCACAGATGCCACCAGCCATTTATGCGATATTATGCTCAGAGACAGTGCGCACATTCAGATGTTTGAAGCAGAATGGAGAAACCGTAAAGGCAGACGACAGGGCAAACCGGAATTTGTTCCGGCTTATACAATGGAAGATGCCATGGGAGTGATCAGAAACTTTGTGGGATGCCCATACAATAAGATGATCACTCCTGCAGAGGGAATCTCAGCCCGGTTTATTGATGCAGGCCATTTGCTGGGCTCTGCAAGTATTGAGCTGACGATCAGGGAGGAGGATACAGAGAAAAAGATTGTATTCTCCGGAGATATTGGAAATACCTGCCAGCCCTTGATCAAGGATCCTGAGTATCTGCACCATGCAGATTATATAGTTATGGAATCCACTTACGGTGACCGCAGTCATGGAGAAAAGCCTGATTATGTGAAACTGTTGTCAGAAATCATCCAGGAAACCTTTGACAGAGGAGGAAATCTTGTGATTCCTTCTTTTGCAGTGGGACGTACGCAGGAAATGCTGTACTTTATCAGACAGATCAAGGCAGACGGACTGGTGTATGGACATGACGGATTTAAAGTATATGTGGACAGTCCTCTTGCAAATGAAGCTACCACGATTTTCTCGGAGCATCAGTATGACTGTTTTGATGAAGAAGCGATGGAACTGATCAAAAAGGGAATTAATCCAATCAGTTTCCCTGGATTGAAGATTTCCGTCACCAGTGATGATTCGAAGTCGATCAATTATGATGAGGAGCCCAAGGTAATCATTTCAGCCAGTGGTATGTGTGATGCAGGCCGTATCAAGCACCATCTGAAACATAATCTGTGGAATGAGAAGAATACGATTCTTTTTGTAGGATATCAGGCGGTCGGTACTCTTGGAAGAGCACTGATCGAGGGGGCTGCAGATGTGAAACTGTTTGGTGAACCTGTTCATGTGGCAGCGCATATCTGCCAGATGCCGGGAATCAGCGGTCATGCGGATGTGAATGGCCTTTTAGACTGGGCGAAGGCATTTGAGGAGAAACCGCAGAAAGTCTTTGTTACTCATGGAGATGATACAGTTACAGAGATTTTTGCAAAACGTCTGACAGATGAACTGGGGTATGATACAATGGCTCCGTTCAGCGGTACGGTTTATGATCTGGCAGATAATGTATGTCTGTATGAGGCAAAGGGTGTGAAGATCCAGAAAGCATCTGCATCACCGAAGGCAACAAGAGCAGCCAGAGCCTTCGAGAAACTTCTGGCACTTGGTTACAGGCTTATTACGGTTATCAGGAAAAATGAAGGAACGCCGAATAAAGATCTGGAAAGATTTTCAAGAGATGTTCAGTCCCTGTGTGATAAATGGGACAGGACAGATATGTAAATTAAAAAAATATCCCACGAAACTTTATCTATAGCAATCTTTGTAAATAATATATTGATTCAATTTACATTATTTAAGAGGCTTGCTATAGTTTTCGTGGGATATTTTATATGGTCACCTGCGTAACTGTTCAGTATTTCCACAGTTATTTATTTGTTCAGAACTTCCTCCAGTGCAGTGGAAAGCTGATCCGGACATGAGGTATTCTTAAATCCGCATTTGATTCCTTTTAATCTGCTGATCACTTCCTCTGCATCCATTCCCTCTACAAGACTGGCTACACCCTGGGTATTTCCGCTGCATCCGCCGATGAAACGGACATTGTGGACTTTCTTATTGTCATCTACTTCAAATTCAATATGGCTAACACCTCGCGGAATAGTGATATGTGAACAGTAACATAAAATAGCAATTGTATTATAACAGAGGATAAAAAAAGTTTCCATATAAATAAAGTTTTGCTATAATAAAGAAATGTCAGGAACATTTGTCACTGTTTACACATCTGAACCTGATACCATGAAAATGAAAAATTACAATATACAAAGAAGAGGTGTTTTAATAATGAAATGTATCGGAATTATCGGAGCAATGGAACAGGAAGTTGCAAAAATCAAGGAAAAAATGCAGGATGTCACAATTACATCCAGAGCCCGTATGGATTTCTATGAGGGAACTCTGGAAGGAAAGAAAGTAGTTGTTGTACGCTCAGGAATCGGAAAAGTAAACGCAGGTATGTGCACACAGATCCTTGCAGATGTATTTGGTGTGGAAGCGGTGATCAATACAGGAATTGCAGGAAGTCTGAATAATGATGTAAATATTGGGGATATTGTTCTTTCCACAGATGTTTTGCATCATGATATGGATGCGATCGGCTTCGGATATAAGAAAGGTCAGATTCCGCAGATGGATGAATTTTCCTTCCCTGCTGATGAAAAACTTCGTAAACTGGCTGCAAAAGTATGTAAAGAAGTAAATCCTGAGATCAGTGTATTTGAAGGAAGAATCTGTTCCGGAGATCAGTTTATCTCAGATAAGAGCGTTAAAGATGCCATCATTTCAGAATTTGGCGGATTTGCAGTAGAGATGGAAGGTGCTGCTATCGGTCAGGCTGCTTATCTGAACCATATTCCATTCCTTGTAGTAAGAGCAATCTCTGATAAGGCAGACGGAAGTGCTCACATGGATTACGCTGAGTTTGAGATGGCGGCAATTGAACACAGTGTCAAATTAACTGTAAGAATGATCCAGGAATTGTAGTCTGCAAGAAGCAGATGAAATAAAGCGGCACGTGAACTGTATTTCGGCACAGTCTGCAGAACTTTGCATATACTGAAATAGACAATCGAAAAGAATGCAGGATCGTACGATGTATCTGAAAGAATATTTTCCGTTTTATACCACATATGCAAATCCTCTTCTGTATGAAGGAGAACGGATGCAGGATAAAGAATTTAACCTGATGAAATCCTATTATCCGGGGACTGTACAGCATATTCAGGAGAAAATAGAAGAGGAATGTGATCTCATGGATTATGAGGGAAGCCGCCTTTATGATGAATATCCGGATAAATATATGATTTATCATTTAGGCTGCAAGATCAGGGAGAGTATGGAACTGGAAATAAGCACTCAGGCTATCAGGGAGGATTTTCTGGATGAACTGATACAGGTAATGCTTTGCCAGGAAATATCCAGAAGAAGATGCCGCAGATATCGCTGCAGGAGATACTTTTAAAACAGATTGTAATTGCTCGGTAAATCGGTTTGCTGGTACACCGGACAGTTACAACAGATTATATAACATTAACAGACAGAAAGAGCAATGAAAAATTTAAGAGAATATTTAGAAGAACAGATAAATGAAAATCTGATACAGGCTGTTCTGAGTGCCGGCAGAAATAAAGATGGCATATCAAAAATAAAGATTCGTCCGATCCGGCTGAAAGGACAGATCTGTTATCAGGCATCTGCCACAGAAGGACAGAAAGTTCTGCATAAAAACTACGGGCGTACGGAACTGATTGAATATGTGGAAAAAGAACTTGCAGAGAATTTCAGACAGTTTCAGGCACAGGGTGCAGTAACAGACGGGGTTGTTCTTGTCAGTAAAAAGGGGAAAATGACTATTAAACAGAAACACCATGAACAGAAAGAAAAAGTTCAGATCCAGGCACATAACCGGGTGAAACAATATATTCTTAAAGAAGGTGTTCCGGTTCCGTTTTTGATCGATCTGGGAGTTATGAATGAACAGGGAAAGATTATCCATGCCAGATATGACAAATTCAGACAGATCAATCGTTTCCTTGAATTTATTGAAGATATACTTCCCAGACTTTCCAGAGACAGAGAAATAACGATTCTGGATTTTGGCTGTGGAAAGAGTTATCTTACCTTTGCCATGTATTATTATTTAAGAGAACTAAAAGGATATGATGTAAATATCATAGGTCTTGACCTGAAAACAGATGTAATTGAGAAATGTAATTCTCTGGCACTCAGATACGGATATGAGAAGCTGCATTTCTATCATGGTGATATTGCAGATTATGAAGGTGTATCCTGTGTGGATATGGTGGTAACGCTTCATGCCTGTGACACAGCTACCGATTATGCACTTGCCAAGGCAGTGGAATGGGGAGCTGAAGTCATTCTTTCCGTACCCTGCTGTCAGCATGAAGTTAATAAACAGATTAAAAATGAAATGCTGGAGCCGGTTCTGCGCTATGGAATCCTGAAAGAAAGGATGTCTGCGCTGATCACAGATGCTGTGCGTGCAGATCTTCTGGAGAGCAAAGGTTATGATACCCAGATCCTGGAGTTTATTGATATGGAACATACACCTAAGAATCTCCTGATCAGAGCAGTCAGAACAGGGAAAAGATCAGACCAGGGTAAGGTGGAGAAAATGCTTGCAGCCCTGAATATCCATCCCACACTGGACAGGCTTCTGAATGAAAAAGAACAGGAAGGGAGTGTGCGATGAAAAGGATACTGAAAAAAGCAGGTATTCTTCTTCTGGTATTTCTGCTTGGTACAGCAGGTACTGCATTGCTTCTTAACAGTGAATCCACAGATAACCGTTCTGATTTTAATGACGCAGTGTTTCCGGAAGTCATGGTGGATATGAATGATACGCTGATAAACCGGATGTATGGATATGCGCAGCCTATGCAGGCGGATTTTAGCAGAGACAGTGTGACTCCTCTGGATACATCAAAAAAACTGACATTTAAAGTGAATCCCTATGATTCGGAAGTAAAGAGTTTTTCTTATGAGATCCGTACATCTGATGGAAGTAAAGTCCTTGAAAATAAGAAGATTAAGAATCTTGTAAAAGAAGATCAGTATTTGTCCGTAGACGTGGAGATTGGCAGTGATCTGCGTATGAATCAGGAATATTCCATGCAGATTGCCCTGGAACTGGATGAGGGTACAGCATATTATTATACGAGAGTTGTTTCCAGGTCACAGGTACATGCATCAGATTATGCAGCTTTTGTAAAATATTTTTATGAAGCGTGTCTTGACAAAGAGTCAGCAGATGCACTGGGAAGTTATCTGGAACCACAGACAACAGGAGCAGCAACGAATTACTCGGGAATTAATATTAATTCTTCCCTGAGTGAGATCAGTTGGGGGAATCTTGCTCCGCAGCTGTGTCAGGAGGGAATTCCTGTGATCAAAGAGATCAATGAGACAACTGCCAGCGTTGTGCTGGAATATCAGCTGACTTCGCAGAATGAGGATGAGGAAACGGAATTATATGACGTAAAAGAATTTTACAGAATGAAATATCAGGATACCAGGATTTATCTGCTGGATTTCCAGCGTTCTGCAAATCAGGTCTTTGATGGTACACTGCCTGTTTATGAGGATGATGGGATTATCCTTGGAGTGCGCGATAAGAATGTAGAATATATGATGAATGATGCTGCTACTGTGATAGCTTTTGTGCAGGAGGGAGATCTGTGGTCCTATTCACCGGGCAATGAAAAGGTAAATCAGGTTTTCAGTTTCAGAAAATTGAAGGACGGAGATTTCCGTGATTCCAGAACTCAGCATGACATCAAGATCGTCAGAGTAACTGATGAAGGAGATATTGATTTCGTACTTTATGGATATATGAACAGAGGAAGCCATGAAGGATATGAAGGAATTGCAGTTTACCATTACAATCGTGATAAAAACGTGGCAGAAGAAAGAGCCTTTATCCCTGTTTCGGAATCATTTGAATTTCTGAAAAAAGATCTTGAAAAACTGTCCTATGTCAATGAAAAGAATGAGCTGTTTCTGATTCTGGCGAAGAATCTTTACAGGATCAATATCGAAGAGAACTCCAGTGAAATTCTTGAAAAAGGAATAAAAAATGCGAATTTTGTATCTTCCGATAATAATGACCATGCAGCCTGGCTGGTTTCAGAGGGGGATGAAAAGGGAAATATCAAGGAAATTGATTTTGATACCTGTAAAACCCGACTGATCGCACCGCAGAAAGGCCAGAGACTTCGTACAGTTGGATTTATGAATGAAGATCTGATTTATGGAATGCTGAATAAAGAAGATATTCTTACAGATGAGGAGGGACATAAATCTGTTGGGATCCGCATTCTGCGCATTGAAGATTTTGAAGGAAATGTAAAAAAAGAATACCGGAAAGACGGACTTTATATCACTGATATTTCAGTAGGAAATACTCTGATCGAGTTTGAACTTTCTGCAAAATCCGGAGAAACCTCTTATGTTGCCCAGAAGAAAGATACGATCATGAATAATAAAAAGGCAGCGGCAAATACAGTAAAAATCGAACTTATTTCTGCATCCAGGACAGGTGTTCGTGTGAAACTGGTATTTAACACAACCAAACAGACAGATTCTCCGCTGACTATGTATGCAAAGGTAAGCAGTTCCGATCGGAAAGACATTGTTCTGGACACTCAGATTCCTCAGGAAACAGCATATTATGTTTACGGACAGGGCGGACTGGACGGTATCTATACAGATCCGGCGAAGGCTGTATTGCGTGCAGATACGCTGGGAGGTGTAGTGCTGAACCGTACACAGCAGTATGTATGGGAACGTGGAAATAAAAAGACAAAAATGCAGATAGATACAGAAGGGATTCCGGAGAGTGTGCTTCAGGGAACCTATGATATTAAAACCCTGAAAAAGAGCCTCAAAAAGACCGGAACTGTGATTGATCTTTCCGGCTGCAGTCTGGACAGTGTGCTGTACGAGATAAGTGCACAGCGTCCGGTAATTGCCAAAACGGGAGCAGATACAAGCGTAGTGATCGTAGGATATGATGAATATAATACCTGGCTGTATGATCCGGTTAAAAAAGAGACCTATCCGTATGGAATGAATGACAGTACGGATCTTTTCCAGAAAGCCGGAAATGTGTTTATCACCTATATAGAAACAGTAAATTACTGATGAAAAACATAACCGGCAGGCAGCTGAGAACGGAGCGAACAGTAACGCGACAGCAACCTGCCGGTTATTCATCCAAAAAATTGTAAAAATGCTTCTTTACATTTCGCTGATATTTGAGTATTCTAAAAAGGACAAACAGTGGCAGAGAAATTTATTGTTTAAACACGTTACTGTAAGAGTGAAACAGTAACAGCGAAACGGAGGAACGTACAGATGTTATATGAGAACATTAAAAAATTAGTACAGTACGGAGTAGAAACAGGACTTACACCGGCCTGCGAGAAGAATTATACAATAAATCTTCTTCTGGATGTCTTTAAAGAAGACGAATATGTGGAACCTGAGGAAGAGTACAGGGATATCGATCTTGAAGAGGTATTAAATGCACTTCTGGATGAGGCTGTGAAGAGAAATCTCATAGAAGACAGTGTTGTGTACAGAGACCTTTTTGATACCAGACTTATGAACTGTCTGATGCCGCGTCCGGCACAGGTACAGAATGAGTTCTGGAGCAGATATGAGAAAGATCCACAGGAAGCAACCGATTACTTCTATAAACTCAGTCAGGACAGCGATTATATTCGTCGTTATCGTGTAAAGAAAGATCAGAAATGGACAGTAGACAGTGAATATGGTAAAATCGATATCACCATCAATCTTTCCAAACCGGAAAAAGATCCGAAGGCAATCGCTGCTGCCAAGCTTGTAAAATCCAGCAGTTATCCGAAATGTCTTCTTTGCCCGGAGAACGAAGGATATGCAGGAAGAGTTAATCATCCTGCCAGAGAGAATCACAGAATCATTCCTATCACTGTAAATGACAGTCCCTGGGGATTTCAGTATTCCCCATATGTGTATTACAATGAGCATTGCATCGTCTTTAACAGTCAGCATGTTCCGATGAAGATTGAGAAGAATACATTTATCAAACTTTTTGATTTTGTAAAACTTTTCCCGCATTACTTCCTGGGATCCAATGCAGACCTGCCTATCGTAGGCGGTTCTATTTTAAGTCACGATCATTTCCAGGGCGGACATTATACTTTCGCAATGGCAAAAGCACCGATCGAGAAACATGTGACTATTCCGGGATATGAGGATGTAGAAGCAGGTATTGTTAAATGGCCTCTTTCAGTTTTAAGGATCCGTCATAAGGATGAGAAGAGACTGATAGAGCTTGCTACACATGTTCTGGAAGCGTGGAGAGGTTATACAGACGAAAGTGCGTTTATCTTTGCTGAAACTGATGGAGAACCGCACAATACGATCACACCGATCGCCCGCAGATCCGGAGATATGTTTGAACTGGATCTCACACTTAGAAATAACATTACTACTGATGAGCATCCTCTTGGTGTATACCATCCGCATGCAGAGTATCACCATATCAAGAAAGAGAATATTGGTCTGATCGAAGTAATGGGACTTGCCGTACTTCCGGCAAGATTAAAAGAAGAACTGGAACTTCTGGCAGAATATATTCTGGAGGGAAAAGACATTTCTTCCAATGAGAAGATTGAGAAACATGCAGCGTGGGTTGCAGAATTCCTTCCGAAATATGACAACCTTGATAAAGACAACATTCAGGATGTTCTCAGAAAAGAAGTCGGTAATGTATTCGTTCATGTACTTGAGGATGCCGGCGTATATAAATGTACTGCTGAAGGCAGAGAAGCATTTATGAGGTTTATCAATAAATTATAAGGAATATTTTCAACCATAAGAAAACAGTGTTTACATAGCAGGATGACAAATCTGGTATTATTTACATATGAGCAGGTTGTGACGGTTCTGATCAAAAGCCGGGCAGTCTGAAGATGTTTTTGAATGATTGGGAATGCATAGAGAACGTCCCGCATATTTTATGTTGGGACGTTTTTGCAAAATGGAGGTAAATATGTACAGAAAAAGACACAAAAGAGGAAAGCGTCTGGCAAGTGTGTTTCTGACTGTGGCACTGATCACTGCAACAGTTCCCGTACAGGCAGCAGAGTTCGGCACTCCGGACAGTTTTGAAGAGATTTTCAGTTCAGGGGAAGAAGATTCGTGCATAACTGATACAGAAAATACTTTGCCGGCAGCTTCTGATTCGGAGAAAGTAATGGCATCGGAACTGTCACCAACACCAACAGTGACTTCGACACCGGAGGGTACACCGATGCCGTCTTCAACACCGACTCCTTCGGTCACACCGATGCCGTCTTCAACACCGACTCCTTCAGTCACACCATCACCATCTCCCACGCCGACGATTAATCCGGAGAAAGAGGTAATGCTCCGGTTTATAGACGGAGAAGGAAATGAATGTGAACAGCTGCGAACAGTGATGTCCTGGGGTGAATCTTTGATCCTTCCCAATGTACCGGATACAGGTGCACCGGATATGTGGAAACTGGAAAAAAATGAAAAACTTGGAGATGCGATCACTCTGAAGGGTGGAGATATTCTTACTCTGAAGAAAGGCGAGAGCTGGAATCTGTTTCTCGAAAAAGGCATCCTGAACTTCTATATGCCAAAGAAATGTACGGTTTCCCTTTATAATAATTCAGGAACCAGTGTGTTTTCCAATGGAATTCTGCATGCATATGAGACAAAAAACGTCATACTTCCGGATATGCCATCATCTAAATACATTAATTATGGATGGACAGATACAAAGGGAAGTTCTGCTGTAAAATATGAACTGAATTCAGAATTTACAGTGACCGGTGACACAGATTTTTACATTGTGCGCCGTACAGCACTTCAGGTGAATTTTAAGACCAATACGGGGGCAAGCAACAGTAAATTTACCAGACTGAATCAGAAAGTCGGAAAAGGACTTACAGTTACAATGCCGCAGGTGCCTGTCAAGACAGGATATCAGTCTCTGGGATGGTCAAAGAGTAAAAAAGCCTCTAAAGCTGACTATAAAGCAGGCCAGAATGTGACTGTATCAAAAACACTGACTCTCTATGCTGTATATAAGAAATTGCCTTACACAGTTACTTTCAATAACAATAATGGAACAAGTACCAGCAAAATTTATACTTCGCTCACCATGTATGCGTCAAAAAACCAGAAAGTGACACTGCCTGATGTGCCGAAAGTAAAGGGCTATACAAATCTGGGCTGGACAACTGAAAAGGGAGAAACAGAACCGGAATATTCAGCCGGTGATACAGTAAAGATTACAAAGGCAACTCGGTTCTATGCAGTGCGCAGAAAGAGTAATTATTATACGGTCAGCTACTATCTGGGAAATGGAAGCACTAATGCGGCTTATCAAAAACTTACTCAGACAGTAGAAGAGGGAACGGTTGTTACCTTTGCAAAAGTACCGGCAAGAACCGGTTATGTTAACCAGGGATGGTCAAGTAAGAAAAATTCTGAGAAAGCAACAGCAAAGGCGAAATGTACAGTCAACAAGAATATCACTCTTTATGCGGTACAGAAGAAGGCAGTACAGCTGACTTTTCACAGATGTGACGGTAGCACCTGGCAGAAAACGACTCTGGCGAAAGGATCTACCTATTCTCTGCCAGGAGTAAGAGATGCAGAAGGTTATACTTTCATGGGATGGTCATCAAAACCAATGCAGTCTGTGAATCCGGAATATGAGGCAGAAGAGAAGATTACAGTAAACGGTAATATGAACCTGTATGCAGTAGTATTTAACAGATCAACAGAAAAAGATCTTACAGAAGCTGAGCTCCCGCAGGTAGATATCTATAAATACAAACAGGTAATCTTTGTGGGCGATTCCCGTACAGAATTTATGGAGAATGTTCTGAAGGGAATGGGAGAATCAGCAATTAAAAATGTGAAGTTTGTCTGCTCTGCGGGAAAGAAATTAAATTGGCTTACTACCACAGGATGGTCACAGCTTTATGCTATGGTGCAGAAGGACACCAACAGTATTCTTTCTAAGAAAACAGCGGTAATTTTTAACTTTGGAGTAAATGATCTGTCAGATTATGCAGATTATGTAGAATATTATAACTGGATTGCACCGCAGCTTAAAAGTAAAGGATGCGAACTGTATTTCATGTCAGTAAATCCGTTGAACCGTACGATGCTTTCAAATACAGGACGAGCAGACCGAAGCGAAGCGGCAGTCAGATCCTTTAACGATTATATGAAAGCAAATCTTTCTTCTGCATATACTTATATCGATATGTACTCCTACCTGAAATCCACAGGCTACAGCTTTGCCAGTGATCACTATGGAGCAGGAACTATCGATGATGGTCTGCATTATACGGCAAAAACATACAAGCGAATTTATGCCAAGTGTATAGATTCGCTGAGGGTACCAAGATAGGATAGATGTTATTTAAATATTATCAGGATAAAAGTTACTATTCGTTTCGTACCCGGTAACGAATAAAAAACACAGTAAATACCAGATTACTCCTTGCGTGAAATCAGGGAATAGTCTATACTAAAAGACGAGACGGCTGTCAGACGAGAACAGCGTTTCGTCTTTTTATGTGTAACATCCAGAACGATGAGGAGAAAGAGGAAACATAGATATGAAGTTAACAACAGTAAAAGAGATTTACAAAGAGAGAGA
>QWCK01005398.1_pt1 | contig 11669 bp, 12 predicted proteins | sample 1972571 | NCBI WGS metagenome assembly QWCK01 (sample SAMN09866710, study PRJNA288562) | Human gut metagenome isolate term2_stool, whole genome shotgun sequencing... | isolation source: gut | host: Homo sapiens | place: USA: California | reverse complement strand
CCTGGGGGGCAGTACCGATGCGGAGTTGCGGACGGCGGTGAAGGAACTGTTGGGGGGTGCAGCCGGGGATTTCGCCGCCTCACATGGTGGCAGTATGCGGCTGGCCAGCGTGCAAGATGGGGTAGTGCGCATTGAGATGGGTGGGGCATGCCGAAACTGCCCGGCGATCGGCCGCACCCTGCTGTTCCATGTGGATAGGCAGCTGCGCCCCTACTTCCCCAATTTGGTGCGGGTTGAGGAAGCGTAACGCGACACGCTCCATATAACGTTCGCCCTAGCAGCTTGCCGACAGACTGGAGGACAACAACCGTTACTGTTCAGCCACGCTACCGGTGCCAGTGATCAGGTTCCCGAGAGAGACGCCCTCCGCGGTTTTCCAGAAGGCATTACCACTCAAGGAAGCCCCACCTACAAACCCCGCAGCAGCAGAGGGGCTAGTAAAGAGCACGTCCTTCTTGAGTACCCAGTCGGAGCCGATAATCTCTGCGTATTTCTCCCGCGATGTGCGGATATTGGGCGGTAAACTCCTCTTCACTATGGGGGAGATGGTACTTCCGGCTAGCACCACAAAACCCTCTGCGGTGCGCTGCCCGGTAGCATTCGCCCTCGCACTATGGAAATAAAGCAGCGGCTCCAGATCCCTCTGCTCGGCGGGCTCCCCCGTGTTCAGACGGGCAACGAGCGGTTCAAAAACCTTGTAGCCCAACGCCCCCACTACCAGCTTCGCATACGAGATGAACTCCTCCATCTCGCTCTCTTTCTCCTCCGTCAAGTTTCCCTGCGTGGGCTCGTTACCGTTCATCACCTCGTACCGGTCTGCCGCCACCGCCATATTACGGAAACGATTCTCTAGGTAACTGATCTCCGTCGGGCCAAAAGAATCATTAGAGGTAGTGAGGGCCACCGCCTCCGTCCACCAGTACTTCGTGTTATCCCGATTATGCTCCTGCCAGCGGTTCAGAATACCCTGTCCATTTTTCCGCACACCCGCCTGACCAATGTACACAACCGGATTCTCCGACTCATCAGCGGTGCCGAACAGCAAATACACCCCTGTTTGCCGCAGGTAAGTGATGCTGCCCGCGCTCTCCAACATGGTGCGGGGAATCTTGTAGGCAACACCCGTCCAATTCGCCAACGTACACTTGATACGACCGTTCGGCTCGCTATCCATCAAAAACAAGTTAATTACTTTCCCAGCTACACGTCGCCTCCTTTAGCCTCCAGATTAGGGCACTTAGCCGCCGAATCTAGCTGTTTATAGGCTCAGTTAATTCGGTATAACGGGCGAACAACAGTTCCAGACGCTGCTTTGCGCTCTTACTCACTGTCTTCGCCTCCGCGCAGGCGCAGATCCAGGACAATACGCTGGCACGGCTGAGAGACAACCTTGCGTGATTGTAGGTCGGGTCAGAGACTCGGGTATTCAAAGGCTGAATCAAGTTCACGTTCAATGGCACCGCGCCGAACGCAATCATCATAAAAGTTGCTGCACCACCGCGAACGAAACGGCGGTTCTTATTATCAAGGGCAATAGCACGATCCTTGGTGTAGGAGTTCTTGGACTCAATCGCGTTACGTGCGGGACAGTAAATCTCTTCCCACTCCTGAGTGCCCCACGCAGGGCTTTGCTGTGCAAAACGAGCAGATTCTTCCAATGGAATGGTGATCATCTTGCATTTGAAAATTTTGGAATCACAGATAGACGCGGTGAGCATCTTCTTCAGGATTTGACGCATATTCCGCCCTCACCGCGGCTGAGTGTGGAACTACTCCGTCGTAGTCAAAAGGGATTCCCATCGTTTTGCAGACTTCGACCGCGTCGTAGGCGTCGTACCTCGAGTGCGCAGAATCTTTGACTTCTCCGACCCAAAACGGAGATTTTCCTCCATGGTCACTAGGTCTAGAGGCACGTGAAGCTTACCGTGTTCGATGTTAGTTAGCCATTTAGAAGTCACTGGGACAAGCCTCTTACCATACGCGACCTTTTTCCTATTTCTTAGACTCTGCAGCCCCTGGAACACCGAACCACATACTATTCCCGCCGATAGGTTTACCGGTTTCCGAGCCAGACTTTCCCGTCCTTAATGAGCAGAAATATCTCTTTCATTGTGATCACGTTCTTATCACCAATGCCCGAGAATTCCACGTTCCCTTCCTAGAGCCAGGCCATGAGCTCTCTAAACAGCGAGAATGGCGGATTCGTAATGACCATATCTACTTGGTCGCGGAACCTTATTGATTTCTTCATATCGGAGTCTCCATCCCCTTGGGAATAGTCCCAATGGAGGTCATCAATGTCGATGGTCCCATCACGATTTATGTCTGCTTCACGGTCGATTGTGGAGGTTCTTCCGCGCGCCCAATGCTTGCGTCAATCGAAACCAGGCTGTGAGAAATCAACCTTGCCGAAATTAGCTTCGTAAGCCTCAATAGTTTCAAAAGCTGGGTTCGCCATAGGTGCGTAGCTAGTGGAGACGAGCTTCTTGATACCAGGGCGCATGAAAATTCAACGAAAAGAATTTCGCGAAGTTCGACCATTGCTGGTCATCACACGGGAGCAAGATGATCTTGTCTCGAAACACATCTGGGTTGTATGCAAAGTATGCGCTCATCTCCGCTTGAATGCCGTTCCACTGAATGTAAAACACATCGTTCTTAGCGCGTTTTGCGTTGCGCAAATTCTCGTTAGCACTAGCTTTTCCTCTGTTGAGTTCTCTTTTAGGTTATTTGATCCTCTACAGAGGACATTTCCAGCTTTTAAGGGGTTATTAGAACGTGTTTTCGGACACTTGTTTCGACGTCAAGCGGGGAATTGTGCGAGAAGCTAGAGAGTCGGCAAGCTCAATGTCTCCCGCTGCGTCTACGCTTGATCCCTGAAGATCTCACACTACCTCTAAGGGGCTGTTGTCTTGTCGGCAGAACTTCTCGCACGCGCTGAGCAACGACGCGTTGAAGCACTCGACTCCATTGGCCGAGACAAGCTTGACGAGTCGGAGCAATTCTTCACCCCAATTGACGTGGCAATGCTTATGGCAGACATGCTCGTCACGGAAAAGATCACCAGCGATACCGTTCGACTTCTCGACCCCGGTGCAGGTTCGGGAATCCTTACCGCAGCTGCTGTCTCAAAAATCGTAGAAGTTGCACCTTGGGTACGTATTGAAGTTGTCGCAGTTGAGAAAGACTTTGTTGTTCTCCCACAGCTCACAGCGACTCTGGAGGATATTGTCGCTACCTACCCGCAGGTCACATACGAACTCTACAACACAGACTTCTTCAGCTTCGGCACCCAACAGCTTGATCTCCTCGTGGATGGCGAAGAATCAATCGAACCCTTCGACTTCTGTATCCAAAACCCTCCGTATGCGAAGCTTGCCGCGAAGTCAGCCGAGTCCTTAATGCTCAAGGCGGAAGGTATTCATGCACCTAATCTCTATGCGGGATTCATGGCTGTGGCTCACACTCTGCTCAAACCAAACGGTCACATGGTCTCCATTACCCCACGAAGCTGGTACAACGGCAGCTACTTCTCAAAGTTCCGTGAATTCATGTTCTCTAATGGTTGTGTGTCAGCTATCCACACCTTTGATTCCCGTCGTGAGGTGTTTGCTGACACAAACGTACTACAGGAAACGATCATCACTCGTACGGATAAGCGAGACAAGATCCCCGATGAAGTGACCATCTCTGTGTCACAGTCGCAAGCTCATGACATTGCATTTCATACTGTCCCTTGGTCAAGCATCCTGGTTTCTGATGTCTTATTCGTACCTGCAACTGACAAGGACGCTGAAGCCGTGGCATGGATGAACCTGAATGCTGAGTACGAGCTCAAGGAGCTACCCTTCACAGTTTCTACGGGCCGAGTCGTTGATTTCCGTACCCGTGACAAGCTGGTGACCGAGCCTACAAACACCACCGTTCCAATGGTTTACCCAGCCAATTTCACTACAGCTTCAGTAACTCATCCTCGTGACGGCATGAAGAAGTCACAGTGGTACGTTGCAGACGATAAGCATGTGGACAAAATGCTTGTACCGCCTGGAAGTTACGTCCTTACTAAGCGATTTTCTGCAAAAGAGGAGCGTCGGCGCATTACCGCAGCAGTGTACTCCGGCGATGATTATGCGGCGTTCGATAACAAAACTAACTTTTTCCACGCAGGCGGTGAGGGTCTCAATCCCGAAGTCGCAAAGGGCTTGGAGCTGTGGTTGAACTCATCAAGGGTAGATAACTTCTTCCGCGTGTTCTCCGGCCACACACAGGTCAATGCAGGCGATCTAAAGCTCATGCCGTACCCAAGTGTTTCGCAGCTTGTGGCGCTCGCACAGACGGGCCTTGAACCCGATTTCGCCGTAAAAGAAGTATTTGGACCCTAGGTTTAGAATCATGGCAACTTTCGATGAAGCGAAACAAATCCTCGAAGCTTTTAGGTTCACCTCTCGCCAGACCAACATCATGAGTCAACGCACCTTGTTGTCCTTGTGCGGTTTGACCCTTGACGGGGACTCCACGTGGGACAAAGCGACCAATGACCGTATGGGCGTGCGCTTCATAATGGACTGGATTCGTGAGCATCTTGAGTTTCAGGTAGCCGAAAACACTCGCGAAACAATTCGTCGTCAGGTGCTCAAACAGTTCACAGAAGTTGGGTTCACATTACACAATGACGATGATCCGAAACGACCACCAAACAGCTCCAAAAACTGCTACAAGCTATCCGACGCAGCTGTAAAAGTCATTCGCACCTTTGGAACCGACAGCTGGGATGCTGCTGTAGCTGAGTACAACGAGAATTTCCAGACACAAGCTGAGCTCTACGGCGCGGCGCGAAAGCTAGGCAGTTTCGATATCGTGTTTCCTTCCGGTATGGAGATCAAACTGCGAGCAGGCGGACAGAACACGCTCATTGCTGACATGATCGAGAAGTTCTGCCCACAGTTCATTGACGGTGGGAAAATCCTCTACGTCGGCGATGCTGGTGACAAGTACGCGGTCTACGATACGGAAACATTAGCTCAGCTAGGCGTCGTTCTCGATAAACACGGAAAGATGCCCGACCTGATCGTTCTTGACGAGAAACGCAACTGGCTGTTCCTCATGGAGGCCGCAAGTACGCACGGCCCTGTAGACCATTCCCGCTATCTGGAGCTTCACGACCTATTCGGTTCTTCCTCCGCGGGTCTTGTCCTTATCAGCTGCTTCCCCGACAAAAGGACTCTACGTAAGTTCATCGCTGACTTGGCGTGGGAAACCGAAGTGTGGGTCGCTGACGAGCCGACGCACATGATGCACCTGAATGGGTCGCGGTTCCTTGGCCCATATGAAACCTAGGAAAACCATACTCTCGAATGATTTCGTTGACTTTGTCTTTACGCCTGCGCTCGAGGACATCTTGTACCGCGTACGTGAAGTAAAAAGTCAAACTTGCCAGAAGAATCTTGATAACCACCTTTGCGACCACATCAGTGCTTGCAAAGGCTCCTAGGGTTTGGTCGAAGTGGACCCCTGCTGCAACGAATAACAATCCAGCTTCAGGCTCAGATATTTGCTTGGTTGCGAGACCGACTAGGATTTCAGCTGCTTTTAAGCGGACTTCGTCATCTGCGGCAAGTACGTTAGCAACTCTTGCAGCCGAATCTTCATATTCCTCTACGTAATCATCAATGTCCGGGTCTTCTTCAATCTCATCGAGATAAATTCCCGCAGTTTCAACAGACCACTCGATACCTTTCAATTGAGCTCAGACTTGTTCCTCGTTGAACAACTTGGGAAACGCTACGTTCATGTCTTCCACGGCCTGCCGCAGAGGTTCCGAACAGGTGCATGTTCGTGCGACCGAGATTTTCTTGGGTGGTGATAGTCTTGACAGCATTGCCTAAAATCCAACGTAGGAATGTTAAATGAAGGAATATTAGTGGATGGCAGGTTTATCGCTTCCATAAATTTGGATATCTGAGGTTGCAGACTCGTTGCCAAGGCCATCTGAGAATTCATACTGTCAGCAATGCTCGCCATTGCAGGAGCGTTCATAACAGCCGTGGCGGACATAGCTGCTCAAGGGATGTCCTCTTGAATCTTCAACATTGGACTGTTCACCAGTGCAGCCACGTCGAGCCGACCCGCGGCAAGCGGGCTCACAGCGTCATAGAGCTTTTCCTCGTCCCTCATCCAGGGAAGCTCGACCATTGAAGGTGAAACAATAGCCAACCCTTTGTTTGTTTCTTCCACCATCTCTAGGGCTTAAGCGTGAATTCCAAATTAATCAGCGAATCGGGAGTTCATCTCCGTAAGCATGTATTGAATTCAAGGAATAGAAGCTAGTTACAAGTTTTGCACTCGCACGAGGCCGTTCGAATGGCGCGTTAGATATTTAGGAGTTTCTGACAAGTTTGCTCCTTCAACCAATTGTCGAACGTACGGTGCATTGCGGAATTGGTGCAGTTCGGGTGTTTTAGGAAACTCCCTTGAGAGTTACCCGAGCAACCTTCCAGGCTGGGTATTGATCCTGATTAAGTGCAATTTCAGAAGCGTTAGCAACATTGCTATGCTCAATCTGAATCACTTTGGCTGGGTCTTTCTCGTTCTTGATGTACTTATATACGATGTCAGCGGTTTGGCCTGGAAGAAAATACGTCGTGCCTACAACAAATTCTCCGAACTTCTTAATGTAGAATCCGCCTTCACCACCGCGGAACCCATCGGCTCGATAAAGGACACTGCCGTTTCCCATCTCCCACGTGCCACCTATGACGACTGCTCTCAAACGGTTGTTTTTGAGGACAGCCCTGTTTTTGGTTATGTGAACTAACTCTAGGGGTGGTTTGCGCCAATAGTTCCAGAGCCAGAGCGAAAAGGAGACGATCAGACCGGAGATGACACCAGAGATAACACCAATTACAAGATTCCCAATCACAGTCTGATTCTCACTTTCACTTCTCCACACACCACAAAGATCAGCACCTTATTCCTCGTCTTCCGTATAGTTCGGGATACCACTAATTCTGAATGTGTTCGAAAAATTCCTATCGAAACACACCTGCTCAGACACGAAATCCCCGCCAACCTCGTCTTACCATACAAAGTACGGTACGTAATCGCCGCAGTTTATAACTGCCACATAATTGAACAACATTAAGTTTCCACTGAACAGTTTGTCTTCCTCAAAGATATCTTGAAACATGGGTGAAACGGACTTGAGCTGTACATTCAACGCAGGAAGATTCGACTCGCTGATCAGGTAGCATTCGTGAACTTCGTAGTGGCGAATCTCTCACACAACGCTGTTTGCCTCATCGACCTGCAGCTGAGAGATCTGCCGGGCTGCGTCTTTGAGTTCTGAGTGTGTTCGGCTTAGTTCCTCTTGCAGCCCGGCTATCTTCGTTTGCTGCTGCCCCACAAACTCAATCTTCTCGTTGTGTTCCTTGCGTAACTGAACCAACTCTTGGCATTCCTCAACTGCTTCGTGTTCAGTCTTGCAGTCTTGGAAGAATCTGATAATCCAGCCGACTACGCCACCAACGACGGTGAAAATGAGGGGCGCGAGGTCAAGGTTCATGTAAACAACCCTCTCGATAGGGACATCACCGACCGCGGATTAGTTAGACCTGCCCACAGACACATTCCTCCCACCAACAAGAACACCTATTCCAAGGCTCTTCCCGACTACAATTTCTCCTATGGCCGCCTCCTTATCTACAAATCTAAAGCTGTTTCACTGCGGGATTATGAATTCGTAGGGAGCTTCGTAGTATCACAGCTTCGCATCTTGAACGACCAAGCCCGACAGAAACAATACAACTGCGTCGTATTGGCTTTCACACGCTATCGTTTGTGGGTTCTCAACCCTGGACGATCAACTGTTCGGGGAGGTGTTCGCTCCAGCGCGTATTCTGCCTGAAACGCCCGTACAGGCAGAAGGGCGAGACGATCTGCGCTCACTGCTGACCCGAGCGTCTGGCAGGATCATTTTCACCACGATCCACAAGTTCGCTCCCGGTGAGGATGGGGACACGAACCCGGTGCTCACTGATCGGCGCAACGTGGTCGTCGTTGCGGACGAAGCCCACCGCTCTCAGTATGGGTTTACTGAAACCTTGGATTCGCAGGGCCGCCTCAAAGCGGGACTAGCCAAACACATGCGTGACGCGTTACCGAACGCTACGTTCCTTGGATTTACTGGCACCCCAATCGAGTCCAATGATCGCTCCACCCGCGCTGTCTTCGGCGATTACGTTGACGTCTATGACCTCACGCGCGCAGTTGAAGACGGTGCAACAGTCAAGATTTACTACGAGTCACGCCTTGCCAAGATCCAGCTGGATGACGATTCCCTGGCCACTATTGATGACGTGATTGAACAAGCCAGTGAGGGTGACTCTCTCGATTCTTCGGAGCGAGCTAAAACAAAGTGGTCCCAGCTAGAAGCGTTGGTTGGTGCTGAATCCCGGATTGATGCGATGACCGCAGACATCGCTAACCATTGGGAAGAGCGCCGCGCGGCGATGCGTGGCAAGGCCATGATCGTCACCATGAGCCGACGCATCGCGGTCGAACTGTACGAAAAGATCGTCACGCTGCGTCCCGAGTGGCATAGCGATGATTTGGACAAAGGCAAGATCAAAGTCGTCATGACAGGATCGGCTGCTGACCCAGCCAGCTTCCAGCCCCATATCCACTCGAAAGACGAACGCCGCGATCTCAAACTACGTGCAAAGAATCCAGACGATGAGCTGGAAATCGTGATCGTGCGTGACATGTGGCTAACCGGTTTCGACTCACCATCCCTGCACACCATGTACGTGGACAAGCCAATGCAAGGCGCAGGCTTGATGCAAGCCATTGCACGAGTCAACCGCCGGTTCAAAGATAAACCAGGCGGGCTGATCGTTGACTACATTGGGCTGTTCCAATCACTGCAAAACGCACTGGCCGTCTACTCGCCCTCGGATCGTGAACAGGCCGGCGTCCCCATCAACGAGCTCGTAGGTGTGATGCAAGAAAAGTACGACATCATCAAAGGCATCTTGCATACCGTCACATACAACTCATCGCCAGCCTTGCCTGCTTCGCAGCGGCTATCACAGTATGCGACCGTACTGGACTTCGTCCTCTCGGATGACGACATCACCAAACGGTACAACGACCAAGTACTCGCCTTAGCCAAAGCCTATGCACTCGTGGCATCCCGCCCAGAGGCAGAAGCAATCCGTGATGATGTCCGACTGTTCACCGACGTGCGAGCGGCAGCACTGAAGATCCTCAACCCTGATGCTGGTGAGAGCCGAGTCGGAACCGGAAACATTGATTCTGTGCTCGCACAGTTGGTCAACGAATCGGTCACAGCTGATCAAGTTGTTGATATCTACCAGTTCGTGGGAATGGAACGCCCAGAACTATCCCTGCTATCCGATGAGTTTTTGGATTCCATCGGAAAGAGCGGGAAACCCAACCTACAACTCGGGCTGCTACGCCGCCTGCTCAACGACCAATTCCGCACCTTGCAGCGAAAGAACCTCGTCCAGTCACGCAAGTTCTCCGAGATGCTCACCGACGCCGTCAACCGATACACGAATCGTTCGCTGACCACCGCAGAGATCATCTCTGAACTCGTAGCACTCGCCAAAGAAATGCGCGAGAACCAACAACGCGCGGCAGAACTCGGGCTCACAGACGCGGAGGTGGCATTCTACGACGCAATCATCAAAAACGACTCCGCCATCATGGAAATGGGCGATGAAACACTCAAAACCATCTCCCACGAGCTCGTCGATACCGTCCGCCGTTCAGCCACCATCGACTGGACACTGAAAGAGTCCGTACGAGCCCGCATGAGATCACGAATCAAACGACTCCTCGCGAAATACAAGTACCCGCCCGACAAGCAAGAAGAAGCGGTAAAGCTCATCATCGAGCAAGCTGAGCACCTTGCAAGCGAGGATAGCTTCAATGACTGATGTGAATTCGCTCTTTCGCCAATTCGAAGCTAGCCTGCGCATGTCGCCAAGCACTGTGGATTCAGTGCAACGGCGTTATCGGAGGATCACGTGGAGGCTTAACCAAGACTTTTGGGGGACTGCCTCAGAAAACCAACACTCGTGGTATGCGGGCTCATACGGACGAGGTACAGCAATCTCTACGAGCGACATCGATATACACTTCGAATTCCCCAATGACCTGTATGAGAGGTACTGGTGGTCAACTGTTTTTGGCCAAAATGGGCCATCGAATCTTCTTCAGCAAGTCAAGAACAGTCTCCAGAAAACGTATCCAACAACAAGGCTACGGGGTGATGGTCAGGTAGTCGTCGTCGACTTTTCCGACGGTGTTAGTTTTGAGATCGTCCCAATCTTTACTAAAGACGAGACGACATTCATCTATCCCGACACTCATAACGGCGGTAGCTGGCCGCAGATGCAGCCAAAACTAGAGTCTCAAGCTTTCGCTGAACTGTCACGGAATAAGCCTGGCGGGTTAAAGAAGCTATGCAGAATGCTGCGCGCGTGGAATGCCAAGAGCTTGAAGTTACCAGGCCAGGCCCTTGATGCCATGGCATACAAATACTGGCAGACCAGCGAGTATAGCGATGAGGAGCCCTTCTGGTACTTTGACCTTCACACTCGCCACTTCTTCGCCTATTGGGTTGATCAATTCAACCATAACGGGCGGATAGAAGCTCCAGGGAGTCATAAGCACATCGAGGTATCTCTCAACAATAAGGAGCTTGAGCTCCTGGAATGCTATGCACGTCTCAGCCGTAATGCCATTTATTGCCACGATCCAGAACCGGCGCAGATATGGAGGTCGATTTTTGGTGACAAATTCCCAGCAGCATGAACGCGACGTACTCTACTCACAAATTGAGAACGAATACGGTAGTGTGGTCTACTCCCACGCTGCACAAGAGGAGCAACGCACACGGCTCACTCGAACCGAACACCGTATCAAAGTGGCTCAAATTGTGCTGTCCGCACTTTCAACCGCTGGACTGGTAGGAGTGTTCTTTACCCAGCAGATTTGGATAACCTCCATCACTGCGGTTATTACCTTCCTTCTGCTGTTCCTCAACTCATACAGCTTCCGTCTCGAAATCGGAGCTAAGGCTGCACTACACCGTAAAGCTGGTGATCAACTGTGGCTTCTTATACGGAAGTACTTGTCCCTTCTGGTTGATTTCCCGGAACTTGACCTCGCTGAAGCTCGGAAGCGTCGTGACGCGCTGATCGCAGAGACCGCTGAGACCTACTGCAACGTGGAACGCACAGACGATAAGAGTTTCAGTATCGCCCAAAAACGTTTGAAAGAGGACGGACTGAAAGAGTTCACCAGAGAAGAACTCAACAGGCTTTTACCGGAGGCCCTTCAGAAATAACCCCCTCACGCTGAACTCACCAACGCAAGGAACAAATCGCATCCCATGTCGGTTAGGGATACTCTCCTCCACTACCGAATGACGCCCTCAAGCCAAACTAAATCGCGATAACACAGAACAATAGGGCCACACAGTAAGAGCCAGAATCACATAGATGAAAAGATCCCCAGTTGTGAAAACTGGGGATCTTCCTGACTGGCGGAGGATGCGGGATTTGAACCCGCGAGGGGCTATAAACCCCAACCCGCGTTCCAGGCGAGCGCCATAGGCCACTAGGCGAATCCTCCGGGAAGAA
>QWCK01007019.1_pt1 | contig 11672 bp, 10 predicted proteins | sample 1972571 | NCBI WGS metagenome assembly QWCK01 (sample SAMN09866710, study PRJNA288562) | Human gut metagenome isolate term2_stool, whole genome shotgun sequencing... | isolation source: gut | host: Homo sapiens | place: USA: California | reverse complement strand
ACTTAAAAGAGGATCACCCCCGCTCACGCGGGTACTACGCATCAGGGTCATATCCAGCGACTTTAAGTCTAGGATCACCCCCGCTCACGCGGGTACTACAACACGGTTTCCTTGCGAACCTTGCACTAGCTGGAATCACCCCCGCTCACGCGGGTACTACTAAAGAAAATTACAGCACAATTATAGAAGTTGGGGATCACCCCCGCTCACGCGGGTACTACTTTACAAGGTTCATGGTTTACGCTACCTGTTGAGGATCACCCCCGCTCACGCGGGTACTACTTAAGGATTATGAAATTGGGTGATAGAAAATGAGGATCACCCCCGCTCACGCGGGTACTACGTATCGCTTCCGTAAATATCTATATCATAATCAGGATCACCCCCGCTCACGCGGGTACTACTAGTCTCGCTTTTTCTACCTATAGGCTTGTTTAGGATCACCCCCGCTCACGCGGGTACTACACTAAAAAATCCATCAAAAATACGCCTTCCCGATACTAAAATTCCATGAATTCCTTTAGTTTCTTTGAAAGTTCCAATATTATTCCTGCATCGAGCAGCCCTCTGTGCGGTATCTTCTCTGCAATACCAAAATGTTTTGCTGCCGTTGACAATTTATAATTCGTAAGAGTTGTTTTTTCCCTGACAATAGGTAACAAATCCACTTGCTTATTCTGTATATCCATTCCCAATTTCTCCAAGTTATATTTAATAAACTTGATATCAAATGACAAGTTATAGCCTACAATTGGAAGATCCTCGATAAATTCAATAAAGTCTTTTAAGACCTCTTCTTTATTTCCACCTGATTCATCAAGCATTTCATCAGTTATGTTTGTAAGATTCACGATATTTTGTGGCAGTTCATAGTCAACTCTAATGAGCCTAGAGAAACTCTCCGCTTTGTTGCCCGTGATTTTTATTGCACCGATTTCTATGATTGAGTTTTTCCCCTCATCTAGACCATCTGTTTCAATATCTATTACAACATATCCTTCAGGTTTTTTATTACCGCCCGTGCGGTTTGAATATTTTGTTGCATTTCGCATTTTCTTGGCATTGCTGAAGCCCATTCTGATGCTACTGTTTTCATCGCTATTAGGCAGAAACACCAATGGTATACCTTCGTGATTTATGACTCGCTGAGCTGTATTCTTTGTGTCAAAATTATATCCAATTTCGTTTCTGCAATAATAGCTTAAAGTCGCTTCTCCGTTACCAATGGTTTCGTTTACTCTCAGCCAAATTTTCTCTCTTACCTTAGTATTGAAATTGCCTACATAAACGCCCGTTGCTATTTCCTGCATCCACTTTGATAAGTCGCCTCTTAAGGACATAGGTGCATTTTTTACTGTAATCACTGTAAAAGGCATAATCACATATCCTCCGTGTAATTAACGCCATATTCTACAAGTTGCTCCTTATCATCCCACAGTCCAAAACTTTCTATTAGAATTTGATCGTCTTTATCAATTTCAAGTAAATATTGTAGGTCGGAAACAATTTGGGCAGACAAGCTTCCATCGAAGAATTTGTCTCGCATTTTCAATCTGGTCATCTTCCCTATGTCGTCGTCTTTAGTGTATCCTGAAGCAATTTGAAATGCTGTGGGAACGGTTATTTCGGCTTTGTACAAATCCGCTATGTCATAAACAAAAGACAAATCATGCCCGGTGTGGACAAATCCCAAGCCCGGCGATAACCCCAAAGCAGCGACGATGCTGTGTACTAAGCCATATAGTGAAACATTTGCGGCAGATAAAGCTTGATTTATTACTGATCCATCCTCAAAATTTTCAACATTATACGCTCGATGCGTCCACTCGACATTGTATTTGCGGCTATTTTGTCTATAAACGTTTCTGACTCTAGCACCTTCCCGTCCTCTTAACTGCTGCATTGTAAGTTTTGACACGTCTTCACCCGGGAATCTCATTTGATACATTTTTCTAGCTACTTCAAGTCTGGTTCGTTTATTAGAAACCAGTTTTGCCTGCTGCTCCAGTAATTTTGTTGAATGTGACAAAGCTCTGCCGTGTGCATAATTTCTGACGCCCCTTTCGCCGACCCAGAGAACCGAGGTGCCCATTTCACCGATCAATTCTATGGCTCTATGACTCACGTCAGTTCCCGGGCCAAGCAAAAGCACACCAATAATCGGAACAGGGATTTTTACTGTTCCTCTTGAATCTATGACTGTAATGGCACTGTCATGTCTATTTATTTTCGCGTGCTCAACATATATGAATGTTATTCTATCGCTTATTCTTGGCAGTTCATTTAAAGATGTTTTTGGAGCTCCAATTTTCTCTTTCATTTCAACATTCCATTTCGTCTAGACATTTCTAACTTTAATTTTTTATAATGTCAATTAATTTTCTATAGGAATTACTGTCATTAAACCAAATCCGTAAGCCTTATGTTTGCCTAGTCCTGTAACTAAAAGCTTCCTAAAAAAATCCGCATTTTCAACTGTTAAAATTCCTTCAAAAACAATTTTCAGAAAATTTATCTGGCCGAATCCACGTTTTTTTAATATGCTCGTCCCTTTTTCCTTAAGCAAAAGGCTATCTATGTCAACACTGAATCCATTGATACTTGATCTATCCAGCAAAAACTTGATTTGACTTTTTTCATCATAACAAGGCTTTATCTTTCCTCTTTTGCCACTGCCCTGTGATTCGCTTATGACTGGATTTAAAGTTACACGAAATCGCATAGAGTCTCCGTTTTTAATATTGCTCAAAAAGCTGTCATAATCTTTTGTTTGAGCCGATCCTTCTACGCCGTACTTTTCAAGCAATGTTAAATTTGGCTTGTTTTCACTTACCAGTATCAAATACATTTTCTTGCCTAATACATCAATCCGCCACAGTTTTCTTGAGCGTGTTTTATTTTCTTTTTCATCAGGGAAACTATCTTCAACCCAGCTATGATAAGCCCCCAAATGCATCAAGTCTTTCGTTTTCCCTCGGTTAAAAATATCGACTTCTACTCTTGATATATACATTCTAATCACCTACACTTTCAAATACATCATGGGTCGTTCTGTAGTCGAAAGTTCTATTTGAAATTTCAACAGTAGATACTGATTCATACCTATAATTGAATTGTCTATTCAGTTGAGAAAATGATATAACTCTATCCTTTCTCATTGAAATTTGTTTAGCATCTCCCTCATAAAAATCGGAGTAAATTTCCAACTTCACGGCATCTTCTTTTGTTTTATCCTTATACCATTTAGAAGCTTGCCATTCAATCTTGGACAAACTGTCTATCAGGCCATTTTCAGTGCTTTCGAGGAAGAAATCTGCTGTCAGAGGCAATGAACGTCTCCCTAAAAAGGTTTGGAACCAAGGGCTTTTCAAACTGTTTTCGATTTCAGCCATCAAAATATCGTCTTTATGCGAGATAGCTACTACAAAAACAGCGTCTTCTAAGTAATACCGATTCGTAACATAATTTCTTTCAAGACTTCCGTTCTTTTTATATTTTCTCGCAATGTGATAATCTTTAAGAAGATTCCCCGGTTGGTCAATTCTCACAGCAAAAGATAGTTCATTCAACTTCCTGATTTTTTCATCTTCATCTCGCTGATATCCTAAGCTGGCTGCTATCATCCCAATAACACCACTTTTTGAAGGATAAAAATCCGTATGTCTATTTTCAAAATTGGAATTTGTCCCCCATGACTGCATAGGTCCTGCAAATTTTAGCAAAATAGTTTTCATACTATCACCCACAATCAAACTAACCAATCATTTAAGTATTTACCTAATTCTTCATTCAAAGCGTCTAGGTTTTCTTCCTCTCTTGCAGATAAACCAAGTCCTTCTACATCATCAAATGCAATGAACAATTGGAGAGCAGGTTCCTCCACAAACTTTTCTATCTTCTTTGACTCTTTTATTAATTTCTCTATCGATGCTTTGGTGTATCCATTTGAAGATCTTACGGGCTCTTCAAAGGCGGAAATTAAGTTTATAGGTCTATCCTTCCTTAGGGTTACCATGACAAACTGTGGCAATGTTTGATTTGCGAATGTATTGATCTTGCCTGTAGGCATTGAATTAACAAATGCCTTAATGTAAAGTTTTATAGCATTTATTACAGCCTCTTTATCTTCAATCTGATTAGCAAATTCATGGATTGCCACATTGGCATACCTATACAATGTTGACGAATTAAATTCTATAGTTCCAAGCATTCCTGCGCCTGCATTATCTTCAGGAGCTAAATCATCTACTGCTGTATAAAAATCAAACTCTGTCTGTACTCCGTGAGTCGATATAGCATGAGCAACCTGCGAAGAGGCGTCCTCATTTAGGACCGGATTATCCGCTACCATTCTTCCAAATAGTGCGATATCAATAGGCTTATTGCCGTTCAAGATTTCTTCTATCTTCTTTTTATCTAATTCACCATTTATAGCCGCCTGCGCAAGACCTTTAGCCTGTGTATCACCTAAGAAAAATAATGCTTTTGCTTTGTTATCGGACAATTTAATCTGTGATTTTTCAATGACATCTTTTGCTTTAGCCATTGCCTCTTCCATAGCTATGGAGTCATCCAGTTCAATTATTTTTTCAGCAACATACTTTACTATTTCCAACGTCCGCACACCTACATTGCTTATTTCACCTTCGACGTTAAAATACTCCCTCATCGCCCTTTTCCAGGATTGCGAACTAACTCTCGCCCTTTTCACACCACCATATTGAGCAGTTTTGGGACTACCCGTATCATCTCTATTCAGATTCGATGGAGGTACGATTTGAATTGCGTGCATATCAACAAAAAGTCTTTCATTATTATTTTTCATTTTTCTCTTCTCCTTTGAAATTCATTCTATAGTAATCTCTTGACCATTGTAATTTAACATTTGTCTTATATCCCCTTGCTATCCAAAATAAATCTTCTGCTAGTCTAGGATAATCAACTCTAACATTCTTTTCGCTCGCCTTAATGAGTTTTACCAGATGTCTTAAGTGTACTACCCACTCACTAAAATCATCTGATGTAATCATAGCATTAAATCTACGATCAAGTGCCTCAACCTTATCGCCTTCCCTAATCACTCCAAGTGATGCACCAAATGACAGAAATCTATCATGAACATCATCATCCTCATCTTGAGTTCTTCCTTTGCCCTGCTTGCTTAGTGCGTAGAGTTGCAATGCCGACAAAATAGACTTTTCCTCGGGGCTTGCCTCATCAGTCGTACCTAAGAATTCTCCAGGTAATTTTTCAAACAAAAAAGGTAATACATCAAAATTTTCACTCAACGGCTTATTGATTGAATTTCTTAGCCTTGCTAGAATTGCTTTCTGCTTGGATTCATCTCTGATTTTTTCAATGTATGAGATTATCTCTTTAGTAGTTTTTAAAACTTTTCGTTTTTCCGATTCCGCTATCATTCTCTACCCTCCTCCTTTATATTTTTTATATCTTTGTTCAAGAAATAAATAAACTTATTATATGCATGTGCTATCGTATATATTTCTTTTTCACTTTTTTCTTCTGCATTTTTAGAACTTTGTTTTTTCTTAAATCCTATAAAATCTCGATTGTTCCCGTTAGCAAATATATTCTTCGCTTCTTCTTTTACTAATTTCTTTAAAGTTTGCTCCCACTCTGAGATTTGTTCTTCATGAGATTTATCTTCGTCTATGCTGACCAGCCATCTTCTAAACCTATTGTCTATTACAAAATAGATTTCTTCGATTTTTCTACTTACAAAATCATCTGAATTTATATTCCTGATTGCTTTAATATCCTTGATATAATTCTTATATGTGAATTCTATTACACGTTTAGTCTTCTGGATAGTGTCATTGATCCATGTCGACCAATTTTTGTTGTTAAAATTCACAAGTATAAAATCTTGCACCGGCAAATAGTCAATAATTTCATCGATAGGAACCCATGAAGTTGCGTTACCATCATCAGCCATAGATACAGACACTATACTCTGAACAAAATTTGTTTTTTCGAGTCCATAATAATGAGATTTATCTTTCAATTCCTTTAAAAAATCTATTATCCCCGGGGTTTTTTGCTTAGCACCACTATTGCTGAGGTCATTCATTGTCAAAAGCGAAAATGAGCGCCATAGAGATTGATGTATGATATGTTTGCGAGGAGTGAAAGAGTCCTTATTCTCACCTGTTTTGTTGTATTTCCACAAGGTCATGGGTTCTAAAAAGTTATCCCTGTGATTTATCTCCGGCAGTTTGACAATACTGCATTTAAATGGTTTGTCAAAATCCAGATTCGGATCGATGTAAACAGCCCTGCTCCAAGCAGTATATAAGCCTGCTAAATTGTCAAATGTTCCGCCATACATGTAGAATTCTATTAACTCCGAAGATGACATTTCCCAGCATGGTTTTTGTATGTTGAAACAATTTTCAACGCTTTCATAAAATAAAGCAAGATTAAGCATCAATGTTTCAAATAGATTATCACCTTTTAAGTAAACCCCTCCGATGTCGAAAAGCCAGCCCTTCGAAGCCTTGTATTTTGTATTTCCGAAGATAACTTTATCGGACAATCCTATATATCCCTGCAAGGTAATCAGCCATCTGGCAATTTCATCAGGTTTTAAAATTTCTTTGTAGCTATTGCTCTTCTTGTCATTTTTGGGAGAAAACAGAGCTATTTTGTTGCCACTTTCAGAAACCAATCTATTTATATTCTTTCCGGACAACTCGCTTGGTTTAGCTTTATTAAGCTTATCTGCCGAAACATCATCTGCAACAACCTGAAGAAATGGCTTCTTATCGTCAAACAGATAGAAACTATCTTCCCATTCTTTCAAATAATTATTTACAATGCCCGGGAAATTACCATTCTTCCATAGGTCAAACCACGTGCCTCTTAATGCAGATTGATATTCCTCTTTGTCATATTCGTCTACTTCTTCATTTTGCTCAAAAAGTTCATCATCCAACTTAACCCATTCATACCGTTCCCCATTATAATCGAATCTTGAAAAAACTGTGTGCAGAACTGCCAGTAAAATTCGCATAACAGCAAAATCCTGAGTTTTAGTGTCCCCTGCAAGATCATAAAAGTTATTTGCACCCTTGAAAACTTCCATTAGGGATACTTTCTTTGAATTTCCGTCCTTGTCTATAACTGAAATCCAATTCTTATAAAGTAAGTTATACCTGCCCAAAACCATCACTTCCTTTCATATCATATAAGACACCTAATTTATTGCTATATTTCAATTTAACTCCGCCAATCTCAAATTCATCGTTTTCATCAAAAATTATGCCAAGCGAGCCTTTTAGCCATGTAGATGTTTGCCACTCTTCTAGGTAGTTTAAATTATATTTCTCAAGTTCCCTTATCGTATCGTCTATATTGTAATTTTTAGATAATAACTTTGGAAGTGTAAATGTATGCTTTGCAAGTTCTTTTGAAATAAAATCTTCATTTACTACTCTCGTAGATATATCTTCATCGGTTCCGAATAATCCATAACCTGACCCTATTTTTTTAACCGCAATTACCTCAATCGTGTCTTCAGTATCTCTAACTTTCGCACTTGCTTTCTCCTCGCTGTCTCCTGGAATATCGTTTTTTAACCAGCCAATTAGCGACTGCTTTGCGGCAGATTCACTTGAATTATTTGGGGCAGAGTTTGACGTTTTGGACGAGCTTGGTATTTTTGTTGAGCTTGATATTTGGGGCGAACTCAATATTCTTATCGGGCTTGATAACTGAAAAGCCTTTGCTTTTACCTTTAGACTTTTGATTTTTACTTCGTGCTTCTTCTTAAACTCTGAATATTTCCCATTTAAATCCTTTGGCATATCCATCTTTTCATTTGCATACACTTTATTTACAAGTTCAGGTATATCTCCCGGTATTTTTATAATGTCAGTGTCCGGAAGGTAGTACTGTGTTTTAGTCAGGAGGTAATCCCCATATACAATTCTCGAACCTGCATCAAACTCTAGAGATTCACTTAAACCCATGATGTATACAGTAGGTTCCTTATAATAAACATCCCTGTCGATGTCATGCCTTTGAAGTCTTCCGATTCTCTGCAACAAAAGATCCATCGGAGCTAGATCAGTTATCAATACATCGAAGTCGATATCTAAAGATTGCTCTAAAACCTGTGTTCCTATGATTATTTTGAACTTCGGTCTATCCCCGTCTTTGCCTATCGTTTTAAGCAGTTTCTCTTCTTTTGTTGCCCTATCGGTTGCAATAAATGCAGAATGTATAATATCCACAATTTCATCACTAAAGATTTCTAAAAGCTGCGAGCCGATTAGCTGAGCTCTTTTAACAGTGTTCACAATGACGCCTATTACTCCGCCTTGTTTACTAAAATTCTTCAGCAAAGCTATTAAATTATCCTCCGATATACGTTTTATATGAATCTCCTTATCAGTGCCTCTAGGGAAATCCGCTTTCTGCTTGACCTCATATCCATCGGTATATGTAATTATCGGATACTGATTGCTTATAAGCTGTAAATTTGACCTATTCTCTCTAAATCGCTTTAACTCCAAATCGTCCGTTATATTTTTAGCCCGGCCACTTTGATATGCATTCAATAATTCCATCCTGCTTTGTGCAGTTAACGTCGCAGAAAGTAATATTACCGGCACTTTGTACGCGCCAAGCCACTGCAAAGTTCTTTTTAAATATTGGCTCATATAAGCATCATAGGCATGAACTTCATCAATTATTACAACTTTTTTGCTTAAGCCCAGGTGTCTAAGGGCTAAATGCTTTTGCTTCAAAGACATCATCAACAGTTGGTCAACTGTTCCAACGACAAAATCGTCCAAAACAGCTGTCTTTCTTCCTGAAAACCACTGATTCACTATGATTTCACTTTCAGATATTCCATTTTCTGATTCATCTACATTTATGGAACTTGCCAAACTTCGAAAAACTTCATTTAGGTAGGCTTTGCCATGGCATAGCTCCTTAATGTCAATAGTAAATGCGAAAATTTTTCTAAAAAAATAATAAATTTTTTCTATAGTAGCGATACATCAGTAACATATCTAGTGAAAATTATGTCCGTATGTATCGAAATATATGTATTATAAGTGCGTACACCGTTTTCAGTCCATTATAAAAATTTTAACGGCACAACAAAAAACCTTAATTAACAAAGGTTTAAAATTTTCAATTAGTATATATAAAATTATATTATTTGAAAAGGACAATTATTCTAGGCAATTGGTTGGAGAATTATTCTAGCTTATAAAAATCTATTCCTATTTTACGAAGCTCCTCAATAAAAAGCTCTTCTGAGCATTTGCCATTATGTAAGCTCCTAGGGTATGTGTTTATCCAATCTTCAGCTTCCTTTACTTTAGCTTTATTTAATGTTGAATCAAAATCAGAGCCTTTAGGGAAAAATCTTCTAACTAGGAGATTACAGTTTTCATTACTACCCCTCTCATGAGGAGAATGAGGATGGCAGTAGTATACTTTTGTTCTATTGCCTACCCTATATAATGCCTTCTCCATTGCCTTGCAGTCTGCAAATTCACTACCATTATCAACAGTAATAGTTTTAAATACACTAAAACAGCCTGACTTATATTTTTTCTCCACCCTATTTAAGGCTTTACGTGTTTCATCAGCATTGTGGTTTTTCGTCATCAAAATAACTTCATATCTTGTTTTTCTTTCGGTAAGCACAAGTAAAGTTTTTTTATTAGTCTGCTGACCTATAACAGAATCCATTTCCCAATGTCCAAATTCTTCCCTTTTTAGAATCTCTGGGTCTCTAAGCTCAATGCTGGTTCCAGCAACCCTTTTTTTATGAGTTCTATCCTGCTTTTTCTTAAGTTTTTTTCGCCTGCCTTGATAGTATAGATTTTTCTCTGATACACCTTTTATAAGCCCTTTTTTAACTGCACTATAAATAGTATTACAAGCCTTTATTTCTTCGTCAAATCGAAGATTATTAGCTCTCATATCATATATAATAGCTGTTGGAGAAAAATGCTGGTAAAGAATCATATACGACAAATATTTGTTCAGGTTATCATCTTTTTCAACTTTGGCTTTTTTACCTTTAGCTTTTAAATGCTCTTGATATTTACACTCCGCTAAATCAGGGCTATATTCTCGTGCAACAGATAAATCCGTCTTTGTTATATCACACATTCCACGTTCTAACTCTCTATATACAGTAGATTGTGATATACCTAGTGCATCTGCAATATCTTGCTTATGAAAACCTTGTTTTATCATGGTACTAAGTATTCTTCGCTTCTGATAATTTAAATGTGAAAATTTATTACCCATATTATCTCCTGCTACAAATCCTCACATACGTTATATATGATTTTCTGCAGAATGTCCACAATACAGATATAATTTTATACATACTAATTGAAAATTTTAATAGTTAAACGTAACATTACCATGTAAAAAGTTTTCTATGACCTTGATAGGTGCTTTGGATAAGCACATTGGATTTTAACCACCGCCTCTGTTCAGGATAAGCCGGCTTCAACCTTAGAAGTATCATTATCATTATTTGCATCATGGCTTATAAAGCATTCCACCTCTTTACTTTAAGAAATTTATTTATCGCTCCTCATCTTTTTTCCTTACCAAAATAGTAGTATTCATTTTAACAAAATTTGTCAGATGACTCTTTGCGTAAACTCCTTTTCGCTCCACAAATAATTAAACGTCCTATCGTAGTCTATTTAATTTTCAAGGTACAAAATCAAATAAATTCAATTACTTTATTTATATAAATTTTAAGACAAAAAAATAAAAAAAGCAAGGCAAAAAAGCAATATTTTTCACCTTGCCAATATCTGTTCCACGTTGGAATTACAACTGTTACAGCCGTGCGTTACACATTGCATTCTTTCTCTAGCTGAAGTCTAATTTCCCTCATTTTTTCCCATGAAATTTTATGACTTGCGTAAAAGGTTACATCAAGATTTTTTTCAAGTCCAAATACAATCTGCTGAATTTGTTTCCAGCTATAACTTGTACTTGCATAAGGCTTTATATCAAGCTCTTTTTCAAGACTTTTTCTAATGTAGTACATAGCCTTAGCACCAAAGCCTTTCTTTGTATAAATTCCTATATCGATTCCGCTTTCAATGCCTTTCTTAATTTCTTCTAACTGCTTACCTGAAAATCCACAATCTAAATAATATTTCAGTTCTTTATCTGTCTTACTCATCATACTGCCTGGCTCCTTATATAAAATATTATTTAAAGTTCTATATCTTCCTCTTGATTAACTACCTCTTTTGTGTTATCATCAGTTACATCAAATGGCAACCTACCACAAATTGAACCTGTCTCAAGACGGGTCGTGGGGGTTGTCATTTTTTCTTGCTCAAAATCAAAATTCTTATCTTCCAGTCTTATCTTATGTACGTATGTCTTATGCTCTACACTTTCTCTAACGTCAATCACCATATTGTATAGCTTATCATCTATAATATATTCTTTGTTAAAGTAGTGCCATGCATAAGTGCTTTTATGTATGATATTTTGATCTCTTTTTTCTTCTGCCTTAGAATAAGTATATTTACTCTTTTCTAATACTCCGATTAGGTCTTCATCAATGCCAATACTTAGTTTCTTTTGATAAGTACTGTGTTTTTCAATTTTATCTTGATGTATAAAATGCTTTTTTGTTGTTTTAT
>QWCK01005393.1_pt1 | contig 11675 bp, 6 predicted proteins | sample 1972571 | NCBI WGS metagenome assembly QWCK01 (sample SAMN09866710, study PRJNA288562) | Human gut metagenome isolate term2_stool, whole genome shotgun sequencing... | isolation source: gut | host: Homo sapiens | place: USA: California | reverse complement strand
GAATGTCACCGAAGAAGCAACTCTCTTGTTTTGCCAAGAAAGCAAGAATAGCCATCCGTGCCGGATGTCCCATTGCTTTGGCAAACCGAGCAATCTGTTTCTGCTCTGTTGTGTACTGTTTCTCTTTCATTCCAATTCTCCTCTCTTTTTTTGTTGTTCGCAAAGTTACGAACAAGGTTTTGAACAGCCAAATAATACGGCATATTTTTTCGGATAGGTGCAATTTGGGCTTTTCAGCCTACCTTAATGTCCATTACACCGATGTGTATAATTTCTGACAAAAGGTGCGCGCTGTTTCGCGTATTTCAAAACAAAAACCACGTGGCTCCAAATACGCGAAAAATAGCGGGGTTTACAAGACGCTGACTGTCAGCGGATTGCAAAACAAGGGCTTTTCACCATAGTTTTATTCCCTGCGGTTGGATATCGATCGGCGGGGCGGTTAAGCCCTACCCGCACGACGGCAAGGCTGTCGACGCGTCGCCTGCGGGGCCTAAACGCGGTGCCAAAAGACTGTAATCGCAGCGAACTTGGATTTATGCCGCTTTCCCGGCTAAAAATATCGGCCGAAACATGGCGCTTTCTGCGCTGGATGATCAGAAAAAACTGGCCGGAAAATTATCAAGAAAGTTTACAAACGGGGCGGCATCACGCAAAAGGCTATGGCGCGCTAAAAAACAAGCGGGAAATTCTATAGAACAGTTTTTGCGTCCTATTCCCAGCCCAAATCTCGGCGTAGCCTCACTCGGTCAGTATTTGGTTCAGGAGGAATGTGGCATTCTGATTGCGTGCCACACCGGGGGTTATCTTATAAGAATAGGTGACGGCTGATCCCAGTTCGATTTCGAAACAATAGTTGTGACAGCGCTCGCCCTCCATCTTGGACAGTTCCAAGTCGTGGGTGGCAATGATGCCACTCACGGGCAATTGGGAGATGTGTTCGAGGAACAGGCGCGACCCGTTGAGCTTGTCCAACGAATTTGTGCCCTTGAGAATCTCGTCGAGGATAATCAGCGTGTGATCGTTGTTCCTGCAATAGGCAAGCAACTGCTTCAGGCGAAGCAATTCTGCGTTGAAATAAGAGATGCCGTGGGCAAGATCGTCGGTGGTGCGCATGCTGCTGAACAGCTTGAACCTTGAGACCCGCATGGATTTGGCAAAGACCGGCATGCCCGTCAGGGCAAGAATATAGTTCACGCCCACCGCACGCAGAAAAGTTGACTTCCCGGCCATGTTGGCTCCGGTAATGATGTAGAAATGACGGTCGTCGATTCGAAAATCATTGCGAATGGCTTTCCCGCCCAGGAATGGATGCCAGAGGCCCTGAGCCTCACAGAAAACTCCCTCATCATCGGTTATTGTTGCCCAGCAGGTGTAGGGATGATTATACAGGAACGTGGCGACCGTCACCTCCTGCTCCATGCGGATCACCCGGTCGATCCATCGGTCGAGTTCTTGCTTGTCGCCGCGACTCCATTTGACAAATTTTCGGACAAGGAAAAAATCATAGAGCGCAAAGGTATTGACGACAAACAGTCCCATGATATTGCCCCGCTTGTCCAGGCCATCGAGCAGCGTGGTGAGTCGGCGAAACACATTGTCCGACCCGGGAGCTGTCTTGCGGTCCCCATGTGGAGCCGCGTCTGCTGTCCCGTGGCCGGGGTTTGAAGAACGTCTTTCCACCAAGTCCACCACCTTGGCCAACTGCCTGACTTGTCCATGAAGCCTGTCGATGGCCGTGCTCACCTTCTTCAGTGTTCCCATGCAAAGGAGATAGACACCAAAAAACTGAAGTATGCCCCACCAAACAGGCAACAGTCCGTCTACCCTACCCATCGCCGCCAGAAGGATGCAAGCCAGGAAAGCAACCAAGTCGGCCATGGCCAGTGCAAGCACCATGGGATGGGCAAAGAATGGGTTAACCCTGACCGTGCCGGCTGCTTGCAATGCCTGGCGAATGGCCGCGGTGTCTATTTTCTGTCTAACGCCAAAGGAGATGAACTCCGACCGGAACCTCACGTCCTCGGCCAAGGCCTGAACGTGCTTCCGATAAGTCTCATCATAGCTGTCGGTATCATTCCGGAACCCCTCCCGTCCGTCCAGACTGCTCAGCCGTTCGGCCAGGGCATCGCATCCCCCGGTGGTCACGGTTCGGTTCATGCGCTGGTACAGGCTGTCTTGGCCAAAGATGTCGAGGTCGTAGGTGTAGGCATGGTGTGGGTCTACGTAGCGCTGGCCATCGTCAAAACACGAGAAATCGCCGTCCATGGCCTGCAGTTCGTTGTCGTAAACGCGCTTCAGATCCTCGAGATGTCGGATGCGCTGGTCGTTCTTCGTGTCGTGCTGTCTGACAACCATGTAGATTATCGCGCACAGAATAGCCCATCCAAGTGCCAGTATTCGGAGGTTGGGATTGTCGGTCAAGGTAATCATCACCAAGCCAGCCACGGCTGCCAAAAACGAGATGATTTCGCCCATCACAAAGCCATGGGCACGGCCTCTCAGCGCCTTGATGCGCCTGGCGATGTCGGCTGACTGTTTCTCATAAAATTCTCGCATAGGAAATGGTCAGTTATTCTTCTGTTGTTCATTCACATTTTCTCCCAGCATCACCACGCCCTCCTGCTTCATGCCGTCCATCATCATCTTCAAGGGCTGGTCGAACCTCACATGACGCACATAGGCCGTCTCCTCAACGGCCGGCATGGCATCCAATAGGTCCTTGCGCAGGAGGCCGCCCTCGCCAGGACAATTGGTGTCGATCGTGAAATATCCCACGCCAAACGACGTGAGGTTTTGGAAGAAGTGGGTGCCCTGGCTGGGGTCCACCCGATAGTTCTTCAAGGCCACTTCCACAATGGCGCGCGCCGCAGAGATATGCGGCCACTTCACGGGCACGCCCAGCCATGGGTCGCTCGAGCCCCACCGCCCCGGGCCAATGATGATGTAATGATTGTGTGAGGCCAGGAACGCATCATTGATACGCTCGATGTCTGCGGCCACGCGGTCGTTGTTCATGGCCGAGAACTGGTCGTCGTACTTGACGTAGACCACATCGGTTATATCGTCCGAGATGCCATGGCCCAATGAGTTGTGACTGCGAAGCAAGCATTGGCTGTCAGGAACGGCGGCCACATCCTCATCGAGCATCTGCTTGGAATCGACGATGGGACGAACCTGAAGCAGATAGAAGTCGCCCGTTCGGTCGGCATTGAGGTTGCAGGCAAACTCTATTTCCACCGGGCGACGCATGGCCTCTGCACAATATTTCATCGACATTTGCAATATTTCGGGCAGGGGGAACACATCGTGCTGCAAGACGCCGGCAAACGACACGATTTTTCGGCCGCCCTCATAGAGTCCGTCGCGAATGACCTGGTCGTAGGGGTCGAAAGTCGAGGCTATGTAGTTGAGCGACCCATGCTTGTCGGCTTCCTTCACCTTCAGTTTCCGGATGTTGAAGCCATCGTCTACCTGGAAATCCGTGCCCACGTGTTGGCTGTCGAGCGCATAGAAAGTGGTCTGCGTGTCCTTCAGGGCAAAGTCCATTTCCGACATCTGCAACACCTGGTGCGGATGTTGGGGCGACACGCGCAAGGTCTGGCCGCCATCCACAATATATTTGCCAAGTCCCAGAGCCAGCGAGGCTATGCCTTCTTCGGCCTTCTCGTCGCCAATGGGATAATAGTTGATTGACCGGAGCACACCCGAGATGTTGGGATAATAGCAGTCAGCGTATGTTTTGCCCACCACCTCCTGCAACACGACAGCCATCTTCTCCTGGTCGATCACATTGGCCGTGGCTGCCATATAGGCCTTGGAACTCTTGTAATACACCGAGGCATAGACACTCTTGATCGCTGCGGCGAGCATGTGGAGCATCTGTTGCTTGTCGTCGAGGTAGGGTATCATGTAGGTGGAATAGACTCCTGCAAAAGGTTGATAATGGCTGTCTTCCAGGAGTGAGCTCGACCGGATGGCGATAGGACTGCGGGTGGCTTCGAAGAAGACCATGAAGTCCTCGATATAGCTGTCGGGCAACTGTGCCTTGAGGAAGGCATCCAGTATCGCTTGGTCGCTGGCATTGCTCAAAGCGATGTCGTAGAGGTTGTTCTGATCCATAAACTGGTCGAAAACATCGGTACAGAGCACCACCGTCTTGGGTATCTGCACCGTAACGCCCTCGATGCTGTTGAACTGCGGATGAATCTTCACCACATGGTCGAGGAAAGCCAGGCCCCGACCCTTGCCACCGAGAGAGCCGTCGCCGATACGCGCAAAATGGGCATAGCGGTCGAACTTAAAACGGTCGAACACGGCCACCACGCCAATGTTCTTCATGTGGCGATACTGTACGATCGCATCGAAGATAATCTGCCGGTGGGCATCCACGTCGCGGAGTTTTTCCCACGTCACATGTTTCAGGAAGTTGCTCACGGGAAATATGGCACGCGCGCAGAGCCAGCGGCTCATGTGGTTGCGCGAGACATGATAAAGCATCGAGTCGCGCGGAATGGTGAAAATGTTGTCTTGCAACTCCTTCAGGCTCCGCACCCTCAACACCTCCTCGTGCGTCGTGGGGTCGCGGAAGATGAAATCGCCAAAGCCCATGTGCTCTTCTAAGAGATGCCGCAGCGACACACTGAGCATCTTGGAATTCTTGTCCACAAACTTAAAGCCCTCGGCCTCGGCACGCGCACGGTTTTCGGACTCCACGCTCTCCATGACGAGTGGCAGGAACTCGTCCTCCCGGCGAATGGCTCTCAGGAGTTTGAAGCCGGCCTCAGCATCCTTTTCCACCGAGGACGCCCCCGCCCCCACAATTTCCGAACGACGGGTAGACTTCATGGGAAACCTCACGTCGCTGATGACGCCGAGACAATTGTCCTTGTATTTCATATACACGGCCATGGCCTCTTCGTAGGTGCGGGCCAACACCACCTTGGGCCGCCCGCGCATGCGCAGTGTGGCAGCATGGCGGTTGAGGGCCTCGGTAGCGAAGTTCTGGCTCTGCTGCAAGATGTAGCTGTAGAGGTTGGGGAGGATAGAACTGTAGAACCGAATCGAATCCTCGACGAGCAGAATCATCTGCACGCCCGCCTCAAGGACGTCCTGCTCCAAGTTCATCTTGTCCTCAATGAGTTTGATAATAGAAAGAATAAGATTGGTGTTGCCCAACCAACAAAACACGTAGTCGAAGATGCTGAGATCTTCGTCCTGCATACGGAGAGTGATGCCATGCGAGAACGGGGTGAGCACCACACAATGAATTTCGGGGAACTTCTCCTTGATGGCATGCGCTACGGTGAACGCATCGTTGTCGGCGGTGCCCGGCATGCAAATGACAAGGTCTATCTTCATGGTGGCGAGAATCTTCTCGGCCTCTTCTGTCGTGGACACCTGGGTGAACGTCGGCGGATAACGGAGCCCCAGCTCCATATATTCATTATAGATTTTCTCCTCCACTCGTCCGTCGTCCTCGAGCATAAAGGCATCGTAGGGGTTGGCCACGATGAGCACGTTGTAGATGCGGCGCATCATGAGGTTGACGAACGTCACGTCTTTGAGTATGAACTTGTTCCACGACTGTGTTATTTTCTCTTCCATGTGTGCTGTGGCATATTTGTTTGTTCGGGCTTGGAGCGTCTCCTCCCTTTGGGGTCGCCGTTCGGGAATAAGGCTCCTGTCAGTATGGCAAAATTACGAAGTAAATTTGACAAAAGGTCAATACGAATCATAAAAAATGTCGGAATTTAGTACTTCTATTTTAGATATCGGGGCATCATCACAAGGAAGAACTGGAGGATTATCTTGTCAAACGATTAGGCACAAACCGTTCCGGACTGCGGATTGACCGCAGCTATCTTCATGCAAAATGGCTGCACAATGCCTATAGCATCGTGCAGCCATTTCTTATCCGTTCGGCTCTGATCCGTTCTTATCTAATCTTCTTAGAACAGTTTGGCAGGATAGGTGCCCTCGTCTACCAAGCTCTGGATCTTGGCCACCACACCCGGGCGGTCGGCCGCATAGGTGACACCAAACCATTTGCTGGTGGTGTCGAGCACCTTGACCGTAGCGGTTTGATCATGAATGAGCTTATCGACCAGCGACGGAATGAAGAACTCGGCCTTCTTGTTCTCCAAATTCTTAGGGTCGGAGAGGAAAGACTTGAAATAGTCCTCGCTATAATCAAAGTAGTCGGGTGTGAATCCCCACACGTTCATCGATACCGGAGTATTGTCGGCCACGGTCACCCACTCACCGTTTTCATCCTTATACTGTATGTCTTCACCGTGGCGCTCGATTTCCGTTCGCTCCACGACATCAACCAAGTTGTCCCCGGCGTCCTTCGAGCAAATGCCTCGGGCCACCGTGCCATTCTCGCTCAGCGTGTTGCCTACGCGGTAACCCACCATGGCATAGCGGTTCTTGCTTCCCTCAGGAAGGTTGGCCAGGAACCGACCCATCACCATGAAGCAGTCGCGGTTGTAGAAATCGTCGCAATTGATCACGCAGAAAGGTTCCTTGATAACGTCCTTGGCCATGAGTACGGCGTGGTTGGTGCCCCAGGGCTTTTCACGTCCCTCGGGCACTGAGAATCCCTCGGGAAGAGCATCCAGGCTTTGGAACACGAGTTCGGCGGGGATATGTCCCTCGTATTTTGACAGCACCTGCTCGCGGAACTGCTGTTCAAAATCCTTGCGGATGACAAAAACAATTTTCCCAAAGCCGGCCTTAATGGCATCGTAAATAGAATAATCCATGATGGTCTCGCCGTTGGGTCCCAGACCGTCGAGCTGCTTCAAACCGCCGTAGCGGCTGCCCATACCCGCAGCAAGGAGTAACAATGTTGGTTTCATTTGCTATATTTTAGTTAATAATAATGTGGTCAACGCGTGTCCATCCAAAAGGAGTTACACCATGTGCAAATTTAGGTAAAATTCTCGAATTATGAGGCTAAGTAGCTAATTATTCGAGAATTTTATCTAATTTTGCACTGAATTTCAACAATTAAAAGAGGTTAGAACTATCAATGATCACACTTACGAATATCGCCATCCAGTTTGGCAAAAGAGTGCTTTACAAGGATGTGAATGTCAAGTTTACACGGGGTAACATCTATGGAGTTATCGGGGCCAACGGGGCTGGGAAGTCTACGTTGCTGCGGGCTATCAGCGGAGACCTTGAACCAAACAAGGGAACCGTGGAGATGGGGCCTGGCGAACGCCTGTCGGTATTGGAACAGGACCACTTCAAGTATGATGCCTATAGCGTGATGGACACGGTACTGATGGGGCACGAACCCCTTTGGGCCAACATGAAGGAGCGTGAGGCACTGTATGCAAAGGAGGAAATGACCGAAGAGGATGGCAACCGAGCCGCAGAATTAGAAGAAAAATTTGCAGAACTGAACGGCTGGGAGGCCGAGAGCGACGCCGCACAACTGTTGCAAAACCTTGGCGTGCAGGAGCCGATGCACCAGAAGATAATGGGCGACCTGTCGAACAACGAGAAGGTTCGCGTGATGCTGGCCAAGGCACTCTTTGGCAAACCTGACAACCTGCTGCTCGATGAGCCCACCAACGACCTTGATCTCGCAACCGTGGAGTGGTTGGAGGACTATTTGGGTAATATCGATGAGACACAGACCGTGCTTGTGGTGAGCCACGACCGACACTTCCTCGACTCGGTGAGCACGCAGACCATCGACATCGACTTTGGCAAGGTGACGGTATTCTCTGGCAACTATAGTTTCTGGTATGAAAGTTCACAGCTGGCCCTGCGCCAAGCACAGAACCAGAAGATGAAGGCCGACGAGAAGAAAAAACAATTGGAGGAATTTATCCGCCGCTTCTCTGCCAATGTGGCAAAAAGCCGACAGACCACTTCGCGCAAGAAGATGCTGGCCAAGCTCAACGTGGAGGAGATTCGTCCGTCGAGCCGCAAATATCCCGGCATTATTTTCCAAATGGAGCGTGAGCCGGGCAACCAGATACTGGAAGTAGAGGATCTGAAAGCTGTCGATGCAGACGGCAAGGTGCTGTTCGACCACGTCAATTTCAACATAGAAAAGGATCAGAAGGTGGTGTTCCTTAGCCGAAACACCAAGGCCATGACTGCGCTCTTCGAGATTATCAATGGCAATCGGGAGCCCGACGGAGGCTCATACAAGTGGGGGGTGACCATCACCACAGCCTATTTGCCACTCGACAACACTGCCTTCTTTGACAGCGACCTTAACCTTGTAGACTGGCTCAGCCAGTATGGGCCGGGCAATGAAGTGGCCATGAAAGCCTATTTGGGTCGCATGCTGTTCCGCCAAGAGGAAGTTGAGAAGCAAGTCAACGTGCTCTCGGGAGGTGAAAAGATGCGCTGCATGATTGCCCGTATGCAACTGCAGAACGCCAACTGCCTGATTCTCGACACACCGACCAACCACCTTGACCTTGAGAGCATCCAGGCTTTCAACAACAACCTCATACAATTCAAGGGCAACATACTGTTTGCAAGCCACGACCACGAGTTTATCCGAACCGTGGCCAACCGCATCATAGAGCTGACTCCCAAGGGCACCATCGACAAGCTCATACCCTACGACGAATATATCTATGATGAGCAAATCAAGGAACAAAAAGCACAGATGTACAACTAATCAAAACATGCCATTATCCGCCACAAATGGATAATGGCATGTTTTTTGCTCTTTGCTTAACACAAATACTTATAATTATGGCAGATAAGAATAAAGATACAGTAGGTCTGGAGATGGATGACAAAGACATCCAAGTGGACAACCATGCCCAAACAGAAGATGGCAACGATGAGGTGACTCAGGCAGAAGACACCAATGAGGCAGAAACACAGAACGACGGGGACACCGAAGAAACTGTTCAGGATCCGCTGGAGGCGGCGCAGGAGCAGATTGCTGCCCTGAAAGACCAGCTGTTGCGCACCGCAGCCGAGTTCGACAACTATAAAAAGAGAACCATCAAAGAGAAGATGGAACTCATACAGAACGGCGGAGCCAAGGCTGTTGCGGCTATCCTCCCCGTGCTCGATGACTTTGAACGCGCCGTCGCCGACAAGAGCGAAGACGCCGCAGCCATCAAGGAGGGCACCAAGGTTATCTTCAAAAAGTTTGTGAAGACCCTCGAAAGCCTCGGCGTCAAACAAATCGACACTGAAGACCAGGACTTCAACACCGACTATCACGAAGCCGTGGCCATGGTTCCGGGGGTGGACGAAGACAAGAAAGGCAGGGTGATCGACTGTGTTCAGACCGGCTATATCATGAACGACAAGGTTATTCGCCATGCCAAAGTGGCTGTCGGTCAGTAATAGATTCAGGTAACAATTATTTCTCAACAAGGAACATCAAATGGCAGGGAAAAGAGACTACTACGAGGTGCTTGGAGTGGACAAAGGCGCATCGGAAGACGAAATAAAGAAGGCGTATCGCAAGATGGCCATCAAATACCACCCCGACCGCAACCCCGACAATAAGGAAGCAGAAGAAAAATTCAAGGAGGCGGCAGAAGCCTACGAGGTTCTGCACGACCCCCAGAAACGTCAGCAATACGACCAATTTGGCTTTAACGGCCCACAAGGTGGCTTTGGTGGCTTTGGCGGAGGGTCCGGCATGGACATGGACGACATCTTCTCCATGTTCGGAGACATCTTTGGCGGCCACGGCGGAGGGTTCGGAGGATTTGGAGGATTCGGCAGTGACCAGGGCGGGAGTCAGCAGCGCGTGTATCGCGGTAGCGACCTTCGTCTGAAAGTCAGGTTGTCGCTGCAGGAGGTGGCAAGCGGTGTCACCAAGAAATTCAAGGTTCGCAAGGATATCACCTGCACCCATTGCCACGGATCCGGAGCAGAGGGCAATGCCACCCCTGAAACCTGTCCCACCTGCCATGGATCCGGTATGGTGAACCGGACCGTGCGCTCAGTGTTCGGCATGATGACCACCCAAAGCGAATGTCCAACCTGCCATGGCGAGGGCAAGATTATCAAAAACAAGTGCAAGCATTGCGGTGGCACGGGCACGGTGAAGGGTGAGGATATCGTGGAAATCAACATCCCGGCCGGTGTTGAGGAAGGCATGGTCATCAATGTGAGCGGAAAAGGAAATGCAGGACCGCGCAATGGCATCAACGGCGACATCCAGGTGGTGGTCGAAGAAGAGCCGAACGACACCTTCGTTCGCGACCATCAGGACGTAATCTACAACCTGCTGCTCGACTTCCCAACGGCCACTCTTGGCGGCGAAGTGGAAATTCCAACCATCGACAACAAGCGTGTCAGGATGAAAGTGGAACCGGGTACACAACCCGGCAAGAGCGTCAGACTCCGGGGAAAGGGACTCCCGGCCATACAGGGATATGGCAGCGGCATGGGCGACCTTATCGTCAATATGAGCGTGTACGTGCCCAAGACGCTGTCCCGAGAGGAGCGCACGGCCGTGGAAGGACTGAAAGGCAGCAGCAACTTCCAGGGAGACCATGTAACGAAGCAAAGTATTTTCAACAAGTTCAGAAACTACTTCAACTAAGCCAACCTCGAAATGGTTATGCAAAGAGAGAGTCTCGACGCATAACCATTTTGCTTTTTCATCACCCATAACCTTTTATCACAGATGCAACCATGACGTATCAGGACACCGTAAACTACCTGTTCAACTGCTATCCCGTATTCGAACACGTAGGGGGTAGCGCCTACAAAGAGGGCTTGGCCAACACCATCGCCCTCGACAATTATTTCCACCAACCACACCAAAGCTACAAGACGATTCACGTTGCCGGCACCAACGGCAAGGGCTCGTGCTCCCACACCCTTGCGGCCATACTCCGGCAGGCAGGCTACAAGGTAGGCCTATACACCTCGCCCCACCTCGTTGACTTCCGCGAGAGAATACGGGTCAACGGCGAGTGTATCAGCAAGGAAAGGGTTATCCAGTTTGTTGAGGAACACAGGAGCTTCTTCGAACCGCTTCATCCCTCCTTTTTTGAACTGACCACAGCCTTGGCTTTTCTGTATTTCAAGGAGCAAAATGTAGATGTTGCCGTCATCGAAGTGGGACTGGGCGGACGATTAGACTGCACCAATATCATCTCGCCCCTCCTGTCCATCATTACCAACATCAGTCTTGACCACACCCAATTCTTAGGAAACACACTTGACAAGATTGCTGGAGAGAAAGCCGGCATTATCAAACCGGGCACCCCTGTCGTTATCGGCGAAACCCTACCCGAAACCCGTCCTGTGTTCGAGCGAGTGGCCGCCAAACAACAGGCCGAAATCATCTTTGCCGAATCACATCCCGAGGTTATTTCCTCCGAACTGCATCGCGTCGGGGGCATCACATACAAGACGAGAAACTACGGCACCTTTCAAGCCGAACTGGGCGGCGAATACCAAGTCAAGAACACCAACACCGTGCTCGCCGCCGTCAACGTGCTGCGTCGCAGCAATCCTGGGAAAGGTGCTCTTCTCAATCTATCGGAGAAAAACGTCAGCGACGGCTTTGCCCATGTGTCTGCCCTCACCGGCCTCATGGGGCGGTGGCAAACACTCAGAACCTCTCCCACAGTCGTGTGCGACACCGGTCACAACGTCGGAGGATGGCAACACCTGGCCCGCCAAATCAAGGCACAGCCCTGCCAAACCCTGCG
>QWCK01010155.1_pt1 | contig 11677 bp, 8 predicted proteins | sample 1972571 | NCBI WGS metagenome assembly QWCK01 (sample SAMN09866710, study PRJNA288562) | Human gut metagenome isolate term2_stool, whole genome shotgun sequencing... | isolation source: gut | host: Homo sapiens | place: USA: California | reverse complement strand
ATTTGGAATTCACTCGAGAGATGCTTCTATTGCTGGAAGCCAATACTCCCGAAAACATTGCTTCATGGTATGATTTCTATAAAAACGGATTTGTGAGATAAAATTATTTTTCTGAAATACTAAACTTTATGGTCGTAATGTCAAACATAAAAGCCACGTTTCCGTGCAATTTACAGAACGTTTGGCAAGTCGTAACATCGCTAACAGACTATTCGTGGAGAAATGATATTCAAAAAATAGAGGGCATATCAGACACGCAATTTGTAGAAATAACGAAGAGTGGATATAGGACAATTTTCACAGTAACAAGACAAGAACCTTTTTGTCTTTGGGAGTTTGATGTGGAGAATGACAATATGAAAGGACATTGGGTCGGTGTTTTCAGTGGCAATGAAAAGAATGCTACGATTGACCTTGTTTCTTGCACGCAGGGGACATTTTGATTATTCCACAGCCACATTTGCTATTGGGACTGTCCACGAGTTCATTCTGATTTCCCTCATTTCTTTCTGTGCAGTATGGTTGGATGCTTATCAATGGTGGTTTGCTGCATTTGCAGGGTATTCCCTCCATCTTATAGTACATCTTGCTCAATGGGCAATATACCGAAAATATATACCTGTTATCATTACCACAATCTTGACTTTGCCTTATTGTGTCTATGCCTTTGTTGAATTGGCAAAGACTTCCATTCTATCTCCTTTGCAGATGTTCTTATGGTCAGTTGTTGGGATTATCCTAACAGTGCTTAGCTTACTCTCTGCTTTTTTCGTGATGAGCAAGTTTCAACAATGGCAGGATAGACATCGAGAGTGTATTGTCAAGAATAAAATAAGTACAAGAAATGTCCCAATTACCCATCCACAGAAGTTCACAGCTCTCAGATTTCGGAGTCTATCTTAAGAGTGTCGTCTCCCAGACATCGGCACCTTCGGAAAGATACGCTTTCTCCCATACTGACGATTATTATTTCTTTGGATTCATAGAGGATGGGCAATGCCGTCTGGATATTGATTTCAAGGAATACTCTTTCGGGAAAGGAAGTTTGGCTATCATCCGTCCGGGACAGGTGCATCGCATCATTGATGCTTCCAATCTTTCTGCAAAATTTCTCATTATCGACTCGGTACTGGTGGATAAGGAGGAAAAACGAACGCTTGAGGGATATGGTTGTCCCCAAAGACAACTATCCGACATATCGGAACTGAAACTATTACTATCGCTTCTTGACCGCAAATTGGGTTGTATGGAAAATCCATCTGCCAAAGCAATAGTTCAGCGACTGACCACCGTCATCGTGGGATTGGTCGTGGATAACGTTGCGAATACAATGATAGCTCAATCCGAATTTCAGAGTACTATGACCAGACACAAGGAAATAGTATGGGAATTTCGGGATTTGCTGGAAAACAATATTCGAATTAACCGTTCGCCATCATTCTATGCCGGACGGCTGAACATTACCGTTGCCTACCTGAACGAGGCGGTAAATGCTGTTCTGGGGACAAGCGTGAGCCGTCATATTCAAGACGAGATTATTTTGTTGGCAAAGCGGAAGTTGGTCTATACGACAGCCTCCGTCAAGGAGATAGCGCATAGTCTGGGATTTGACGATTACTCCTACTTTACACGACTGTTTACTAAGGTCGAAGGAGTCTCTCAATGTGGTGGACACTTTCTGGGTTGCACGTCTGGGAACTCTTCCCGTTGCCGCCGTATCGGTTGTTTTTCCTCTGTCGCTGTTGTTTCTCGGGATAGGGCTGATGTTCGGTGTCGGCGGCGGAGTGTATGTATCCCGTCTGTTGGGGGCAAAGCAGATTGTCAAGGCAAGTCAGGTCGCTTCCGTCTCAGTGGTTACTTCTGTGATTTTGGCTGCCCTCATTGCCTTTATGTGCAATGCGTTCCTGCCGGACATCCTGCTGTTTATGGGAGCAAACGAGGGCATGATGCACTTGGCAGAAACATACGGCAGACTCTTCATCATCAGTTGTGTCATAGGTGCATTGAATGTGTCGATGTCCAACATCATTGTTTCACAAGGTGCATCGAAAACATCTGCAATGGCAATGATTATCGGCTCTATCGTCAATGTTGCATTAGACCCCTTGTTTATCTACACTTTCAATTGGGGCGTGGAAGGTGCGGCATGGGCAAACATTCTTTCAAGAATTACCACGACAGCCATTTATATTCGCTTCTTCCTCTCGAAAGCAGAGGTGAAAGTATCGTTTACCCTGTTCGCTCCCACGATGAGAATGTATGCGGACATCATCAAGATAGGCATCTCGATGCTCTTTCTGCAATTGCTCCAGACCCTTTCCATCAGTCTGTTGCAGAGGGCTGCCGTGAAATATGGAGCGGAGGCTGTCGCAGCGGTGGGTATCGTTCTGAAGATTGTAACATTGGGAACAAACGTGGTCTTCGGGTTTGTCAAAGGATTGCAACCGATGACTGGCTATAACTACGGAGCAGGCAACTTCCAACGATTAAAGGAAGCAGTGCGCTGTTCCCTGATACTCACAACCTCGTTTTGTGTACTTTGGAGCATACTCGTAATGGGATTTACCTCTCCTGTCATCAGTTGTTTCGGCAAAGACGAAACTATGCAGGGAATTGCAAGGATAGCCCTTCGAGCCAATACGATTATGTTCTTCACTTTTGGATTTCAATTTGTGTATTCCACGCTATATATGGCAATCGGAAGAGCAAGGCAGAGCCTTCTGCTCAATATCGGACGACAAGGGCTGTTTTTTATCCCTGCCATATTACTGCTTCCATCATATTGGGGACTGAATGGTGTGCTTTATGCCCAGCCTGTCGCCGACATCTTTGCAACTTTGATGACACTGTTCTTTGCCGTCCGAACAAGGAGTTAAAATATCGTTAGTCTTCCTTTAGGGATAGATTTATGTTTATAGAATCTTTTCTCATTTATTAAATATAAATCTCTAATGACAGATGTGAATTTATTCATGTCGTGCAGAACTTTTTATTAGCCTGTCCATATCCCTTGAAATCTTTTGGTCTGTGATTTGGGCATAGATTTGTGTACTCGCAATAGAGGCGTGTCCCATCATCTTTGCAATACTCTCAATTGGTATGCCAGCTTCCAATGTCAGCGTACCGAATGTATGGCGGGCTACATGAAAGGAAAGGGATTGGCGAATGCCACAAGCCAAGCCAACAGCCTTGAGGTGCATACCTATCTGTATTCTACTCAAATAAGTTGCAAAGATGGGGCTATCCTCTTTCTTGTCTTTCTGAGGATAGAGCGAGAGTATTTGCTCGGCTATCGGGTGCAGGGGCGTGATGCTCTCTACAGCTGTCTTCTTCCTGTACTGACGGATATAGCGTATCCCTGCATTGTTTGTTTCAACATCACAGTATCGTAACTTGATCACATCGGCAAAAGCCAAACCTGTGAATACGGAGAAAAGAAAAATCCTCCGCACAAATTCTGCCTGTTCGGTTTGAAAGGGCATAGCCAACAGACGGGCGACATCCGTCTTGCCCAGACAGCGAATTTTTCGCTCCACCCGCTCATACTTGGCTTCTTGCAAGTGGTTTTTAAGCAGCTCGGCACTCACCGCACCAAATTGCAGGAGCAACGTATCATACCCCTGCTCAATCTTCTCACGAAACGAATGCAAGCTTTGGTTCTGCTGCTTGTCGTTGGTTTCCTGTCGCTTTACGCTCCAATTGCCGGGCAATGTGTTTTCTCCTGTGGACATCACGACTTTTGAGCCGTCTATCGTAATGCGGCAAAGGATTGCCGTTGTACCATCCGCTTTCAGTTTACTGCGATTGATGTAGAACAAAATGTTGAATGTACTGCGCATAATCCTCAAAGGCTAAGGGTTAAATCTTCTGTAAAAGAGAGAAAGCGACCAAATTCCTCAAATACTTTCTTCGGTGTTACATGGGCATAACGCTCGGTGGTCTCAATCTTGCTGTGTCCAAGCATTTTACTCACCGTTTCAATCGGCACTCCATTCTCCAAGGTTATCAATGTCGCAAAGGTGTGCCGTCCTACATGTGCGGTTAAGGGAATGGCAATCCCAGCTCTCAGTTGCAGTGCTTTCAGGAGGAAACGATAGGTCTCGTAGCTGATAGTCGGTAAAAGCTTGTCTCGTTCAGTCGAATAGTATGTATCAAGCAGTGTAGCGGCTTGGGGAAGAAGTTTTACCCGACAAAGGCTGTTTGTCTTTTGCCTTCTGAATTTAAGCCACAGGAAAAGGTTACGGGCAAGTGTCAGTTCTGTTTCCTCCTCTTCTAATCGGACTTGCTTTATCCTATCAAAAGAAGCCCTGTCCAACGCTCTGGGCAGTTTACTCTCTCCTCTGTCTATCTTGACAAGGTCAAAGAGAGGACGGTCTATGATACCCTCGCGAAAAGCCAAACGGCATACTTTCTTGACTGCCAATGCCATCTTGCGGTAATAACTCTGTGAATGACCATGTTTTCCCACGCTGTATTGATGTAAGCCGTCCAAGAAATCCTCGGTTAGTTGCCCAAAGGTAATGTCGCCGGTGCGATATCGTTCCTGAATAAAGGCTTGCAGATGCTTTCTGAGCATGTAATACATCGAGTGCCAACGTGCCGAAATCTCCACGCCAACCAATTGCTTCTCGTCTTCCACCATCTGGTCGTAGCGTTGAAAGAACGTAGTGCGGTTCTGCATTGAGCCTTGGAACTGCTCCTTGATGTCTTTTGCAGAGAACTCTATACCTCTATCACAAAGCGCTTGGTACGCTCGTTGTACAGAGAGAAGCAGTTGTTCCAACTTTGCATTGGTTGTCACTGCTTCACGGCTCTTGCCATTTAATCGGCTCTCTCGCACATTCCACAACTTGGGATTGCACGACAGCTTACTGCTGAATTGAGCCATCGTGCGATTATAGGTTATCCGTCCCATTATCGGAGCCTGCCCCGACTTGTCCAAACCGCTCTTTTTGAGGTAGAGCAAAACCTTCATTTTCCCTTTTTGCATAAAACACCATAATGGCAGAAATCGCCACCACTGTACAAACTGCTTATCGTTACCTCGTTTTATTCACACACATTTGGCTAACGATTTGGTAACGTATCTTCTGCATAAATCCGCATTTTCTGCACTTTCACCCTCTAAGCAATACACGGCGATAATCCGTGTTTTTCACACATTTTCAATCACTTACCATCAACCTGCATAAAACATCTCTTTTCTTGCATTTGCCCGGTAATAAGTTGTATTATTTGTCAGCACAAATTACCACTAATGGCCGACTCCAGAAAATGAAATCAGCCCTTTCTTCATCCCCTCAACAGACTTTTATCGGACAGCAATAATACCCGATACAGGATATAGCGTGCACATAGCAGGATAAGCAGAGGCTGCCCCACATCACCCCGGCTGAGCGACGATCACCTCACTTATCCGAAAGCTTCAGCAGTGCAAATATAGCACTTACGCCGGTAGGAGTTGTCTCATAGAGTCTCTCCGTGCCTCTTTCTGACTCTTCCTGTCCAAAAATGCGTCTCCTGCTGTCTTCGCCACCTCGTGTATCTATGTGCGGTTAAAGAGATATAATCCCTCTGAAGCTCCGCCTCTGTAGGATCGGTAGGGAGGAGCATCTAAAGATCTACTGGTCGGCGGGATCGCACCTGACATGGGTGACCACTTCTTAGCTGTACCTCTCAAGTGCGTCACGCCTGATACAAAACCAGACCCTTACGGTTGTGTCAAAAAATTCTTATATTTAGGCAGATTATTTATCATCTGTTCACCTTGAATGGAGGTTTGAGTACTCCTAATGAGGGAAGATGATGGATCAAGTATTACTTACTCCACCACATTTGTTTTTATGAAGAAAGTCAATGTTATCGCCACGGCAGTGGCTGCACTGACTATAGCGGCTCTCCCGCATGTCAAGAGTGCAGCCGCGATCGCCCCTGCCCAAGGAAGTAACTTGGGCAAGCAGGTGACGCAAAGTGTGACTATTACTGTCTCCGGACAGGTAGTCGACCAGTCAGGAGAGCCTATCATTGGAGCCACCGTAAGCGTCAAGGAAGTGAAGGGGAAAGGGACAGGCACAGACCTCGACGGGCACTTCACGCTTGAAGGGGTTCCATCTGATGCAACTCTTGTCATCTCCTATGTCGGGATGAAGACGCAGGAGGTTCCACTTAATGGCCAGTCTTCTCTTAAGATTGTCTTACACGATAACTCTGAGCTCTTAGACGAGCTGGTAGTGGTCGGATTTGGCAGTCAGAAGAAGGTAGACCTCACCGGTGCGGTCTCACAAGTGGAGATGTCCAAGGTGCTGGGTGATCGCCCTATCGTCAGTGCCTCCGCAGCTCTCCAGGGAGCAATCCCCGGTCTCTTTGTCTCCGGTGCCTCCGGTCCGGGTCAGGCGAAAAACTTTAACATCCGTGGAGATCTCTCGATCAATGGCGGTAATCCTCTCGTCCTCATCGACAACGTAGAGGGAGACATCAATGCTCTTAACCCCAACGACATCGAGTCTATCTCTGTCCTTAAGGACGCTTCCTCTGCAGCCATATATGGTGCACGAGCCGCCGGCGGTGTGATCCTTGTAACCACAAAGCGACCAAAGAAAGGGACTCGCTTTGAGGCTTCATACAACTTCAGTCAGGGATGGGAGCGATCCATCTCGAGACCTGAGCAAGCCTCGCTTGACGACTACATTGCAGCGTATGAGGAGGCGGGATTCTCTAAGCAGTACTGGGCGGGCAACGGAGACATCGCTAGGTGGAAGGAGTATCTCGCTCAGTACCGCGCAGGTACGCTGGAGGGTGTCAGGGATAATGGTATCTACCAGGATGGGGACAAGGTCTACTATCTCAAGGAGGGGGACGTACTTGGTAACGCCCTCGGAACTGGTGTCCTCTCCAATCACAATGTCTCTGTCTCAGGTGCGACAGATAAGCTGAGATTCCGCCTCTCCGGTGGCTATGCACACGATGATGGACCGATGGTGACAGACAAGGACAGCTTCCGTCGCCTCACCCTCTCCTCATTCGTCGCTGCTGATATCAATAGCTGGCTGACCACAGAGGTGAATGTACACTACACGAGCAAGGCTCGCACATCTCTTGCGACATCGATACGTGACCCCTTCGCAGTACGACTCATCAACTGGTACCCGGAGGGCTATATGCCCAAGGAGATCATCGGACAGGACGAGGATCTTATCATAGACACTCCACGCAATACCTATCTCGTCAGTCCTACTCAGATGAACGATGTATCGATCCCTCGTATTCAGTCAAAGGTGATCATCAAGCCTCTGAAGAACTGGGATATCAATGTAGAGTACACCTTCAGTCGAACCGACTTTAAGACTAACGGCTACTCCAATGTCATCAAGTATGCGGACGTGCAGATGGCTGTCAAGACTGCGCCGACAAACCCAACTCGCGATGCTTACTGGATCAATACAAGCATAGAGAAGTATCATGCTCTGAATGTCTTCTCTAATTACAAGCTTGATCTGGACAATCACCATATCGGAGTGATGCTCGGTTATAACCAGGAGAACAACTGGTGGGGAGGAGTAAATGCCTCGATAGAAGGGCAGAGCCTCCCTGCAGTTCCCTCCTTTGGCGGTGGTACCGGGACAAAGACGCTATCAGATAACTACTCAGAGTATGCCATCCGTGGTGCATTTGGACGTCTTACCTATAATTACGCAGATCGCTACTTACTAACGATCAATGCTCGCTATGATGGAAGCTCGAAGTTTCCTAAAGCTAACCGCTTCGGTTTCTTCCCCTCCATATCCGCAGGATGGCGTGTCGCTGAGGAGTCCTTTATGGAATGGTCGAGGAGCTGGCTCGACAACTTTAAGATCCGTGCTTCCTACGGTACGATCGGTAATCAGAACATCGCTCCCTACGGATTTGTCCCCAGTATGAGCATCGGTGAGAGTAACGTCTGGTTGGATCAGAATAAAAAGGTGACTATCATCGGCGCACCGGGACTGGTACGTAATAACTACACGTGGGAGAAGGTCAATACATTTGATGCCGGATTTGACCTTGACGCCTTCAATAGACGACTAAATGTTGCCTTCAGCTGGTATCTACGTACCACGGAAGGGATGCTGGCACCAGGAGCAGAGATCCCTGCCACTGTCGGTGCTGCTGCACCTCTGCAGAACATTGCAGATATGCAGACGAAAGGATGGGAGATCGGCATCAACTGGCAGGACTATGTCGGAGACTTCTCATACCGAGTGGGAGTCAATCTCTATGATCATATGTCTGAGATCACGAAGTACAACAACCTCTCCGGAAATCTCAACGCCTACTACGTAGGTCGTAAGATGAACGAGATCTGGGGCTATGTCTCAGATGGATTCTACGCCATTGACGACTTTGACCTCGACAAAGCACGTCAGGACGTATGGCAGCTCAAGGATGGCATCGCATCCATTAACGGTGCGACGGTGAAGCCGGGAGATGCAAAGTTTAAGGACCTAGACGGCAATGGGATCATCAACGGCGGTGCCAATACTCTGTCCGACTCGGGAGATATGAAGATCATCGGTAATAGCACCAACCGCTTCCAGTACGGTGTCAACCTCGGTGCCGGATGGAAGGGACTTGACCTCTCCGTGATGCTTCAAGGGGTGGGAAAGAGAGATGTCTGGCTCCCCGGAGTTGCGCTCTTCCCCTTTGCTGCCGCTGGTAGCGACGGAGTCTTCTGGCCTGTGTACAGCAATCAGACAGACTACTGGCGCGCCAAGAGCTACGATCCTGCAAGTCCCGACTATATGGTCGCTGCCAATCCGAATGCGAAACTCTTCCGCATCTATGGACAGATGCAGAACTCCGGGTCCAGCGCACGAACCAGTACGGGATACCTCCAGAGTGGAGCATATATGCGTGTCAAGAACATCACCCTCTCTTACTCCCTACCCAAGGAGTGGATCAATAAGATCCAACTCTCTCAGATGCGTCTCTACGTCAGCGTCGAGAACCCTGCTACGATCACCTCTCTCCCGAAGGGATATGACCCAGAGAACCTGAAATGGGCTTATCCATTCTACCGCACGTGGTCTTTTGGAGCTAATATCACCCTTTAATACTTGGGCAGAATCATGAAGAGCAAAAACACCAAAATAATAGCATCATTAGTTGCCGCGGCTCTCACTTGGTCAAGCTGTAATGACAACTTCCTCGAGAGGCTCCCTAAGACCTCCCCCAATGAGACCAACGCATTCCTCACCTACGACAACTATCGAGCATACGTCTATCCTCTGTACGGGATGTTCACAGATGGTCGTATTATGACCAACTTTAGTGGCACCTACTACAATGCTGGTCAGTGGTATAGTGACTACTACGCAGGTATTATGACCTGTCGACCAGCGAGCCAAAATCCCTATGCATTCCAGACCTTCCAGCCCGTCACATCGTCAGGAAACTGGTCCTTTGACTACATTCGCAAGGTCAACGTAATGCTCTCTCACCTCTCTGACGGATCCCTTAAGCCGGCAGAAGCAGAGCACTGGAGGTCGGTGGGATACTTCTTCCATGCCTTCTGGTATATGGAGATGCTTTCCCGCTACGGAGACGTACCATGGATCAATACCGTCCTCAGCGACCAGTCCGAGGAGGCATACATCCCCCGCACACCAAGGAACGAAGTAGCTGACAGCATCGTCATGCGGATGGAGTATGCCATCGAGCACATAGGAAGCTCTGCAAAGGATGGTGACAATGCCCTGACACAAGATGCGATCAAGGCAGCACTAAGCCGATTCCTCCTCAGAGAGGGAACGTGGGGCAAGTACCATGGGACGAACCCCAATTACAAGGTCTATCTCGAGAAGTGTCTTACCCTCTCACAGGAGCTTATGGCAAAGTATCCCTCTCTGCATAAGGGAAGCGGGGTCAATAAGTATCCCGGGGCAGGCTACGACGAGGTGATGACAACAGAGAGCTTAGCAGGTGTTGACGGTATCATTATGTACAAGCAGTACCTCGATGGAATGACCATGCACCGCTTCAGTGACCTGATCCATGTAGAAGCACACCGTGCCGACGCACCACAGCAGACGGTGGATCTCTTCCTGATGAAGAACGGGAAGCCGATCGCCAATGCTACGTCAGGATTTCAGGGCGGAGAGGGGAAAGACCTCTGGGACTACTACGCAGACCGTGATCCTCGACTGATGATCAACTTCGAGCCGCCTGCACAGGCCAAGGTGACGGGGACAAACCCCACGCCTGACAACGTGACTACATTTAAGAAGTGGACATTCTGGAAGGCTGGGGAGAAGCTAAATGGTGGATCATTCGTCATCACACCGGAGTACGAGAAGAAGTTCCGCACCTACATCGACTACTTTGGTCCCAATATCAAGTGTGAGGATGGAGATGGAGATGTCTCCCTCGGCTCCAAGCGACTTCCCGGACACAACTGGGGTGGAGCCATGGTACACTCGGCACCGAATATCACCCAGTTTGCCCAGACAGACAACTATATGCGCTGCTGGACGGGGTACTTCTTCTGGAAGCACTACACCGTATGGGAGAATGGTGACAACAACTATAACCAGACCTCCGACAAGCCCATCTTCACCATCGAGGAGGTGCTACTTAATTGTGCCGAGGCTGCATGGGAGCTTGGTCGCTTTGATCAGGCGATCGCAGACCGCACCATCAACCTACTTCGAGACCGTGTCGGCGTAGCTCCGATGACGCTGTCCGAGATCGGTCCGGACTTTGACCCCAATCGCGACAAGGGAGACGCTGCATGGACACGTGGCTACGATGGGAAGACCAATTACGAAGTTGACCCTGTCCTTTGGGAGATCCGCCGTGAGCGTATGGTAGAGCTCATGGGTCAGGGTTTCAGTTTCTACGATGTTAAGCGCTGGCACAAGGCCCCCTACTTTGTCAATAGACAACCCTGTGGTGCCTTCGTCACAGCCAAGGATCTGCCTTATGGGAAGGGAACCTACACGGGGCAGTTTGTGGACTATGACGAGATCCTGAGCAAGGGCTATGCACTTCCCAAGCCCAATAGCGAGGGTCGAGGATGGATCTACACCACACCTGGTCCTCTCTCTGTAGGTAAGGTGTGGATTACTTGATGTTGGGGTTAAGCTCGCTCCACTTATCGACAGAGGGGATGAGACCCATCTTGATGATATTGTCGATCTGATCCTGGAGGTGCTTGTAGGAGGCATCGAGCTCCTTCATCTCCTCATCGGTGGCATGCTCGATAGGCTTGATGTGAGCGCCATTACGATCGAGGACAGTCTCCCAGGCCATCATGACGTGATCGTAGCGATCGTTGGAGACATAGGTGCCGACAGGCCAGCGGAAGGCGGGACCGCCCATAGCTGCACCGATCATCTCGATAGAGAGCTGTGCAGGGCTCTGGAAGGAAGAGCGACCACGGAGCTTGATGATATTGGCGCCGCCCTTGATGACACGCTGGCGGAGCTCAGCCCACTGCTCGTCGGTCAATTTGTCCGTGCCGATCAGTTCAGACAGGGGCTTGCCGTCCACCTTGACGCTGCTACCAAAGACAGCCATCTGCTCACCGTGACCACCGTAAGTACGGGCACCGGTCACCTCGTGCTGGAGGACACCGAAGTGCTTAGCGAGCTCGCTCTGGAGACGGGTGCTGTCGAGACCGGCAAGCGTGGTCACCTGAGAG
>QWCK01005390.1_pt1 | contig 11680 bp, 8 predicted proteins | sample 1972571 | NCBI WGS metagenome assembly QWCK01 (sample SAMN09866710, study PRJNA288562) | Human gut metagenome isolate term2_stool, whole genome shotgun sequencing... | isolation source: gut | host: Homo sapiens | place: USA: California | reverse complement strand
TTGAACAAAGTGAAAACCAGCGCCTTGAGACGCTGGTTGGTAATCCTTGGGCTTATAGCCCGTGATCAAACCACCCGTTTTACGGGTGGTTATGATTGGAGAAATTTTTCAAAAAATATAGAGTAATTCAAGATATTGAGAGCCTATGTCAAAATGTTATAATAGAAATGATTTAAGCTGGGACCCAGATTTGGACCGGGTCCAAGTATATTTAATCCAAGGAGGAGAGTAGAAGTGAAAAAAGATGCTCAAATGCCCAAGTATGGGATGCGGAAATTATCCATCGGTTTTGTTTCTTGTCTTTTAGGGTTGACCCTGGTGGCAGGTCTTGTTCCGAGCCAGGCCTATGCAAGTTCCAAGACGGAGTTAGCAAAGATGACAGAGGTCAAGGAAGACAAGGAGTCCTTTGACCACCGGGTCAAGGAGGCCAAGGAGGCCTTGAAAAAATACATGGATACCCTGGACCCTGCCGTTTTGGACAACCCGGCCATCCACTATGAAAATGACCAGGTCAAGGGCCAAGTCAAAGCAGCAATCCAAAGGGCCAAGGACCTCTTGGCTGATGATAAGATAGACCAGGCCAAGTTGGAAGAAATGGAAAAAATTCCCTTTAAGAATGTCGACGGGAAAAAGTCCGGTCTTTTCAGGGACTTTACCCACAAGGCCCTGGTGGACTTTGAAGTTTTAGGAGACAGGGACCAAGAAAACCCCCATAATAAAAAGAAGTATACCACCTTAAAGGACAATAAGATCTGGATCAAAACCAACTTGAAAGAGGCCAAGAAGATGAGAGAAAGCGACAAGGTCTTCTTGAAGCTCAACTATGTCAAGGACCAAGACTACAAGGATCAAAAGATAGATGCCCTATCTTCCTCTACACCCAAGTACAAGAAGCAAGAGCTTCCTCTTGGGGACTATAGTGTCAAGGCTGTGGACCAAGGCTATGAAATTACCATCCACAAGCTTCCAGAAGCCTGCAAGTTTATCAAGCCCATTGTCATGGTAAAATTGGCCGACAAGACCTATTTTGAAAATGGGGACCTGGTCTTTGCCAGTCTGGAAAAATCTGACCAAAAGGCGGAAAAGGCCAAGTATGAAAAATACATCTATGGCTATGAGGACCAAAGTTTCCGTCCGGAAGGAAAAATTAGCCGGGCTGAAGCGGCATCCATGATTGCCCACCTGGCCGGTTTGGACCTGACAGACCAATCCAAGGCCAACTTTAAGGACACCCCCAGCGCCTGGTACAATGCAGCCATCCATGCCATGGTGAAAAAAGACCTGATGCTGGCAGACAAGGATGGCAATTTCCGCCCCAACGACCCCATTACCCGGGGAGAATTTGCCCGGGCCCTGGCAGGAATTGACAAGAAGTCAGACAAAAAGGCCCCCTTTGCCGACATCAAGGGTCATGAATTTGAAGAAGCCATCAACCAAGCCTATGGCAATGGCCACATTGTAGGCTATCCCGATGGCAGCTTTAAACCCAATGGTCAAATCCAAAGGGCAGAAGCTGTAACCATCCTCAACCACTATGATGGTCGGATTAAGGACCAAAAAGACCTCCTAAAAGAGGCCAAGGACCTGAAGACCTTTAAGGATGTCAAGGAAGGCTACTGGGCCTATGTCCAAGTCGTCTTGGCAGCCAACAGCTTCAAATAAATAAAAATAAATTCATAAAAGAAAGCCCGGACCTTCCGGGCTTTTCTCATAAAAAAGGCAAGACTTGCGTCTTGCCTTTTGTCTTTTAATTGTTGTTGTCGTCTTTTTTAGACTTAGATTTTTTTGAAGACTTTCTGGAATCCTTGTTGTTGTCATTGCTATTGTCATCAGACCGTTTTTTCCGGTCTTCTTTTTTATCATTATCTTCATCCTCATCTTTTGGTTTTGGACGATAGAGTTTGTTGGTATTTTTGGGAGATGTTCCTTCCACAAAAATTTCTGTATAGCCGGCACCGGAAATATACTTGCGGTAGAGGCCATCGGGTTTTTCAAATTCCTTGTCCTCCAGGCCTTGGTGGACATCAGTCATAATGGCCCTCCATAGTCGGGCAGCCATTCTAGAATAGTCCCGAAGAGGGGTATTGTCGTCGTTTCCAATCCAAACACTGCAGGTATAGTAGGGGGTGTAGCCCACAAACCAGGAGTCCCGTTTTCGGTTGGTGGTACCCGTTTTTCCAGCCTCATGGAAACCAGGGAGGTTGGCATAGGTACCTGTACCTCGACGGACCACATCTTCCAAGATATTGGTCAAGATATAGGCATTTTGCTTACTCATGACCTCCTTGGGAGTCCGGTCAGCCTCGTAGAGTTTTTCACCAATACTGCTAGTGATGGAATCTACAAAGGTAGGTTTGATATATTGACCCTGGTTGGCAATGGCAGAAAAACCGCCGGCCATTTCAAGGGGGCTAATCCCGTATTTCATTCCACCTAGACAGAGGGCAGAGGGGTTAAAGTCGTTGTATTTAGGATCCTTGTCTGGAAGGACCAGGCTAGTAATTCCAATATTTTGTAAATTATCTACAATCTTTTGCCAAGAGTCATCGTCATTTTGACCGATGCTGCGACCTACCAGGTAGGAACCTACGTTGGAAGAGTTCACAACAAGCTTTCGAACGGTGGTCCAACCTTGGTAACCGGTGGAGTTTTTAGGAGCATAGGGGGTCCTCCGACTCTTAGAAATAGGAGAGTCGTTATAGGCGTCCCCTGCGGTAATTCCGTTGTTTAAAGCCGTCATATAGACAGAAATAGGCTTGATGGAAGATCCTGGTTGCCGGGGGTTTTTGGCCCGGTTTAGGATATTGTTTCCGGCAATGCCCCGGCCACCAATAAGGGCCCGGACTTGACCGGTGGATTGGTCCAAGATAACCGACCCAACTTGGGGTTGGGGGAGACCATGTTTGTCGGTATGGTTACCGGCAAAGTAACGGTCCTTACTAACCACGTTTTGGAGTTTATTTTGCATGTCTAGGTCCAGGGATGTGGCAATGTGAAGTCCTCCGTTATAGAGGAGGTCATTGGCTTCTTCATTGCTATGGCCTTGGGCCTTTAAGATTTCTAAAACTTCGTCCTTGACAGCATCTACATAGTAGGAAGAAAGTCCCTTGGTCTTACGAGTTCCCAGAGCAATTTCAATGGGTTGGCCCATGGCTTGGTCGTACTCTTGGGGAGAAATGTAGCCCAATTGCTTCATCTTGTAAAGGACAACTTCCTGTCTTTCCTTGGACTTGGGGTTAAATACGGCCTTGCCCATGGTGTATTCACCAGAGAGGATTTGTGAGTAATCGTAGATGTCAATCTTTTCATTTTCGTAAAAATACTTGGCCCATCTTGCTTCGTCTTCTGTAACATCGTGGGGTTCTTTTTGGGGGGTCAAGCTCAATTCAATAGTGGACAAGTCATCTTCTGGACTAATGGCTTCCACAGTAAAGGGGGTGTACTTGGTAGGATACTGGGTAACACCAGCAATTAGGGCCGATTCAGCCAGGCTCAATTCAGAAACACCCTTGTTAAAAAAGGTCTTGGCGGCAGCTTGGACGCCTACAGTTCCCTTAGAATAAGAGGCTGAATTTAAGTATCCCTCTAAAATTTCAGGCTTAGAAAGCTCGTTTTCCAAGCGGTAGGCATTGTAAATATCCTTTAATTTCCGGCCAAAGGTCTTGTCATGGCTGGTATAGAGGTTTTTTGCCAACTGCATGGAAATGGTTGAAGCCCCTTGGTCCAAGGACCGGGTCTTTATATCGTGAATAAGAGCTGAAACAACCCGGCGGAAGTCCACACCGGAGTGCTTATAAAAACGTTCGTCCTCTATGGCCACAGCAGCCTTTTGCATGGACTCGGGAATTTGGGACAGGGGAACGAATTCTAAGTATTCATTTTGGACAAGTCTCTCCACAAGCTGGTCGTCCTTATCGTAAACTCCACTGGTTTCGGAGAGGACTTTTCGATAATTCTTGGGATCGATGTCCGGGGAATCTTTAAGGGTTGAAATGGTATAGGTTGCCAGGATCCCGCCTAGACTAACCAGGAGGATACAGACCAATAAAATTAATACCTTTAAAACGCCTAGGAATCCAAATCCTTTGTGGGATTTAGACCTTGAGCGAGATCTTTGACTCATAGAAACCTTCCTTTCATGGTGTGTTTATCTAGAATATTACTTCTATTATAGCATGGATTCCTTGATTTGGTGAGATTTTATGAAAATTAGAAAAGTCTTAAAAATTTTTTCTCCCTGTTTAGGAATGAATCTCCTGGATATAGATAAAATAAGCTGGATATTTTGTTAAAATTTAGATTTAAATCTTGTAATGAAAAAGAAGTATGCTATAATAGCAAAAGATAGAAAAGGAGTCAAAGACATGTTTAAAGGATCAATCACAGATGTTCCAGGAATCAAGGTAGGCCACAGCCAAATCAAAAAAGGTCTAACAGGGGTTACAGTCATCCTTCCCCCGGAAGGAACAGTAGCCGGTGTTGATGTCAGAGGGGCTGCCCCGGGAACCCGGGAAACGGACCTTTTAAAACCGGAAAATACGGTACAAGGAGTCAACGCCATCTTTCTCTCTGGTGGATCAGCCTATGGTCTTGCCGTGGGAGATGGAATTATGAAGGCCCTGGAAGAAAAGGGGATTGGTCTGGATGTTGTCGTAGCCCAAGTGCCCATTGTGGCTGGAGCTGTAATTTTTGACTTGACAACTGGCGACCCAAAGATTCGTCCGGGCGCCAAGGAAGGCTACCAAGCCGTGGTCAATGCCAAGGAAGAAACAGCCCAAGGCCTGGTTGGTGCCGGTCTAGGAGCCAGCGTGGGAAAATACAAGGGCCTGGACTATGCCATGAAAAGCGGTCTGGGAACAGCTTCCATGAAGGTAGGAGACCTGGTTGTGGGAGCCCTTGTCATAACCAATGCCTTTGGGGACATCTACGATGCCAGAAACAATGAAAAAATTGCCGGAGCCTATGACCGGGAAAAGAAGTCTTTTATTGACACCCGTCAGGCCCTTTTTAACCAAGAGGGGCAAAATTTCATCGGCGGCAACACCACCATTGCTTGCTTGGCCACCAATGGCAAGTTTAGCAAGGCCCAATGTCAAAAAATCGCCGGCATGGCCCACAATGGCTATGCAAGAAGTATTTTTCCAACCCATACTACAAATGATGGGGATACCATTTTCTGTCTAGCTACAGGTCAAGTGGAGGCAGACGTCTCCTTGGTGGGAGCCATGGCAACAGATGTCATCTCCCAAGCCATTTACAACAGTGTAGCTGTCCATAATTGCGGTGGACTACCCGGAAGGGAGTCCCTAGAATGACCGGCATCTAGAAATAGAGCTGGATCGGAGGTAAAAATGAATCAAGAAAAAAAATCACCAGCCAATCAAAAAAGCGCGACTCGGCGCCTTGTGATTGTAGCCATGTTAGGGGCCATCACCTTTGTTTTAGGCCTAACCCCCCTGGGATTTGTCCCTATTGGACCCTTAAATGCAACAACCATGCACATCCCAGTTATTATTGGAGCCGTGCTAGAAGGACCCCTGGTAGGAGCCCTAGTTGGTCTAATCTTTGGTCTATCTAGTTTGTTTAATGCCATTACTAGACCAACAGCCATTAGTTTTTGCTTTTACAACCCCTTAATTTCCATTGTACCCAGGATACTTCTTGGACTTATTGCTGGTTATTTATTTAAATTTTTAAAAGATAAAGACTCTCACACCACCAAAACAGTGGTTCAAGTGGGCTGGGTTGCAATTATTGCCTTCTTACTCTACGGCCTTTACCGGTCTTTAGTACCAGAAGTAAAAGTTTATTCAGCCATCTTTAATGGAATTCTATCCATTGTGAGTCTTGTTTTATTCTTCTATCTAAAGAAATACGATGAAAAGAACTTTGCTGTAATGGTCAGTGCCTTTGTCGCCACCATTATGCATACCATCATGGTTATGGGAGGAATTTACATCTTCTTTGCAGAAAGATTCCTAGCAGCCCTTAAGCCAGATGCATCCCTAGATATGGCCCGGAAGGTTATTTTTTCCTTTATCTTTACCAGTGGGGTGCCAGAAGCAATTATCGCAGTCATCATTACAGCTGCCGTGGCCAATGCTGTAAGAGAAAGGATTAAAAACTAAATGTTATTAGTGATTGATGTAGGAAATACCAATATCGTTTTTGGTGTCTACAAGGAAGAGGAACTGATCCACGACTGGCGGATCTCCAGTGACAAAAATAAAAGTAGTGACGAATACGGCCTGCTTTTCCAACAAATTTTAGCCAACCGGGAAATTACACCGGAAATGATTGACGATGTCATTATTTCCTCTGTTGTCCCCAACCTCATGCACACACTGCCCAATATGATTGTAAAGTACTTCCATAAGGATCCTATCGTTGTGGAGGCCGGGATTAAAACAGGTTTAAACATCTGTTATGACAACCCCAAGGAGGTAGGGGCAGACCGGATTGTCAATGCAGTGGGAGCCCTAGAAAAATACGGTGGCCCCTTGATTGTCATTGACATTGGAACCGCCATCACTTTTTGCGTCATCAATGAAAAGCGCCAATACCTGGGAGGTCTAATCCTACCGGGAATCGGCATCAGTGCCGACGCCCTCTTTATGCGGACATCCAAGCTGCCAAAGATTGAAATTGTAGAACCCTCCAAGGTTATTGCCAAGACTACAGTGACCAGCATGCAGTCAGGTCTCTATTTTGGATTTTCAAGCATGATTGATGGAATCATTGATTCCATTTTAGAAGAATCTCAAAAGAAGGCCCAAGACGTAAATATTGTTGCAACAGGAGGTTTTGCCACCATGTTGGTAAGTCATAGTAAGTATGACATCCTTATTGATCGCTATCTAACCCTGGATGGTTTACGCATTGTCTATGACATGAACCATTAACAAGAGCCTCCCGCTAAGCGGGAGGTTTTTTAGAAAGGATACCATGAACTTATACTTAGCACCCCTGGCTGGCTATACAGACCCCTGCTACCGGTCCATTGTAGACCGTTTCCAGCCCAAGGGGATGGTGACGGAAATGGTCAGTATGCGGGCCCTCTACTACAAGGACAAAAAAACCCTAAAGATGCTGACCCCTCCCCAGGAAAAAAATACAATTTTACAAATTTTTGGAGATGACCCCCAGATCATGGAGACCTGCGTCAGGGAATATTTAAACCACCTGCCGGGTTTTGTGGCCTTTGAAATCAACATGGGCTGTCCGGCTCCTAAGATTGTCAAGTCCCAGTCTGGATCTGGTCTCTTGCTGGACCAAGACCGGGCCCAGGAAATCATCCAAAGGGTCAAGGAAGCCGCCAACCGTCCGGTGGGGGTCAAGACCCGTAAGGGCTTTCATGACGACGAATTGGGCATGGACCTGGCCCTGAGGGCCCAGGAAGCCGGGGCGGACTACCTGGTTATCCACGGCCGAACTCGGGACATGTACTATGAGGGAAAAAGTGACTGGGACTTCATCCACCGGCTGGCCAAGAATGTAAAGATTCCCGTCTATGGAAACGGGGATATTTTTACCATCCAAGAGGCCCGGGACCGGCTGGCCTCCAAGGACCTGGCTGGAGTCTATATTGGCCGAGGAGCCATTGGCAACCCCTGGATCTTCCAGGGCATCCAACCCAGCCTAGAGGAAAGAATCCAGGTCATGATGGACCACCTGGACAAGGCTTTGGCCTATTATGGACAAAGACAGGGAATTTTAGAAATGCGCAAGCACCTTTTGGCCTATATGAAGGGCTTGGAGTCTTGCAAGGAGGTCAAGCTGGCCCTGGTCCAGGCCAAGACAAGGGAGGAAGTAAAAGAAATCCTAGTAAAATACCAGGAAGACAGGATGCAATCTTGACATTTTCCCCTTTATTGGCTATAATAATTCACATTATTAAAGCAAGAGAAGAGTCTTGCTTAGGTTAGGAGAGAAGAATGGATAAGGACATATTTTTTACCCCAGAAGGGTTAGATAAGATTGAAAAAGAAATTGAATATTTAAAAACAGTTCGCCGTAAAGAAGTGGCAGAAAGAATTCGTGTTGCCTTGGGTTACGGAGACCTATCAGAAAACTCAGAATACGATGAGGCTAAAAATGAACAAGCCCATGTAGAAGAAAGAATTGCCAAGTTGGAAAACATGGTTAGAAATGCCCGGGTTGTTGAAGAAGATGAAATCGACAAGGACACCGTTGGCGTTGGAACCCATGTCAAGGTCAAGGATAAAAAATCCGGCGAAGAAGATATCTTTGATATTGTAGGTTCAGCCGAAGCCGACCCCTTGGAAGGAAAAATTTCCAACGAAAGCCCTGTAGGGGCAGCCTTAATTGGCTGCAAAATCGGCGATGTAGCAGAAGTTGAAGTACCAGATGGAGTGATTCACTACGAAGTTGTTGAAATTTCACTCTAAGGCCAGGAGGTAGAAAAGTGGAAAATTTAAATGAAATGCGACTCATGCGGCGTCAAAAGTTACAAGAACTTCAAGACGCAGGAAAGAACCCCTTTGTTCATGAAAAATACGATGTAAAAGAGTATTCCACAGACATCAAAGACAATTACTCAGACTATGAAGGCAAGGAAGTCTCTGTGGCAGGACGGGTCATGAGTAAACGGGGACATGGAAAGATTATGTTCTTAGACCTTCAAGACATGAAGGGCAAAATCCAACTTTTCGCCCGAAAAGACGTCCTGGAAGAGGACTATGAAGATGTAAAGACCTGGGACATTGGAGACATTGTTGGTATCAAGGGGGAAGTCTTTACCACCAAGGCCGGAGAAGTTTCCATCCGGGTGACTCAAGCCGTCCTCTTAAGTAAGAGTCTACAAATTTTACCTGAAAAGTTCCACGGCCTCAAGGATACAGACCTCCGCTACCGTCAACGCTATGTGGACCTCATTGTCAATCCTGAAAACAAGGAAATTTTCATTAAACGATCCAAGATTATCAAGGCCATCCGCCGCTTTTTAGATGACCTGGGCTATTTGGAAGTGGACACCCCCATCCTGGGAACCGTGGCTGGTGGAGCCAATGCCCGTCCCTTCTTAACCCACCACAATGCCTTGGATATTGACATGCAAATGCGGATTGCCAACGAACTTTTCTTAAAACGCCTCATTGTCGGTGGTTTTGACAAGGTCTATGAAATGGGCAAGATGTTCCGAAACGAAGGCATTGACACCCGTCACAATCCAGAGTTTACCAATATTGAACTCTACCAAGCCTATACCGACTATGAAGAAATGATGCGGATTACAGAAAACATGTTTGCCTATGTGGCCCAAGAAGTATTGGGAACAGCCAAGATCAACTACCAAGGTGTGGACATTGACTTGACCCCTCCTTGGAGACGGATCACCATGCATGATGCCGTAAAAGAATACGCCGGTATTGACTTTGACCAAGTAAAGACAGACCAAGAAGCCTTGGAATTGGCCAAGGAAAAGGGATTAAAACCCGAAGCCTTCTGGACCAAGGGACACGTTTTAAGCGAACTCTTTGAAGAATACTGTGAAGAAAAACTGGTTCAACCAACCTTTGTCATTGGCCATCCAGTGGAAATTTCTCCTCTATCCAAGAGAAATCCCGACCATCCAGAAATTACCCAACGCTTTGAAGCCTTTATCAATACTTGGGAATTTGCCAATGCCTTCTCAGAATTAAACGACCCCATTGACCAAAAGGGACGTTTTGAAAAGCAATTGGAAGACAAGAAAGAAGGGGATGACGAAGCCCATCCCATGGACTACGACTTCATCAATGCCCTAGAAGTAGGACTTCCTCCTACAGGAGGCTTAGGAATTGGCGTAGACCGGATGATTATGCTCTTAACAGACCAAGCCAGCATCCGGGATATTATCCTCTTCCCAACCATGAAGCCCCTAGAAGGAGAAACAGAAGTCAAGGCCACAAGTCCCAAGGAAGACAAGACAGAAGCTACTCCTGTCAAGGACCTGGACCTTTCTAAGATCCAAATCGAACCCCTCTTCCAAGAAGAAGTGGACTTTGATACTTTCTCAAAATCAGACTTTAGGGTTGTCAAGGTAAAAGAATGTGTAGAAGTACCCAAGTCCAAGAAACTCTTGAAGTTCACCCTGGACGATGGTAGCGGCCAAGACAGGATTATCCTGTCCGGCATCAAAAACTTCTATACAGCCGAAGAATTGGTAGGTAAAAACCTCTTGGCCATTACCAACCTACCAGCTCGCAAGATGATGGGAGAAGAATCCTGTGGTATGCTCCTATCAGCTATTTGCGACTACGATGGAGAGGAAAAACTTAACTTAATAATGTTGGATGATAATATTCCAGCAGGATCAAAATTATATTAAAGAACACGCTAATTATGAAACTGGGGTTTGTAATGAATCCCAGTTTCATTTTTATATTAAGCATAATACTACGTTATTAAACATAGTTTCTACTTTAGACTTATATAACACATCAGAAACAAGATCCAACCAGAAATCTTTTGGACTAAATTATCAAAAGACTGGCAAGGAACTTATGAGCCAAGATGAAATAACGGTTATGGATGGCGGTAAGTGTATTTTTCAGCTTCGAGGTGTCAGACCGTTTTTGTCAGCAAATTCGATATTACAAAGCACAAGAATTACAAGCTCTTGGAAGACTATGATAAAAAGAATGTGTTTGATATTGAAGAATACATCAGAAGAAAAGGCAAAGTTAAGATGAATAGAAATACAGTAATTACAAGATTGTAATATTTTCTGTTATATCTTTATGTGACATTGGTATATATAATATAGTAGAATAAATTAGAATTTGTGGAGGTGAATTATGGGGTTCTGGATTTTTATGTTCATAGTAACATTATTGATACCGGCTGCTTTATTACTAACATGGTATCTATGCCCAAGATTAAAAACAATTCATAATGCATGTGGATATAGGACATCACGCTCTATGAAAAATCAAGATACATGGGATTTCTCGCAAAAATATTGTGCGAAAATATCTCTGTATATGTTTTTTCCAGCACTGATTTTAGCGATTGCAATAATGCCGATGTTTTTTGGCAAGCCAATAGATACAATAGGGTGGATAGGACTTGCTATTACAATTATTCAAATGATGAGTTTTATTGTAATTATGATTTTCACTGAAAGAGCTTTAAAGAAGACTTTTGATAAAAGTGGAAATAGATATTAATCACAAATCCCAGTTTGTCGAACGGAATATAAAGTATTAAAGACGATAGAAAGAAAAAATCTATCGTCTTTTTTCATGCCTATTTTCAATTTATATTGCGATAAATAAATAGGAAAGCTCGCAAGAGTTGCTAACTAGTATTTCAAATGCCGCTCACTAATATATACACGACAAAATGCTAGTTCCACTAAATATGTTACAGAAAGTAAAGGAGAAAAGATGATAAGGATAAGAAGTCCCACAAAACAATTTAATATATAAGACATGTAGCGATTGAATCATAAGTTCAGTCGCTTTTTTAATTAAAATTTATAAATCAAGGAGAAGAGATTAATGGATAGAGAAATGATAAATATTAATGCGAATTTAGTTAAGGAAGCTGAATTTTCAGAATTTGAAAAAGATGGAGAAACTGTTCAAGTAGCAAATTTTGCTCTTGTTAAAAAATATGGAAAGGGCAAAGAATATACAAATTGCTCAGTATATGGAGAAAAGGTAGAAATTGTAAAAGA
>QWCK01005388.1_pt1 | contig 11683 bp, 4 predicted proteins | sample 1972571 | NCBI WGS metagenome assembly QWCK01 (sample SAMN09866710, study PRJNA288562) | Human gut metagenome isolate term2_stool, whole genome shotgun sequencing... | isolation source: gut | host: Homo sapiens | place: USA: California | reverse complement strand
GTCTTCTTCACCGCCGCTGCCGTGGTCACCGCCGCTGCCGCCGTGGTCCCCGTCGTCTCCGCCGGTGCCATCACCATGGTCACCGGAATCCTCGGAGCCGCCTTTGTTATCGTCTGACTTGGAACCGCCCTGGTCGCCCTTGCCGGGGTTATCCGTGGGGTCTGTGGGACCTGATGGATCCGGCTTGGTGTCGTCGGGTTTCTGTGGCTCATCAGGCTTCTGTGTCTCATTAGGCTTCTGCGGCTCATTCGGGTTCTGCGGCTCATCGGGCTTTTGTTGCTCATCAGGCTTCTGCGGCTCTGATGGATCCTGGGCAGTATCCGTATTCTCTGTATTATCCTTGCCGGAGCTTTGCCCGCCGGTGCTGCCGGATCCTTGCAGCGACTCCGCCTGGAGCCGATCCGGCTGAGTGCTGATGGGATTGTCCGGCCTTGTCCGCCCGGAGGAGAGAAGTGAGAGGCTGATCCCTGCCATCAGCACAATGACCAGCAAAATACTGACGGCGCTATATAGGCCGCTGTGTTTTTTCATACGGGTATCCCCCAAATACTTGTTTTGGATTCTTACCATCGTCTCCTAAAACAGGGGACAATGGTAAACGCCCAAAATGCGGCGGATAGCTTCCCCTCCCCTTTGGGAGGGGAAGCTATGGCCCCGCCTGGTTTTATTTGCTGTTTGCGATGATCGCAACGGCGTCGGCGGAGTTGACGACCTTATCTTTGGTCACATCCGCGCGCAGAAACTTCCGCACAGAGACTTTTTCGAAGTCGGTGTACTTGCCGCTGTAGATGTCATAAGTAAGTTGAGCATCGTTGATGTCCACAAGGCCCGTCTCGTTGACATCATAGCTCTGGGTCACTTCCTCGGCAGTAGCACTGGCCTGCGTGATCTTGGCCTCAGCCGTAGCCTGGTCGAATGTCTCATTCTTGTCCACGATCACCAACCAGCTGTAAACATTCTGGCCGTAAGCGGTAGTCTTATACATGACATTATCGCCGTAGGCAAACGCCTTGCCCTCTTCGGGGGTGCCGGTCACGGTTACCAGGAACACGGTCTTGTTATCCATCTCTACATACTTGGAAACAGTGACCTCCATGGTCAGGGTGGATTTCTTCTCGATGGTGATGACCAGATTGCCGGTGACATTGGCGATGGTGTAGGTGTTGTTAGCACCCTCGGTGACAGTCACGGCCTTGCCGCCCATAGTGGCAGTGATGGTGTACTCAAAGTTCTCCTGCTTGGCCACGGTGAAGGTGTAGTTGGTGTTTTCCTTGACGGAGCTTTCGCCGTTGGCCTCGCCTGCGCCGGTGCCGTCAAAGGTGACAGTGAAGGTCTCCGGCTGCTTGACCTGCTTGTTGCTGTTGATAACGATGTCGCCGGTCACATCCGCACCGGGGATGGTGTAGGTGGTAGTGCCATCGTCATTCCCCTGGGCTTTAAAGCCGGTGTAGTCCTTGCCGCCGATGGTCACGGTCATGTTATAGGTGTAGCCATCCACAGGGGTCAGCTTGAAGGTGTAGTCCTCCATGTAGGTAGCAGTCGCAGCACCGGTGGTATTTTCGCCCTGGGCGACAGTGAAAGTCTTGGGGGTCTTAGTGCTGGTGACCACCACATTGCCGTTGACATTGGAAACCGTGTAGGTGCCATCCTCGCCAATGACAGGGGGGACTTCCACGCCGCCCACGGTGACGGTCACGGTGTAGTCATAGTTGGGGTCCTTGGGAACGAAGGTCAGCTTGCCGCCCGCTTCGATCACGGAACCCTCCGCGTCGGTACGGGTGAAGTCGTCCGGCAGAGTCACGGTGTAGCCGTTGACGGTGATAACAGCGGTGTCATCCAAAATGGCAGCCGCAGGTGCGTCAAACTCAATGGCGTTTGCATTGGTATCTACATACGCTTCCGTTACTTTCACATCGGATTTACCCTGACCGGTTGCCACAAAGCTCAGAGTCAGCGCATCGCCCAGCTCGGCGGCTTTACCGTAACGCACGATTCGCACGGTGCCGCTGCCGGGAATCACGCGATAACCCTCGATGTTGGTGGCTTCCATGTTCAGCGTCAGAATGGTGGGGTCAAAAGAGAAGGTCATGTCGTAGGCGTTGTAGGCGTTCTTGCCGTCGTTGTTGCCGATGGTCACAGGGATCTCCACGATTTGGCCGGAAGCTACCTGCTTGTCCGCACCCATGGACACGGTGTAGCCCTTGGCTTCACTGGACTTCACTGTGACATCAATGATGTTGCCGGTTAATTTGACATCGTTGTCTTTAAGCGTATCATAGTCAGGCAGCGCTTCGGTTTTGACCTCAATGCGAGCGTTTTCTGCCGTGATGTTCTCCGTTGCCATAAAGGTAACAGTGGCAATCTTGCCGGCGTTAAGAGTGACAGGGTCGCCTGTAGTGCTTAGGCCGGATACCCGGATGGCATTTTTACCAAGGATATCAACATTATCTCCCACTGCGCCAGTAGTGCCCGTGCCCGACATACATCCAGGTTCAAGCTCGCCGCTGGTTTTGACATAAGCAGTCTTGTCAAAATAAATTGCCCACTCCCAGTTATTCAGGTTCGTAATGGTCTTGTCGATCGACAGTGTAAGCGTAATCGTATCACCCGGCTGAACCTCTGTCTTATCAACTGTTGTTGACATCGTCGGAACATCAGCAGCAAATACAGCAGGGATAAGGCTGATAATCATGGCGATTGTCAACAGAATGGAAAGAGTTCTTTTCATTTTGTGTTTAACCTCCTTATGGTATTTAGGATTCTGCAGGGAATTTACTCATTTTCCCGTTTGTATAACGATAGATCAACGCAGCATCTGTGGAGTTTACAGCACCATCGCCGTTAACATCTGCCGACAACTTCTGAGAATCTGTCAGTGTGTATCTTCCATTAACCGAGCGATAGACGATTGCTGCATCCGTGGAATTTATGATGCCATCTCCGTTCACATCCCCATATGCCACATCCGGCTTCGTGTCTGCCTTTGCATGCTCAAAGGTGAACAGGGCGACGGGCCTAAAATTATTAGTGCTGCTGGATTCCAGCGTGACCGCCATGGCTGTTCCGTCCGCATTGCGGATATAGCGGGTGACGGGGGTGGTGACGGTCTGGGTGCCGTCACTGTTGGCCTTGTAGCTGTTTTTCAAGGTAACAGAGCGGATAGTTGCCGAGGACACCGCATCTACAGCAAGGTCCGTCTCATAGCCGTATGCAGTAGCGTCTGCGTGGTAAATATCCACACCCTCGTTGTAGGTAATGTCAACACTCTCTGTTCCTTCCGGAACGATCACATGGTACTTGGGAATCTCCTCGTAGACATTTTTGAACTCCTCGTTGTCCTCGCTGCCCAGGGTAACGATGCCCTCATAGGAAATGTTCTTTGCATTCAGCTTCGTACCGTTGACAGAGATGGACTGGAAGGGGCGCTCCAACTCAGCGGTAGCAGATACATTCAAGATTGCCGTGGCCGGTGCGATCTTGGCATAGTCCGTGCCGCCAGAATCATCCGTGGCAATCTTTCGGTTGGGATCCATGCCTACAAGGTAGTAGGTGCCCTCCTCTGTGGGGGCGGTGAAGGAGAAAGTGCTCTTTCCGTCAGCCGCTTCCTTGTACTGCTCGATTTGCTCCCACTTGTCGTTATACAGGAACACATCCAGGTTCGAGAAGGGATAGAAGTCGCTGCCCTCGAAGGTGGTACCGTAGGCCTGGGTATTCACTGTCATCTGTGTGCCGGGACGGACGCTGTATTCGTCCTGGTCGAAGCAGGTAAATGCACCGCCGCTGGACCAGAAGCTCCAGTTGCTGTACATGGCCACATCCCAGGTATCTCCGTTGGACAGCAGAATGTAGTCCGAGGTGGAACCCCAGCCGGGACTCATGTAGGGATAGCAGTGATTCCTGTAATACATTAAATTCTCGTCATGGCCCCAAAAATTTGCCATGTAGAGGCTGGTGGGAGAGCCGGTGATCTTCAGCGCAGCCAGTGTGTCCGCCGTATAGGCAGGCTCCTCGTCCATGTAAAGAACATCGTCTCTGAGGATGAAACCCTCCAGGTCGCTGCGGGTATATTTCCCTTTCCCGCATTCCTCTTCCGGCAGGCCGATGAAGTAGCGCTCCAGCAGATAGAGATACAGGTGCAGGCCGGTGGGCCGCTCCACGATGTTCTCATCCACATACTCACCTTCACCGTTTGCCGTATGGAAGCGGTAGAACTCGGGCATGTCGTACCGGCTCAGGTCGAAGTAGGGGACCGTGATGGCCTTGTGGCAGAGAATCGTCCCATCCTTGCCCCTGATGGGTACGCCGTCGTTGGAGATGGTCACATACACCGTGACCTCCTTGGCGGGGGTCTCATCGTAGTTATACTGTGCGTCCAATCCGTGGGGAGCTTCCTTGACCGTGATGGTAAAGGTCACTGTAAGCTCTTTGCCGTCCGAGCAGGTCGCCTTGACCTTCGGCGTGTAGGTGCCGGGGTCTTTCTCTGATACATAGAGTGAGCCGTCCTTGACCTTGGTTTGGACGCTGAACTGCGCTGCGTTGGTCAGCGTGTAGGTCAGCGTATGGCCGTCCGTATCTTCAAAGACATCTGTCAGCTTGATCTCCAGCAGGCTGCCGGCCACAACCTCACCGGTGGTGACGGCATCCGCCTTCACGGAAACGCAGGAATCCGCAGCCAGCGCCGGTATGGCGCCGAATACGCCCGCCGACAGAACCAAAGTCAGTGCCAGCAGCAGAGATAGTATGCGTTTTCTCATATTTGTTTACCTCATCTATGCGTAGATTACATCCAGCGTGCGTAGAGCGTCATGTTGCTGCGCACCGGGTCTTTCTGTGTATCCCAGGGCTTGGTGAGCGCCTGATCTGCATACCAGCCGCCGAACACTGCGCCGGGCTTCGTGGGCGTCATGACTTCGCCAATGACGCTGCCCCGCTTCACGGAAACGGCCTCCAGCTCTGTGCCGCCGCTGGTCTCAAAGCGAACCTTCTTCTTGCCCAGCAGAGCCAGCAGAATCAGCAGCAGGGCCAGCAGGCCCACGCCACCGATGATCCACCAGGTGACGCTTCCTGCGGCGGCACCCTCGGCCCAGTTGGCGTAGAGGGTCATGTTGCCCTTAACGGTGTCCTTGTGGAAGTCCCACTTTTGGGTGCGGTCCAGGTCTCTGTACCACCCCTCCAGGTGGTAGCCCTCCCGGATGGGGTCCTCGGGCTTTTTCACCTTTTCACCGTACTGGACGGTCTGGGAGGGGACCTCCGTGCCGCCGTTGCTTTCAAAGGTAACGGTGCAGTCCGTGGTGACGATGACGGACACGCTATTATCCTTCACGGTGTATCCGGCCATGCCGTCCTGGGTGGAAACCAGGGTGTTGGTGGGGATAAGCTGCGACACACCCTTCGTGCCGATGACCTTCATCTGAAAGCTGCCGACTACCACCTCCGGCTCCCAAGCCTCGCCGCCCTTAAAGGACACGAAGTTCAGATAGAAGGCCCGCCCGCCGGTGCGGCGGCCTAAATCGCTCCAGCGGATGCCGGGGGCGGTCATGACGCTGCCGTCCACCAGCTGGAGGAAGGTGTCGTCGTACTCAATCTCGGTCTGCATACCGTACATATCGGCGCTTTCCTGGGCGTCGGTGCGCTTGAGCACCAGGGTCACGGTGATGGTCTCGCCAGTGGTGGCCCGCACCTCAGATGCACCGCCTACGGACAGGTCAAAATTGTAGCTGCGGCCCTCGTCTGTTTTGCTGCCTGTCTGCGAGGCAAAGGCTGCGGTGGGCAGCAGACACAGCAGCAGACACAGGGCTGCCAATAGTGTAAAAATGCGTTTTCTCATGCTGATCTCCTTCTCTCTCCGACCGGTTGGGCCGTTTTTTGCCCGGCCTGGCCGGTGCGAAGCCCCCAACGGGGGATAGCCTCCCCTCCCGCCGGGGAAGGGAGGCTGGCAGGACCTTACTTAAACTGATTCACGATGGCCACAGCGTCGGTGTGATCCACCACCTTAGTGGCGTTTACATCGGCCCGCAGGAACTTCTCCACGGAAACCTTGGTGAAGTCACTGTATGTGCCGTTATACATATCGTAGACCAGCTGCGCATCGTTAACATCCACCTTCCCGGTCATGTTCACATCGAAGCCCTGGGTGATGGTGACCACATTGTCTGCGGCAGAGATGGCGACCTTGGCGGCGGCCTCCTCCTGGGTCAGGGTCTGACCCTTGTCCACGATCACCAGCCATGCATACCGGTCCGTGCCGTAGCCCTCGACCTTATACATGGTGTTGCCGTCATAGGTGAAGGCACTGCCGCCCTCGGGGGTGCCCTTGACCGTGACCAGCATCATGGTCTTGTCGTTCAGCTCCAGATATTTGGACACGGTCACTTCCTCCGCGCTGTGGGAGACCTTTTCCACCTTCACGACCAGGTTCCAGCTGTGGGCGTATACATACAGATAGTCGTTATAATTCACGGCCTCGACCACATATTTCCCATTGCCAAGGCTGCGCACGGTGGCGGGCCTCTTAGAAGCTGTGGGAGTGGCGAGGGGCTGATAGTAAGCCGTGACGGTGTAGTCGCAGCTCTCGCGCTGGTTCAGCGTGAAGTAGTAGGGCATATTCTTGCCCATAGAGCTTGCATTCCCGGAGGCTGCGTCCTCAACGCCGTTGCCGGTGAACACGACCGGAATACCAGATTCTGTGTTGGGGTCGATCCATATTTCCACACCTCCAACGATTTCTTTTCCAGGGATCGTGTAGGTGAGGGTGCCATCGTCATTGGCAGTGGGGACCGCTATGACTGTATGGACAAAGGGATCCCCGTTGTCTACATTGTAAATTACACGGTAGGAGTAGCCGGCCCTCGGGGTGACGGTGAAGGAGTAGTCATTCAGATAGGTGACTGTCTCCGGGCCCTTGGTCACATCCTGCTCCACATCTGTGTCAATCTTGTATGTCACATCGTACTGCTTGGGGGTCTTGCCGGTGCAGGTGACCTCCACATTGCCGGAGATGTTTTCGATGGTGTAGGTATCATCTGCGCCGAAGGTTAGGCCCTCTTTGACGGTGTCGCCCATCTTCACGGTGAAGGTGTAGGTATAGTGGCTGTCCACGGGCTTGAAGGTGAAGCTGCCGCCGTTGGGGACCAGGCGGGTCTCGTCAGAGGTGAACGCATCCGGCAGGGTCACGGTGAAGTTATTGGCGTTGACCACGGTGTCGGCGTCGGAAATGGTGGCATCCGGGGCGTCAAAGTTGATGGAGTTGGCATCCAGATCAAATTTGGCGTTGGTCAGTTTCACGGTCGAGGTGGCAGTCGCCTTGGCGGTGAACTCCAGGGCCAGGGCCTCGCCCAAGGGCACGGCATCGCCGTAGCGGCGGACCCGAACGGTACCGTTGTTGTCCTCCACCGTCACGTTGGCGGCGTCACCGGTCTTGGTGTTCAAGGTCAGTGCCGTCGGGTCGTAGGTAAAGGTCATGTCATAGGCGTTGAAGCCGGTGATGTTTTTCTCGGAGGAGGCGACGGTCACGGGAATACGCACCTTCTGACCCGCAGCAACCTGCTGGTCAGCTCCCATGGAAACAGTGTAGCCGGTCTCGGTTCTCGGATCAGAGTCCGTACCGACTGTCATTGTAAAATCATTTTCCCATTTTGTAGTTGGAAGTCTTCCGGTCTTGGCATATACACCGCCTTTCACACGGTAGTTAATTGCTTGCCCTATATCGCAAGTTGAGGACACTTTGAAGGTAATCTTTGCAAAAGGCCCCTGCGGCAATGCCTGAATTTTTTGAGCAACAGAGTCATCAGATCGACCGTTCTCGTCAAACCGGACTTCGCCAGCATATTCGCCAGCGGTGTCTTCTGTAATTTCGTATGCAATCTCAGTCCCGTAAAATTCAACTTTTTCACAGGAGAGGACATCTTTGTTATAATATATTGAACTCCAAAGTCTATATACATTCGCTGTACTTCTATCCAATGACATGACAGCGGTTATTGTCTCGCCGGGATTAGGGGCCGTATTATCAAAAGTGACACTAAAAACATCATCAATTTGCGACGCTGCATACACAACAGGGGTAATGCTTAAAAGCATAACGCAGGTCAGTATCAGGGAAAGAATTCGTTTTTTCATACTATTCTCCAAATAAAAGTATGAGGTCCGGGGAATCCGCAAGCGGATTCCCCGGACCTGCGTTTTACAAGTGCAATGCCATCAGGCTCACCATACTACTTGATACAGTATATCCGTTAGATCGCATCGCAGACGTGCTATAATCCTTACTGGTCCTTCAATTTAAGACAAGTCATTGAGGCGAGGATCTTCCAAATATGCAGCGAGAATCTCCACATCCTCGTCGTTCAACTTACCATCATCATTGAGGTCAGCTTGTGCCCACTGCTCCGCAGTCAAGTCTTTTTTTGTCTTGCCTGCATCTTTCCACTCCGTAAGCAATGCCAGATCCTCCTCATCCACATATCCGAAGGGATCCAGGTTCACATTGCCCACAGTCGGGGTCGTCAGGCCAATCAAGTCGGTCTGCCAGGTCAGAGCGGGGCTGTACCGGCTGGAGCCGAAGGCTGCGGTGGTCAGACCCGTGTTCATGCTGGTCACGAAGTCTGCGGAATCCATTTCTGCTCTGGTCTTAGCAGTGGCCGTCTGAGAGGTGCTCTTGGCACTGCCAATGCCCTGGGCACAGGTGAAGTCCAGATAATACAGGTTGGACATCGCTGCGGAGGCGTTGTTGGTCATGCCGACCACTGCGCCCACATTGCTGCCGATGCTCTCCACATAGGCCCGGTTGTAGCAGTTCTTGACAGAAGCGGACGCGCCGGAGGCAAAGGCCACGATACCCGCCACATAGTTGCCGGCACCGGTGATGCTGCCGGTGTTGTAGCAAGCGGTGACGCCCTTGGTGGTCTGACCCACGATGCCGGCCACATAGCCGTTGCCGGTGATCGCTCCGCCGTTGTAGCAGCCGGTAATGGTACCGGTAGCGTAGCCGGTGATGCCGCCCACATACTGATAGGCATGGATGGTGCCTTCGTTGCCGCAGTTGGTGGCGTTGGAATTCACCAGACGGCCTGCAACGCCGCCCACGCTGCTCCAGTTGCCATTCACACGGGTAACGGTGATGTCAACATCGGAGACAACGCCGGAGATGTTGGTATAGTTGGCGTAGGCCACCACGCCGCCGGAATAGGCGTTGGAAACGCTGCCCGTGGAGGTCAGGTACATCTTGCCGGTCACCTTCAGATTCTGAATGGTGGCGTAGCTGCTGCTGGTGCCGTTCACATAGCCGAACAGTCCCTTATACGGAGCCGAGGTAGTGGTGGCACTATAGTAGATGCCCATGTTCTTCACGGTATGATTATTACCGTTAAAGCTGCCCTTGAAGGCCGTGCTGGCGGTAGTGCCGCCGATGGGCGTCCAGTTGTAGCCGGCCAGGTCAATATCACTCGTCAGCGCACCGTTGATGGCATAGCTCCCGCCGTTGACTTGCGCCGCAAACCAAGCCAGCTCCGCTGCGGTACCAATCTGATACACGCCGTCGGTCAGAGTGGGCTGCGTCTTGGTGGTGCCGTCCCATGCGCCGGCAGCAGAGGCCGTCAGCGGAATGGTCTTGGTCAGCACACCGCCGGACACATTGCCCTTGTCTGCACTGCCCAGGTAGAAGCTGCCGTAGACATAGTCGCAGCCGGCGCAGAGCACCGCATAGGTGTAAGTGCCGTAGGGCAGGTTCTCATACTCGCCGTTGCTGTTGGCGGTATGAACATTGCCTGCGGCATCCGTCAGCGTCACAGTGGGCGTGGCGGTGGTGGGATTGGTAATATTCAGCTTCAGCTTGAAGTTATAGCGCGGAGTGACCTCCACATTCACATTGGGGAAACGGTTCAAGCAGAAGTTCACCGTGACCGCATTGAAGTTCGTGCCCACGCCGGTATCCGACATGTTATACAGGGTGGCAAACGGGTTCGCCGCCGAGTACATGGAGCCGTAGGTATAACCGTTGGTGAGCTGAACATTGGCGGTGCTGCCGGAGCCAAAGTCCACATTCGTCGGGATTGTCAGCTCCAGCTTGGCCTGATCCATCTGCTGATACTGGGCAACATTGGTCTTATAGGCCGTATCGCCGATGGAATAGAACAGGTTGTAGGTAGTGGGGTTGAAGATACCACTGTACTTGTAGATGCCACGGTAGCTGCCCTCGAAGGTGAGAGACACCTTATCGCCGGGCATGATCTCCGTCTCCTGGGGATTGGAGGCGTTGGTGACCGTGGCGGTCACTTCGGCCACACGAGCCAGACTGTAGGAGGTGCCGGTGCTATCATGCATCTTGATGATCACAGTACCGCCAGCCAGCCCAGCTTCGCGGAAGCCCAGGAGGCTTGCGTGATACTTGCCGCTGGAGTCCGCCGTCAAGGTGGTCCAGCCGGAAAGATGGGTATCCAGGTCACTTGCATCGGTGGTGACGATGGCGTACTGGACCGTCGTTGTGCCGCTGCTGGACACCGAGAAGTCCAGAGTGGGAGCGGTGTCGTTACTCAGATAGAACCAGTTGTCGTAGTTATAATCCCAGGCCGACGGACGGGAAGATGTCAGACCATTGGAATTATAGGCGATATTGGCTTTCGCGTTGCCGTGTTCACCCTTGTCGTTGGTAAGCACGAACACGCTGGTGCGCTCGGGATTGGTGGCCGGGTAGAGGCCGCCGTGGGTGCCGTGCTCGTCAGCGGTCGTGTAGACATCCAGTGCCTTATAGTTCACGGCAACGATCGTTGTGCCATTGGGTGTGACATCCAGCCAGTTGCCCTTGGCGTTGCCGCCGGTCACTGCTGTGACAGCGTTTTCGTCGCCGCTCAGCACTTTGACCTTGAACTCGGGCTCGATCATGATATTTGCCGCGTCAGAGTTGATGATCTGCCACAGGCGGTAAGAACGGATACGCTCTGTCCCGCTCGTGTACTTGTAGCCGCTGGGGGACAAGAAGGTCTGAATCTCCGCTTCGTCACGGGTCTTGGCTATCGTGCCAAGATTAGAGAAGCTGTGGGAATACTGATCCGTGGAGTCTCCAGCATTGAAGGTGAATTCCTTCGCAAAACTGGTGGTGCTGCTCTGGAGCCATCCGGCCTTGGTCACATAAGTGGTGCCGCTGCGGATGTCCTTCAAGCGCCAGGTGTAGTTGGAATTGCTCTTGCTGATTTTGTAGGTCAGCGTTCTGGTAGCGTCAGCGGATGCGCTTGCATCGCCACTGGTGCTGCCCGTCTTCGGCTCAATAATCTGTGTGTTGAAATTATTATGCTGGAAAAACAGGTTGAAGTCCGCATAGGCAGGAACCGTCACCGTCAGGTTGATGGCCTGGGAAAGCGCCAGGCTCTTTGTAACAACCGTGTATCCGGCGGCAGTCGTGTTGTTGATCGCCTGAGTGAAGATGTAGTCCTCGGCACAGGTGCCGATGGGTTCCACATAGGCATTCCAAAGGGCTGCGTTTCCGGCAGAGTACAGCATGAAGGGGTAGTAAGTATAATTGCCGGAAGGATAGGGCGTACCATGCTGCACATCGCCGCCCATGCTGGGCATGACCACACGAGCCGTATAGTCATCAGCAGTAAAATAGTCGCTGCTGTTCTTTTTGCTCGTGGTATAGATGGAGTGCAGGCGCAGATAAATATCCGCGCCGCCGCCGGTGCCGCCGTCC
>QWCK01005379.1_pt1 | contig 11699 bp, 12 predicted proteins | sample 1972571 | NCBI WGS metagenome assembly QWCK01 (sample SAMN09866710, study PRJNA288562) | Human gut metagenome isolate term2_stool, whole genome shotgun sequencing... | isolation source: gut | host: Homo sapiens | place: USA: California | reverse complement strand
GGGATAATAGCTACGTAGCTTTCTGCTGCCATTCAAAGAGTTCTTTGACAGTATGATTAATTAACTCGCCCATTTTCAAACGATTATATTAGAATTAACGGAGTGATGATCATATGACAAACAAAGTTAATTCCCGATAATACGTGGTTGTAATCCTTTGTTAATCCGAATAAAATATGTATATTTGAGACAGATTATAGACAATAAAAACTACTCATTATTATGCAAGATTTTATTTATTATGCCCCTACCGAGGTAGTGTTTGGCAAGAAGTCAGAAAGTAAGGTGGCAGAGCTTGTCACCAAGTATGGCGGACACAAGGTGTTGGTACATTATGGCGGCAAGAGCGCCAAGGCATCCGGATTGCTTGATGCCATTTGCGAGAACTTGAAGCAAGGCGGAGTTGACTATGTTGAGCTTGGCGGCGTGGTGCCCAATCCACGTCTCGGCCTTGTGAAGGAAGGAATCAAGATAGTCAGGGAACAGAAGATTGATTTTATCCTTGCCATAGGAGGCGGTAGCGTCATTGACTCCAGTAAAGCCATAGCGATCGGAGCTAACTATGATGGCGATGTGTGGGACTTTTTTGAGGGCGTCGCAGAACCCAAGTGCTGCCTGCCGGTGGCTTCAGTACTCACCATTCCTGCAGCTGGCAGTGAGATGAGCGATGCCATGGTGATCACCAAGGAAGAGGGAGAGATTAAGCGTGGCTATTCCAATCCCCTTACTCGTCCGAAGTTTGCCATCATGAATCCCGAGCGCACCTTTACGCTCCCCGCCTATCAAACAGCGGCTGGTGTGACCGACATGATGATGCACACCATGGAACGTTTCTTCTCTCACGACAACGACATGGTGCTCACCGATAATATTGCCATCAGCCTGCTCCGCACCATGAAGGAATGCGTGCATGATGTGCTGAAGAACCCCAATGATTACGAAAACCGAGCACAGATTATGTGGGGCGGTAGCCTGGCTCACAACGGACTTACCGGTTGTGGTCTTCTCGGCGACTGGGCTACACACCAGATCGAGCATGAGCTGAGCGCGTTGTTCGACGTTGCCCATGGTGCCGGTCTGGCAGCAGTGTGGCCAAGTTGGGCGCGCTATGTGATGAAGGAAAATATTCAACGCTTCGTACAGTTTGCTGTGGAGGTGTGGGACGTTCCTGAGAACAGTGATGATCCAGAGGGAACAGCCCTTCGTGGCATTGAGGAAATAGAGAAATTCTATCATTCCATAGGCATGCCTACTTCCATCCACGAACTGGTTGGTCGTCAGGTGACAGAAGACGAGATCAAGGAAATGGCACGCAAGTGTACACGCAACAACACGATTACACATGGCCATTTCAAAGTGCTGAAAGCAGAAGACATCGAACAAATTTACCGCATGGCGCAGTAAAAAGAATGGTCATATTTTGTTGAGAAAAACAACTCCCCAAGTCAATGTGTCGATTTGGGGAGTTGTTTGCTTCTTTATTATTTTGATGTTTTGTGAACGTCGATTTGTTCTTGCCTCGTCTACTTTACCCGCTTACGCAGAAAGTTGCAGAGTTTGGGGATAGACGTGTCTGCATCGCCTACCCCGAAAGCTCTCAGGATGTCTACGGTGTATGTGTCTTGAAGAACATTGCAATCAAAGGCTATAGGTTGCACCCAGCGTTCCGAAGATGGGGTAGAGGGTTTGCTCTATGGTTTTGAAATCCTTCTTATGCACTCCGGTGAGTCCCCAGCTGATGTCGGCAAAAATGCCGAATCGACGATACAGGGTCCAATCTACCCCAAAGTTCAGGCCCCATTGCAGCGGGCGTAAATGTTCCGTGAAGTCGTAGTTGCCCCTTGCTTCCTCGTCGTTTCCAAGCTCCACTTTAGCTCCGGTCGGATCGCCCACGCGCAGATAGCCGTTGTGCACATAACCGGTGAAGGATTTGCTGGTGAGCATGGAGATGTATGGTCCGCAGCGGACATCGATTTTTGGTGTTGGAGACCATACGGCCTGCAGGGGTATGGTCATCATCCACAGCCTCACTTGGGTTGTCACGTCGCCGGTATAGCGTCCAGCCAACGATTCGTTGCCTCTTACAATTTCCTCGTAATAGTTCTTCACACGGGCATCTACGTGCATACCTTTGCTTTCAAACCGAAGTCCAATGAGCATACTCCAATATGGGTCAAGGGTATTCTTGGCATCGACTCCCAGACAGAAATTGGGTTGGAGGCGATATTCGTTGATTCCCCGGATGGTTGCGGGGAGTGACACAGGAGCTGTTCCGCCGATGCTGTAGCCCACGCGTGCCTTCAGACTGAGGCTGTCGAGAATGTTATCGGCTTTTGCGTTGACCGTTCCAACATATAAGGCGATTGCAGACAAGAATATTTTGATGGGTGACATGTTGCTGTGTGTTTATGATTAAAAATCGATGTAGTCTATTCCTCTTTCTTACAAATAATGCGTATCTGATCGATACAGAGTTGCGATCCGATGGCTCCTTCGAACCGATCTCCCTTGTTGCTCGATGAGAACACGATGGCAAGATTGTATCCGCGGTTTAGCATGACATCATAGTCTATTGGTTTTTTATAGACGAAGTCCAACCTGAACGGTGTCCAGCTGTCGGTTACAGGCACTTCTTTCATATCGGCAATAGCCACAATGTTCGGACTGGTTTTCACGTTCTCACCATTCAATACTATTTTTCTGTGTTCTATGTTGTTGCCGCTTCTTATTTCCTCCGTGTTGTAGTAGAGCACGGCATAGATAGCTGCCGAATCTTTCCGGTCGGGCATAGCGGTTCCATTTTTATCTTTGAAGATAGGGCCGGGCTGGTATTTGAACACGCCGGTCATGACAAGTGGTTCGCGGTCGAAGGGCACTCCGAAGCTCGTGGCTTTTAGGGGATTGGTCGATGCAATGGAAACGTTGAATGTTCCGAGAAAGAAGTTGCCGGCGGCAATAGGCTTCCTCGCGAAAGCACCGAAGAAGCCGGTGCTGCGTGTGGTGAGCTGAACGGCATGACCATCGAACCCGTTTTCCATGGGCGCCGATGGATATTCTGAGGGTTGGGCCGACGGCCTTGCGATTCTGAAGCCGGGATTGCCGTTGCTCCAGTCGTTGCCAAAGGTTCCGTCTTCCAACACATTGTGCCAGACGTAATATTTCTTATCCTTCGGTTCGAGCTCGAAATGTTCAAAATCATACTTAACGGTATCATTTACCGTACGCATGGTCGGCGTGATATTCAGGCGGTAACGGCGTTTCCACTGTTTGTCCTCTGACAGGGTTTCATAGTAATAGGTCCCGCCTTTTTCGCTGTCCATAGTTCCACCCTCCAACTCAACGAGCTGTGCACCGGGCGTAAGTTTGAATTGTGGCTTGAGCGTAGCGAGGTCAATGCCGCTTTTCCGCCTTACGTTGAAAGTGATGACATCTTCGCTCGGTCTCACGTTTTGTAGCGTGTCTGAGACCGAGAAAAACACATCAGTCGGGTTGTCTACGTGGAAAAAGACCTGCTCGATGTCACATTCTGCATTGAGGGGCTCTTCCTTAAAACAAGAGGTCAAAGCGACACAAGTCAACAGACCGGCTATCCATTTGTATCCTTTCATACAGTCTTGAAGATATTTACATGGTGTGAAAATACGTGACTAACGTCACGTGCTAACTTGCAAAGTTAGTGCTTTATTTTATGGAGAACCATTTTAGAATGCAAAATCTAATTAAAAAAGGGTAAATATTTGCAGCAGGTTTCGAATTTGAATAATTTTTAGCCTGAATAACAACATTTTCCACATAAATATGGTTACTTTTGCAGAAACGTTTTAATTTAAAAAAAACATGAATATTGCTTTAATCGGCTACGGTAAGATGGGGCACATGATTGAGCAGGTTGCCTTGGAGCGTGGCCACCGGATTGTATGCAGAATAGATGTAGACAATCAGGAAGACTTCGACAGTCCCGAGTTTGCATCTGCCGATGTAGCCATTGAATTTACCAATCCCACAGCAGCCTTCGACAATTACTGTCGTGCTTTCAAACACCATGTGAAGGTGGTGAGCGGATCGACCGGATGGATGAAGGACCATCGTGCAGAGGTGGAAGAAATGACGCGAGATGGCAAGCAGACGCTCTTCTGGGCCTCCAATTTCTCGATAGGAGTCGCTATTTTCTCTGCGGTAAACCGATATCTGGCACAAATCATGAATCGTTTTCCACAATACGATGTGCAAATGGAGGAGACCCACCATGTCCACAAACTCGACGCACCATCGGGGACAGCCATCACTTTGGCTGAGGAAATTGTGGATAACATCGACCGCAAGGCCAAGTGGAAACTCGGAACAACCACTTGGGACGACGGACGCGTGGAAGGGTCGGCAGACCACAATGCCGACGAACTGCTCGTTAACAGCATTCGCCATGGAGAGGTGCCGGGTATACACCGTGTGACCTACAACTCCGAAGCCGATAGCATCACGATTACACACGATGCCCACTCGCGCATGGGGTTTGCATTGGGAGCCGTGCTGGCAGCTGAATACACCAAGGATCATACCGGTCTGCTGACCACTAATGACTTGTTCAAATTTTAACCCATATAGTCAGGCAGGTCTGGCCAGTCTGATAAAAACAACCAATACTTTCGACAAACAGTTATGATAGATAAGGAAAGAGCTAATCTCAACATGACCAAACAATGGGCTAAGTTCATTGTGGTTCTCATACTTTACTTGTTATTTCTCTTTTGGGTGAAGAGTTGGCTGGGCTTAATCGTTGTGCCCTTCATCTTCGACGTATATATTACAAAGAAAATTAAGTGGCAGTGGTGGAAGACTTCAGAGGGTCCCGTGCGATTCATCATGAGCTGGGTAGATGCCTTGGTGTTTGCGCTGGTGGCCGTGTATTTCATCAACCTTTTCTTCTTCCAGAACTATGTCATTCCCTCAAGTTCGCTGGAAAAGAGCCTACTCACGGGCGACTATCTCTTTGTGAGCAAGCTCAGTTATGGCCCACGCATACCGCAGACCCCGCTCACCATGCCGCTCACACAGCATACCATGCCGGTTATCAACACCAAGAGCTACATCGAGTTCCCCCATTGGGACTATCGTCGCGTCAAGGGATTGGGCACTGTGCAACTCAACGACATTGTTGTGTTCAACTATCCCGCCGGCGACACCATCCTGACCGAACCGCGTTATCAGGCTGCCGACTATTATGCGACGGTCTATGGCTTCGGGGAACAGATCTACAGACAGCAGGCTGAACAGACAGTCAACCCTGCCGACCTGAACCGGCAGGAACAATTCGACTATTTCAAGCATATGTATGCCATTGGTCGTAGCTACATTGTCAGCAACCCCAACGAATACGGTTCCATAGACCATCGTCCCACCGACCGTCGGGAGAACTACGTGAAACGATGCGTGGGCTTGCCGGGTCAGACGCTGCAAATCAAGGACCGCATCGTCTATTTGGACGGCAAGGCCAACAAGGAGCCAGACCATGTGCAGTACACCTATTATGTCAAACTACGCCAGGCTATCCCCGATGAACTGATGAAAGAACTGGGCATCTCCATGGAGGATTTGTCGAGCCTGAACCAAAACGGATTCATGCCCCTCACCCAGGCAGCCGTCAAGGCGCTCAAGGCCCGCAAGGACTTGGTGGAGAGCATTCGTATCAACAACGATGCTGTCATCGGTGACCTCTATCCCCTGAATATGGTGACAGGATGGACGCGCGACAACTATGGGCCTGTGTGGATACCCAAGAAGGGTGCAACCATTCAGCTCACGCTTGACAATATAGCCGTCTACGAGCGACCTATCCGCGTTTATGAGGACAATGACCTGGAGGTGAAAAACGGACAAATCTATATCAATGGCAAATTGTCCCATAGCTACACCTTTAAGATGGACTACTATTGGATGATGGGCGACAATCGCCACAACTCAGCCGACTCGCGCTACTGGGGCTTTGTGCCCGAGGATCATATCGTGGGCAAGCCTATCTTTATTTGGTGGAGCTCCGACCCCGACCGTCACGGCTTTTCTGGCATACGTTGGAACCGGCTGTTCAACATGGTGGACAATATTAAGTAATTCATAATTCACAATTCATAATTCATAATGTACAATGTATAATTTATAATGTACAATCACTGCTGTCCGGTTAAGTTTCACCAAAGCGAAAGTTGGTGGTCATTTCCAATTAATTTAAATGTGTTTGGAGCTTGGAATTATAGCGCACCTGGAGGGCACGGGACAGTTACAGGACCGACTATCATTGGTTTTATCACTGGTGCATGGGGAAGATATAACCAAGAATTCAGAATTAAATAACAAGGCAATAAAGTTTCTATGAAAAAAATATCGTATTTTTTTATTGTCTTCGTATTGATTGTAGGATGCGTCAAAGGACAGAATAAAGAAAATCTCAATAACCTTCGTGATAGTTTAGACAAAATGGTTCTTGAGGGGACTCTGCGTACCGACACGACAATGCTCGAAAGAGCATTGAAACTGTCAGACTACTTGCTTAGTATTGATACTACGAACATCGGTAAGAGGCAGTGTTATCGTCACCGTTCCATGGTTTTCTTTTCTTTGGGACACATGGATGAGGCTATAGCCAACGCTGAACATGCAGTTTTGACCCTTCAAGCAAATAATCCGTTACGGCTTATCTTTCTGTCGGAAAAATACTTAAGGGAACATAATAAAGACTCGGCTGCTTATTACATTGAAAAGACAATTGCTGTTTGTGACAGTTCATTGAATGATGAGTATAACGAAGATATGGCTATTAATAAGATGAAAGCAATTTATCTGCGTGATGGAGAGAAGAATGCAAAGATTTATTTGTCAGAACTATTAAGGACACATCCAAGCCCATTGCTAAAATCATTAGACGAAGACTGGGATGAATGGGTTCGCATGAATAATGAGGAATTAAAACTGATGAATATTAAGATCTTGAGATAGAAATGGTATGTTGGAAAGCTAACTTAGTGTTTACTGAATAAATTGTAATTTATTGTATATCAAATGAATATAATTTATTCAGTAAACACTAAATATACGGATTAATAGAACTTACCTTATTTTTTTGTCGCTTACTTTTCTTTGATATCGTTAACGATCCCCCAAAGTTTATCTCGCATCTTCTTCACGTTTTCATTAGCGCGAGCCCCTTCGATAGCTTCTGCCGTCTTTTTGGCAAAGTCGCGGCGTGTCTCTATTATTTTCTCTTTAGTGTCAGTAATAGCGTTTTTTACGTTTTCAATTACATTATGTGTTTTGGCCGTAGCTTCATCGGCCATATTTTCGCCCTGGTCTTCAGCATCGTCCACAGCATCTTTTGCGTCTTTCTTCGCGTCTTTGGCTGCCTTCTTCACGTCGTCGGCCACGTCCTTTGCCTTTTTTTTAGCATCTTTGGTTGCCTTTTTCACGTCATCGGCTACGTCCTCGGCTGCCTCCTTCACGTCGTCGGCTACGTCCTTGGCCTCTTTTTTAGCATCTTTGGCTGCCTTCTTCACGTCATCGGCTACGTCCTCGGCTGCCTCCTTCACGTCATCAGCTACTTCCTCTGCCTTGTCCTTGGCTTTTTTCACATTCTTGTCGTCTTTAATATCATTGACAACGTCTTTTACCTTGTCTTCTACTTTGTCAAGACACTTGTTGTTTTTTTCTGTGTTTGGTTTCATATTTGTTAATTTTAGTGATTGGTTTAATATTTAATGCTTGTTTAATACTGCTGTATACCATGCAAATATAATTTTTTTAATGTAAAAAAGCAAATTTATGCCAAATAAAAAACGTAATCATTTAAAGAGTGGCGTCAAACATCTTCCCTTGAGTCGTGTATATCCCTTTAATGCCGCTGACATTAGGCGGCAAGTCATGATAGAAATCTTAAAATTCGTTCCATCACAAAAAATCCTGCCATAGGAAACGAAGTTTTGATATTTTATTGCTATCTTTGCCATGCTACATAGAGTTTTACTTATTTCGTTTATACCATAAGGATAGTGAAAATTCTATAGATGGCAAAATGCTGAGGAACATAAACTTCAACTATGAAAGGACATGGCCATAAAATAAGAATATTGATAGGTGCCTTCCTGTTTGTTATTATAATAAGCATTCAATTACCTTTTTGTAAAATTAGTCAGATAGGCACCACATATGTGGATACCACTTTCTATGAGTCGATTTTACAATTTGAAGCGAGGATCCCTTTATATACGCAAACATTTTTTTTAACTAAGGGTAAAACCTATCATAATATAATATTTTCTGATCACAGGCAATATAACATTAAGTTTGGCTGGGACAATAGTATAACACTTGCCTCAAATGATAAACAATACAGGTTTGAGGTTGACAGCTTGGACATCGCCGAAAGAACAGATGCAAAAACAGTGAAGGAAATGTATTCCCATATAAAAGCAGATTCTGTCTACACATACATAGGATTTTATGATGGGGATAACTATTTCATGCTATTTCGCCAGAAGAACTCTATGAGATTCAAAGGTAAAAGGGAAGGTTTCGAGATGTATGTCAATGGAAGATGTTATAAGACAGGAAAATCATCCTTTTTTGATTATTAAAGGGAATAATATACAGGTTTTGTAACATTTTATATGGGTAAGTATTGATAATGAAATGTGAAATCATGGTATAAAAAGCTTTCTTAAAAGTTGGGTGTAATCAAGAAAAAGTATATCTTTGCGAAAGTTGGACCTGAGTAGCCTCATCATAGTTCGTAGGCTCTACTAATGGGGGACTTGAATTTTGAATTGAAATGAAGCAAGCAATAAAGGCTCTATCAGCACTTGGCGTTGCTTTAGTTATAGTTTTAGCAGTGCGCGCCTATGCGTTTACCGTATATACCGTGCCCACAGACATCAGCCAGACGCTGAGACGTGGAGACAGGGTCGTGGTAAACAGGCTGTCGCATGTTGAATTGAGAAAAGGAGAACTGGTAGTGTTTCGCAGGCGAGGCGACGTCATCGGCAAGGTGGAAGCCGTGCCGGGCGACACGGTGAAGATTGGCTCGCGGCTATATCTTGTGCCGTGGACTTGCTGTTCCAAATGCAAGTGCAGCGATTGCAGGCTCTATTTGGTCAGCATGGGCCGCGGATGGGCACTGGTGTATCGGCACCAGATGATAGGTCGGGCCACCAAATTGTTTCATCTCCCCTTTTGATTTTGTTACGATGAGTTCTACTTCCTGTTTGCTTTCTTCCACTTATTTCGGTCCCGTCCAATGGTATCAGAAACTGTTCCGTTATGACAGAGTCTTACTGGAACAGCACGACAACTTCACCAAGCAGACCTACCGTAACCGTTGTATTATTGCTACGGCCAACGGCTTGCAGGCGCTTTCGATTCCCATTGAGCGATACGATGGGTTGAAATGCAAGATGAAAGATGTGCGGATAAGCGACCATGGCAACTGGCGACATATCCATTGGAATGCGCTGCTGTCGGCATACGGGGACAGTCCGTTTTTTGAATTCTATGCCGACGACCTCCGACCTTTTTTTGAGAGAAAGTGGGAATATCTGTTCGATTTCAACCTTGATATTACCAAGCTGGTCTGCGAACTGCTTGATATAGAGCCTACGGTGTTGCCGACGACAGATTATGGAATTGTTTCCGAGGAATCTGGTGCCGCGTCAGACCATATTCCCGATTTCCGCGAGACGATTCGCCCAAAACATTCCCTGCCCGATGCCGAATTCCATCCCCGGCGCTATTATCAGGTTTACGAGCAGAAACATGGTTTTCAAGCCAACCTGTCTATTCTCGACTTGTTGTTCAATATGGGCAACGAGGCGGTGTTATACCTTTGATATCACACCGCTTCGGAAGTCTGCTGACAGTGCTTGGCGGTCGCGAAACAGGTGTCTCGCAGCCGCCAAGCACGTGTCTAACGGCCGCAGTACGCGTGTGTATCGAGCGAAACACGCTGCCGATGCTACATAATGATCAAAAAGGAACAGGTCAACGACGTGACAGGGAGAGCCTGATGGTCTAATCAATCTTATGATACTGCTCTTCGAAAGGAATGCGGAACCGGTCGCCGCGCACCCCTTCAGGCACGCGTATGCCGCAGGTGATCAGCATGTTGATGCCGCAATTGTAGGGCAGGTGCAGAGCCTTTTTCACCAAACGGCTGTCGTAACCCTCCAACGGGCAAGTGTCGTAGCCCTGCTCGCTCATAGCCAGCATGAAGGTTTGAACGGCCAGGGCGCAGCTCTTGTGCACCACCGTGCTGACCTCGGCCTCTGAAACCTGGCGTACGATGGGGCGGAAGAGTCCGACGCACTGAACCAAGAGCTTGTTGAGCAGGCCTTTAATGCCCAGAAAACGACTGTATTGCATGGGCATGAGATAATTGTAATACATTTTCTGGAGGCGTATGCGATGCTCTTGCCGGTCTTTCGGACTGTTCCTTAAAATGTCGTCGATGCTGGCCTTGAGCACTTGCGCGGCATGCGCGCGGTGGCGGCTCTGCTTAGTGACGAAGACTACCATCTGCTGGGCCGTGCGCGCCGTGCTTTGGTCAAGGCAGGCATGAGCCAGCTTTTTCAGCGTTTCGGGGTCGGTGACGTGATAACACTCCCACAGCTGCATGTTGGAGCTTGTGGGCGCGAGGGTAGAGAGACGAATGCAGTTTTTCACCTTTTCGTCGTCAAGAGGCTTGCTGGAATCGTAGATTCTGATGGCCCTGCGGTGTTGTAAGATTTCTTCTAATGTCATCATAAAAACAGGAGTTTGAGGCCCGCCGGACTGATGCGGTCCTTTGGACGTGGTTCGTTTGGCAGCACGCTGCGGTGCCTATTGGTAGATGAGCGTTGTCATCCGTTCAGGTGCAAAAATTTCTGTCGCCACTTCGTGGATATCTTGTGCGGTAATTCCGTCAATGTCCTTGTACAGTGCGTTGATATCTTTTTCCCATCCATAATGCAAGAAACTTTTGCCAAAGTCGAGGGCAAAGTTCTCTCTATTGTCGCAGGCCACGCCTATCTGCCCCTTGAGTTGTTTCTTGGCTGCATGGAGTCGCGTCGGGGTGATGGGTAGCCTGATGAGGCTGTCGAGCTCTTTGCGCACCAGTCGAAGGCATCGTTTCAGGTCGTGTGGATCACATCCGAAATAGGTGCACCATAGCCCCGCGTCGCCATAGCTCACCATCGTGCTTTCTACGGTGTAGACCAGTCCGTGGCGTTCGCGCAAGGTGAGGTTGAGACGCGCATTCATCCCCGGGCCTCCGAGCATGTTGTTGAGCAGGTAGAGTCCCATTCGCTTGCTGTTGTGAATGTCGTATGCGCGGCTGCCCAGCATCACGTGAGTCTGATGAGTTTGCCGGTTCATGATGATGGTTTCACCATGTGCTTCCGAAGAAAAGGGTTTGGAAATGCCGGACGATGCAACCCCCATATCGTCAGCATGCGTTTGGGCATTCGTCGCTTGAGAAGGATCGGAGGAGGCAGGCACTGTGTTGTGGATACGGCACAGGTTTTTAACAACTTTGCTGAACGGCACGTCGCCATACACAAAGAAGATGGCGTTGTCGGGCCGGTAGTATGTCTGGGTGAACCGCCTGACCGTTTCGGCATCGAAAGTCCTCACATTTTCGGCTGTTCCAAGAATGGCATGGCCAAGGGGATGCCCCTTGAATATCA
>QWCK01005625.1_pt1 | contig 11716 bp, 8 predicted proteins | sample 1972571 | NCBI WGS metagenome assembly QWCK01 (sample SAMN09866710, study PRJNA288562) | Human gut metagenome isolate term2_stool, whole genome shotgun sequencing... | isolation source: gut | host: Homo sapiens | place: USA: California | reverse complement strand
GTCTCACCGGGAGCCGCTGTAAAGCTGACATCTTTTAAAACCAGCGTGTCCGGATCATCGGAGTAGGCAAAGCTGACGTGGTCGAACGTTACTTCTCCTTTGATCGGCGGCAGTTCTGTGACGCCAGGCTTGTCGGCAACCTCCGCCGGTGTGTCGAGGATCTCAAAGATTCGCTCCGCAGCGGAAAGGTTCGTGATCAGCTTGTTGTAAAAACCGGCCAGGTTCTGGATCGGATCCCAGAACATCGTCAGATACATCGCAAACGCCGTGAACGTACCGATCGGAACGGCATCCACGCCGAGCACGGAAATACCGATAAAATACAGAAGAAACGTTCCGATGCCCCAGGTCACCTCGATCACAGCGGAAAAACCATCCGCCAGGCGGACCGCATGGATAAAGGAGTTCTGATGCTCAAGAAGAAGCCGGTCAAACTCGCCCTGCGATTCCTGCTCTGCGGTAAAGCTCTTGATGATGCGGATACCGGAGAAGTCCTCGTGGATATACGCCGTAACATTGGAAGATTTTTTCCGGAACGTCTGCCATCTCTTGTGTGCGACGATCTGAATAAAATACATGCCGACAGCGATCAGCGGCAGCACGAGAATCGCACTTAAGGAGAGCCAGATGTTTTTGATCATCATGATCACCAGAATGGCGATGATCGTGAGAATGTTCGGAATCAGCTTTGTGACACCGTCGTTCAGCACATCCTTTAACGAGTTGACATCGCCGATGATGCGCGCCAGAATCTTTCCGGCCGGGCGGGTATCGAAAAAGCTGAAGCTTAAGGTCTGGATATGCGTGTAGAGCTCGTCACGGATTTCCAGAAGAATGTTGTTGGTAATGCGCGCCATCAGAAGCATCCGCAGGCGGACACCGGCCGCGTAAACCAGGTTGATCACAACCATGAATACGCAGAGGGCAACAAGCCCGCGCCAGTCTTTCTGCGCAATATTGACGTCGATGGCGTACTCCAGGAGCAGCGGGTTCACAGTGGAAATCGCGATGGTAACGGCGAGAACCACGAGAACGACGGCAACCTGGCGTTTATAATTTTTTAAGTAGGAGAAGAGGCGGCGGATGGTCGCGCTCTTTAAGACCTCTTTCTGCTCTTCATCTACTTTACTGGAATTGATAGCCATAATCGTATTGTTCCTCTCTTAACGGGTAAGTAAATACAGAAGTTGTCGGGTAACAAATTAAATTGAATTAAGCATTGGCAGGAAGTGCCTGCTCGAGGGCTGCCTTTGCTTTATGGTAATCACCGTACTGAGCCTCCCAGGTGGAGTAGTACAGGCCTTTCTGTGCCATCAGACTCTCATGCGTGCCGCGCTCGGCGATGCGTCCGTGATCGAGATACAGGATCTCATCGGCACTCTGCACCGAAGAAATGCGGTGGGCAATGATGATCTTGGAAACATCTTTTTTCTCGGCGAGATGGTTCTGGATTTCGTATTCGGTCTCCATATCGAGCGCCGAGGTGGAATCATCCAGTACGAGGATCGGAGCCTGTTTTGCCAGGGCGCGTGCGATGGAAAGACGCTGCTTCTGACCGCCGGAAAGTCCCATGCCGCGCTCGCCGATGACCGTTTCGTACTGATCCGAAAGATGGTCGACGAACTCGGAAGCACATGCAGCGGAGACAGCGTTATGTACCTCCTCGGATTTCATCGTGCTGCGGCTGCCGAGGCGGACGTTCTCAGAAATGGTATCTGAGAACAGGAAGACATCCTGCATGACGACGGAAGAAGTATCGCGCACGGTGCGCAGCGGCAGGGTGCGGATATCGTGGCCGTCGAGACAGATGGAACCGTCGGTGACATCGTAAAAACGCTCGAGCAGATTGACGATGGTTGTTTTTCCGGAACCCGTCATACCCATGATGCCGAGTGTGTGGCCCTGCTTTAAGGTAAAGTCGATATCCTGCAGAATCGGTGTGTCATGCAGGGAGAAATCGACGTGATGGAATTCCAGGTCACACGGAAGTTTTGAAAGCTCCACCGGATTTTCCGGTTCTGCGATCTGCGGCTCCTCTGCGAGAATTTTGTTCAGCTTCTTGTTGGAAGCAATCGCAGAAGCGAAGCAGTTGCCGAGCCAGCCGACGTTTTCGATCGGCCAGGTGATCTTGGAGGTGTACTCCATAAAGGCCGTTAAAACACCGAGCGTAATGCGTCCGTGGATAACACCGTAGCCGCCCGCGAGAAGGACGAGCACGCGCATCAGCTTCGTAAGAAACGAGATGGCGGGATCGTATTTCATCAGGACGCGCGCCTGATCCATGTTGAGATCGCAGTATTTCTGATTGTGTTTCCGGAATTTTTTGATCTCATACGGTTCCCGTGCAAAGGATTTGACGGTGCGGACACCGGCGAGATTTTCCTGTGCAACGGTATTCATGACGGCGTTTTCCTCGCTGATCGCATCGTAGACACGGTCGAGTTCTTTTTCGAGGCGGATTGCGATGCCTGCGACGAAAGGAAGGATCGCCACGGAGACGAGTGTCAGCGGCAGATCCAGTTTGACCATACTGACCATTGCCATCATGATACAGATCAGGCCTTCTAAGATCAGCATGCCGGCAAAGCCGAGGATATCCCAGATCCGGTCGACGTCATCGCGCACGCGGGCGAGGAGTTCGCCGGTATTGTTTTTGTCAAAGTATTCCACCGAAAGCCGCTGGACGTGGCGGAACAGGTTGCCCCTCATCTGGCTGGCGACGCGGACGCTGCTGACATCGAATAAAAATTCTTTGATGTACTGAAACAGGGCTTTTGCGGCACCGATCAGAAGAAAGGCGGCAAGGTATTTCCAGAGCAGTTCCATTTTGTGACCGACCAGCACGTCATCCACGATGTGCAGCGTGACAAGCGGCGCGAGCATATCGAGAAAGACACTTAAGGCCATGGAACCAAAAGCGAAAACGTAGTAGTACCAGTTCTGGAGCAGGTACTTACCGATTGGATTTTTCTTCATGAATGTTAAAACCTCCTCATTGATGTCGTTTGGGTGTCTGGCAGAACATAGGCTTTCAAAAGCTCCGTAAGTGTGGGAACGGAACAACGGGAAACGAAAGCGAAGGCTGCGTTTGTATATAAAAGAAGGGAATCGATGCGGTAAGAAGACCGCGGAATCTGCCTGCCGGAAACGGAGCGAAGCCGGAAAGAACGGTTTCGTACTGTTTATAGCAATAAAAAAAGCCGCAGTATCGACGTACCGCGCCTTCTGTGCGAAATAGCAGGCATAAAGAATGCATAGAGATTTGTTATGCAGAGTTAATGCTTACAAAGAATTTCGAAAGAAGGGCAGCCACCTGGTTTGATCGCCATACGAAGTTTATTCTGTTTTACGCTGGATGCATAAATAAGATTGATCATAAGTGGTGTTCTCCTTTCATGATTTTTTCTGCCGCATCTGATCGAACACGACAGCTTATGATTCTAAGCTACTCCTGTTTTCCGGATTTGTCAATTGTTATTTTCAAAAATTAAAAAATAAAAGCTGCAAAAGGTATGAAAATTGCGAATTTGGGTAGCTGTTTTGGGGAATATGAGATATAATATTACTGTTCAATCAGCAGTGAAACACTTGCTGTTTCGCTGCGTAAGAAAGTGATTCAGGTGTGAGCAGCCCTCCTTTTGCGTAGCAAAACTTTCAATGAGGGCTGCGAATGTTACAGTTCGCAGGTATCTGTGAACTGTAACGATATAATAAACGAGAGTATAAGCGGAAAAATCACAAGATAACATGTGAAACGAGGGGACAAAAAGATGGAAAAAATAATTGCAGGCCTGGTGCAGATGGATTCCGGGCCGGATATGAATGAAAATATGCGTATGGCCGAGCAGTATGTGCGGGAGGCGGCGGAACAGGGAGCGAAGCTGATTCTTTTCCCGGAGACCGCAGAATACACGGGAGCAGACATGCCGGGCCACGCAAGTGCAGTGCCGGGCTACGTCAGCCGCCGGTTTTCCAGCCTTGCCAAACGGTACGATGTCTATCTGCACTGCGGCAGCATGACGGTACGGCGCCATCCGGGGCGTCCGTCCAACACGTCGTTTCTGTTCGGACCAGATGGAGAAACGATTGCAGAATACAGCAAAATACATATGTTTGACGTAAATATTCCGGGCAGTGTCTCCTACGAAGAATCACGCGAGATCTGCCCGGGAAATGAAATTGTTCTTGCGGACACGGCGCTTGGCCTGTTCGGCATGAGCATCTGCTACGATATCCGCTTTCCGGAACAGTACCGGCTGATGGCATCCTCCGGAGCAGATGCATTTCTGATAGCGGCGGATTTTACGAAAGCAACGGGAGAGCGCCACTGGGAAGCACTGCTGCGCACGCGCGCCATTGAAAACGGATGCTACGTGCTCGCCGCCAACCAGTGCGGCCAGAAAGCGCGGTTTGAGGCGTACGGCCATTCCATGATCATTGCGCCGGACGGCGAAATTCTTGCGGAGGCAGATGATACCCCGCAGGTACTCATCGCAGAGCTGGATCCGGAAGTGCTGGAGCGGACAAGAAATGAAATCCCGTCTCTGGAAAACAGGAGAGACGATCTTTACCGTGTAAGCTCGGGAAACGTACGGATTTATGAAGAATAAAAATGCAGGGAGGAAATAAGAAGATGGATCAGTTTATACAGTATACCCCGACGGAAGTCGTGTTCGGAAAAGAGACCGAAAACCAGGCAGGCGCTGAGGTAAAGAAATGGGGCGGCACAAAGGTGCTCGTCGTTTACGGAGGCGGAAGTGCAAAACGGAGCGGTCTTCTGGACCGAGTGGAAGCATCTCTTGCAAAAGAGGGCCTTGCCTTTGAAGAGCTTGGCGGCGTAAAACCAAACCCGAGACTTGCCCTTGCCGAGGAGGGTGTGAAAAAAGCAGTGGAAATGCAGGCAGACTTTATTCTTGCCGTCGGCGGCGGAAGCTCGATTGACACCGCAAAAGCCGTTGCGCATGGAGCTGCAAATCCGGAGGAGGCACTCTGGGATATCTGGACGAAAAAAGTACCGCTGACAAAATCTCTCCCGGTAGGAGCGGTTCTGACGATTCCGGCAGCCGGAAGCGAGATGAGTGATTCCGCCGTTCTGACAAACGAGGCAATCGGCAAAAAGGCAGGCATCAACACGCCGTTCAACCGCTGCAAATTTGCCATCATGAATCCGGAGCTGGCAGCAACCCTGCCGAAATACCAGATTGCCTGCGGCGTAACCGACATCATGATGCACACGATGGAGCGCTATTTCATTCCGGAGAGCCAGTGCGAGATGACGGACGAGATCGCAGAGGGACTCCTCCGTACCGTAATCAAAAACGGACCGAAGGTTCTGGAAAACCCATCCGATTACAATGCGATGGCGGAAATCATGTGGTGCGGAAGTCTGTCACACAATGGACTGACGGAGTGCGGACGCGGCAAAGATTTTTCGGTACATAAATTCGGCCATGCGTTAAGTGCAAAATACGATGTAGCACACGGCGCATCCCTGGCGGCAGTCTGGGGTGCCTGGGCGAAATACCAGTACGATGATGAGACGGTTCTCTGGCGGTTTGCACGGTTTGCAGAAAAAGTCTGGGGCATCACAGAGGGAAGCGATCACAAACGGGCAACGGAAGGCATTGAGCGCACAGTAGCGTTCTTCCATTCGCTCGGCATGCCGACCTCCCTGCATGAGCTTGATATCCCGAACCCGTCGGATGAGGATCTGCGTGCCCTTTCCATGGATGCAACACAGCAGGACACTGTAAAACTGTCCCGCATCCGCAAGCTGGGCGCACAGGAAGTATATGAGATTTACCAGATGGCGCGATAAAAGGAGGAAAACCAGATGGCAAAAAAGAAAATCGCAGCACTGCTGATCGCAGCGGTCGTTGCGGCAGGAGGCTGGGCGCTTCCGGCAAGGGTAAGCGCAGCAGAAAATGACGGCACGGCCGTAACCTGGCAGCAGGATGAGACGGAAAGTTCCGAGCAGAATTCGGATGAGGAAGCGGCAGTGCAGGAGCAGAGCGGTACTTCGGAAAACGAGACGCCGGCTGTTACGATTCCAGGTGAGGACAACGAACAGGAGCCGGAAGAGAAACTTCCTGCCGGCTGGGTGAAACAGGAGGACGGAAGCTGGAAATACAGAAAAGAGGACGGCACGATGGCCGCCAGCGAGTGGATCACCCATCTGAACCGGAGATATTATCTGAATGCAGACGAAATCATGTGCACGGGTCTTTCGATGGTCAACGGAAAGCTCTATTATTTTGAGAGCTGGGGCGGAGCCGGATACAAAGGCTGGAAAAAAGTCGGCGGGGCATGGTACTATCTGAACGAGGACGGAAGCGTCAAAACGAATGAATGGTTCGTTCACGACAAGAGAACATACCATGTAGATGAAAACGGTGTGATGAGCACCGGACTGCAGAAGATTGACGGAACGCTCTACTACTTCGAGAGCTGGGGCGGAGCCGGATTCCAGGGCTGGAAAAAAGTCGGCGGAACATGGTACTATCTGAATGAGGACGGAAGTCTCAGAACGAATCAGTGGTTTGTGCATGATAAAAGAACGTACCATGTAGACGCAGACGGTGTGATGAGTACCGGCTGGCAGACGATTGACGGCGTTGATTATTACTTTGAAAGCTGGGGCGGCATGCGCGTGAACGCCTGGGCGGCCAAGGGCAGTGACTGGTATTACATGGACAGCAACGGAACCCCAAAAGGGGAAGGCTGGCTGCTGTATGACAAGAACTGGTATTATCTGAGGCAGGACGGCAAAATGATGCACAGTGAATGGCTGTGGTATGATAATAACTGGTATTACCTGCAGAGCTGGGGCGGCATGTATAAGAGCCAGTGGGTAACGATCAAAGGCGCAACGTATTACTTCCGGAGCTGGGGCGGTATTTACAAGAACGGCTGGCAGGAAGTGGACGGAAAAACGTATTACTTCCGAAGCTGGGGCGGCATCTATAAGGATACCTACATCGACGGCTATTACGTTGATAAAAACGGTGTCCGCCGGAACAGCAAAAATATCTGCGTGGCAATCGACGCAGGACACCAGAGAAGAGGAAACAGCGAGAAAGAGCCGATCGGACCGGGATCATCGACCTATAAGGCGAAGGTTGCTTCCGGAACATGCGGTGTGGCAACCGGCATCAATGAGTATGAGCTGAACCTTGCGGTATCCTTAAAGGTACGCGATATCCTTGAGGAGCGCGGCTACGATGTTTACATGATCCGCGAGACGCACGACGTCAATATCAGCAATTCCGAGCGTGCAAAACTTGCCGCGCAGAACGGAGCAGACATTCTCGTGCGTGTACACGCGAACGGCGATTCGAACCAGTCGGTTTACGGAGCACTCACGATGGCACCGAGCAGCAGAAATACGTATCTTTCCGGTGATGTGGTCAGCAAGAGCCAGAAGCTCTCCCAGAAGATGATCGCAGCATTCTGCAAAGACACCGGTGCGAAGAACCGCGATGTGATTTACACCGATTCCATGAGCGGCATCAACTGGAGTACCATTCCGGTCACGATCATTGAGCTTGGCTTCATGAGCAATCCTTCCGAGGACCGTTTGATGGCAACCGAGGATTACCGAAACAAGATGGCACAGGGAATTGCGGACGGAATCGACGCATATTACGAATAAACAAAGGGACCTGCCTGAAATGGGCGGGTCCTTTTTGCATGCAAAAAAAGAAAGCGGAGCGAGTCCGCTTTCTTTTGGGAATCCATAGGATCAGATCTTATTTGTTGTTGTTTTTCTCCAGCTCCTGCATTTTCATCGCACGAACCTTCAGCGGCAGACCGAACAGTGTGATGAATCCGTCTGCATCGTGGTGATCGTAGAGATCGCCGGTGGTGAAGGAAGCAAGAGACTCATTGTACAGGCTGTACGGAGAAGACTCGCCGGCTTTGATGATGTTGCCTTTGAACAGTTTGAATTTTACTTCGCCTGTTACGTATTTCTGGGTTACATCAACGAATGCCTGGATTGCTTCGCGCAGAGGAGTGTACCATTTTCCTTCGTAAACAACCTCAGCAAGCAGGTTTCCGAGATCTTTCTTTGTTTTCAGGGTCTCACGGTCGAGAATCAGCTCCTCTAACTGCTCATGTGCAGCCATCAGGATGGTTCCGCCAGGAGTCTCATAAACACCGCGGGATTTCATGCCGACAACACGGTTCTCAACGATATCAACAATACCGATGCCGTGTTTTCCGCCCAGCTTGTTCAGCTCGGTGATGATTTCAGAAACTTTCATTTCTTTTCCGTTTAAGGTCTTCGGAACGCCGGCCTCAAAGGTCATGGTTACGTACTCGCCTTCGTCCGGAGCTTTTTCCGGAGGAGTGGTCAGTACGAGAAGATCGTCGTAGTTCGGCTCGTTGGACGGATCCTCAAGCTCAAGTCCCTCATGGCTGATGTGCCACAGGTTACGGTCACGGCTGTAGCTGTGGTTTGCATCAAACGGAAGGTCGATGCCGTGTGCTTTACAGTAAGCCAGCTCGTCTTCACGGGACTGCATGGTCCATACATCGGTCATTCTCCAAGGAGCGATTACTTTGATATCCGGAGCAAGGGCTTTGATGCCGAGCTCGAAACGGATCTGGTCATTTCCTTTACCGGTAGCGCCGTGGCAGATGGCAACAGCACCTTCTTTTCTTGCGATCTCAACGAGTTTCTTTGCGATAACCGGACGTGCCATGGAAGTACCGAGCAGGTATTTGTTCTCATAAACAGCGCCTGCTTTTACGCACGGCATGATGAAGTCTTCACTGAACTCGTCGATAACGTTTTCGATATATAATTTGGAAGCACCGGAAAGTTTTGCTCTCTCATCGAGGCCAACCAGCTCGTTTCCCTGGCCGCAGTCGATGCAGCAGCAGATTACTTCGTAGTCAAAGGTCTCTTTCAGCCACGGAATAATGGCAGTAGTATCAAGTCCGCCGGAATAGGCAAGTACAACTTTTTCTTTCATAATGTAAGATCCTCCTTGGATTTCTCGTGCACCTATATGCGCGGTGCATCGTCAATGACTAAAATATACATCATACGACAGGATTATGCAAGCTTTTTTTCAGAAATTCAAAAAAAACTTGCATAATATACATTTGAGGTGTATACTTATGCAATCGACGGTATATGACAGCAGAAAACAAAGATTTTTCATTGAAAAAAGAAAATAATTGAGCTATCATAAAGAGAAAAGAAAAAATGTCCGGCAAGACAAGAAAACGGGCGAAAGAAAAAAGGAGAAAAAGGTATGATCAGAGCAGGAATTATCGGTTCTACAGGATATGCAGGAGGCGAGCTGGTGCGTATTCTCCTGGGACACAAAGATGTGGAGATTAAATGGTATGGTTCCAGAAGCTATATCGATAAGAAATATGCGTCGGTTTACCAGAATATGTTTCAGTTAGTAGACGATGTCTGCAAGGACGACAACATGGAGCAGCTTGCAAAGGAAGTAGACGTCATTTTTACAGCAACTCCGCAGGGACTCTGTGCTTCCCTGGTAAATGATGAAATTCTTTCGAAAGTAAAGGTCATCGACCTGAGCGCCGATTTCCGTATTAAAGATGTAAAAACGTATGAAGAGTGGTACAAGATCGAGCATAAATCCCCGCAGTATATCGACGAGGCGGTTTACGGACTGTGCGAGATCAACCGTGAGAAAGTAAAACAAGCGCGCATCGTGGCAAACCCGGGATGCTATCCGACCTGCTCAACTCTTTCGATTTATCCTTTATTAAAGGAAGATCTGATTGATGGAAACACCATCATCATCGATGCAAAATCAGGAACTTCCGGAGCAGGAAGAGGAGCGAAAGTGGACAACCTCTACTGTGAGGTCAATGAAAACATCAAGGCATACGGCGTTGCCGGCCACCGCCACACACCGGAGATCGAGGAGCAGCTTTCCTATGCAGCCGGCTACCCGATCACCCTGAACTTCACCCCGCATCTTGTTCCGATGAACCGCGGCATTCTCGTAACGGCATATGCATCCCTGAAAAAAGATGTGACTTACGAAGAGGTTAAAGCCGTTTACGATAAGTATTATGCCAACGAGCAGTTTGTACGTGTTCTCGATAAGGATGTCTGCCCGCAGACGAAATGGGTCGAGGGAAGCAACTATGTGGATGTCAACTTCAAGATCGATCCGAGAACGAAACGAATCATCATGATGGGTGCGATGGACAACCTGGTCAAAGGCGCAGCAGGACAGGCGGTACAGAATATGAACCTGATGTTCGGCCTGCCGGAAAACGAAGGCCTGTGCATGCCGCCGATGTTCCCGTAAAAAAGACAGAAGCAGACAACAGACGGAATTTACGAAAAGTGAGGATAAAAGAATGAAAAAGATTGAAGGAGGCATCACTGCTGCAAAAGGTTTTCAGGCAGCAGGCGGCGCAGCAGGAATTAAAAAACAGGGCGTAAAGGATATGGCACTTGTCTACAGCGAGGTACCGTGCGTAGCAGCAGGAACCTTTACTACAAACATCGTAAAAGCAGCTCCGGTCAAATGGGACCAGGAGATTGTATACAACCATCCAACCGCACAGGCAATCGTCTGCAACAGCGGAATCGCCAATGCATGCACCGGCGAGGAGGGCTATGGCTACTGCAGAAAAACCGCAGAGGCAGCATCGGCTGCACTTTCCATTCCAGAGGACTCCGTTCTCGTTGCATCGACCGGTGTTATCGGAAAACAGATCCCGATCGATAAGATCGCAGCCGGCGTGGAAATGCTGAAACCGCAGCTTGCAGCTACAAGAGAAGCCGCAGCTACAGCAGCACAGGCGATCATGACAACCGACACCGAGCCGAAGGAAGTTGCTGTTCAGATCGAAATCGGCGGAAAAACCGTAACGATCGGCAGTATGTGCAAGGGCTCCGGCATGATCCATCCGAATATGTGCACCATGCTGAGCTTTGTGGCAACCGATGCCAATATTTCGAAAGAGATGCTGCAGAAAGCACTGAGCGAAGTCGTACCGGACACCTACAACATGGTTTCCGTAGACGGTGATACTTCCACAAACGATACCGTTCTCCTTCTGGCAAACGGTCTTGCCGGAAACCCGGAAATTACGGAAGAAAACGAGGATTACAAGATTTTCAAAGAAGCACTCTTTGAAGTCAATCGCAACCGCACTGTTCGAAGTGACGATTCAGGGAGCCGAGAGCAAAGAGCAGGCCGTGACACTGGCGAAATCCGTCATCACATCGAGTCTGACGAAAGCCGCTATTTTCGGCCATGATGCCAACTGGGGAAGAATCCTCTGTGCCATGGGATATTCCGGGGCAAAATTTGATCCGGAAAATGTAGATCTCTACTTCGAGAGCGCAGCTGGAAAACTGCAGATCATCACAAAAGGCGTTGCCGTTGATTACAGCGAGGAGGAAGCAACCAAAATCCTTTCCGAGCCAAAAGTAACTGCGATCGCCGATATCCACATGGGAGAGGCAACAGCAACGGCATGGGGCTGCGATCTGACCTACGACTATGTAAAAATTAATGCGGATTACCGTTCTTGAAAAATAGTCGGATAAAAATTCTGAGGGAATACAACGAAACAGTGCCGGGAAACCGTATTTCCGGTACAGCAGAATCAGGAATCAAAAGAGGAGAGCGAGGAAAAAATCATGGTAAATCAGATGTATCTGGACAAAGCAAATGTGCTGATCGAGGCACTTCCTTATATTCAGCGG
>QWCK01005367.1_pt1 | contig 11725 bp, 10 predicted proteins | sample 1972571 | NCBI WGS metagenome assembly QWCK01 (sample SAMN09866710, study PRJNA288562) | Human gut metagenome isolate term2_stool, whole genome shotgun sequencing... | isolation source: gut | host: Homo sapiens | place: USA: California | reverse complement strand
CTTTCTTTTCTTGATCATCTAAATTAGGTAGATTTCCAATTTCTTCTTTGGCTTTTTCTTTATATGCTTTTAAATCGTCTGCATTCTTTGCGTCTTCTACAGCTTTTTTAACTTCAGGTATTGTTGTTGCGTCATCTACTTGTGTTATAAAAGGCGCTTTTTCATCGTCTGTTAGGTTTGTAAGCTTTCCTATTTCTTCTTTTGCTTTGGCTTTTGCTTCTTTTAGTAACTTATCTAAGTATTCTCTAACTACTTTTAAACGTTCTTCCAGTCCTGTCTTTCCGCTACCTTTAACTAAGGCATCAACTGCTTCCTTGGCTGCTTTATAATTTTCTTCCGTCTTGTCTGCTTCTGCTTTTTCTACTAATGCAGTGGCTGCTTCCAAGTCCGGATTTGGGGCTTCAGTCAATTCTACTGTTATGTCAACAATTTCTTCCGGATTATCACATAATTTATATTTAAATGTTATAGGTGATGTTTGTTCGTCCCATTCAACACCATCGGCTGTTACAGTTAGTCCCGTTGCTGCACCTTGGATTTTACTTGCATCAAATCCTGCCGGAAAATCTAAGATAGAATTTCCTTTAGGCACACTTATATTATATTTTTGATTTAAATGCTTCCATGATAATGGAGTGTTAGATAATTTTAGGGTTGTTAGTTGGTTACCCTCACAATTTAAATCCTCAAGTGCCTCGTTTTGGCTTAAGTCTAATTCTGTTAGTTGGTTATTGTGACAATATAAAACTTCCAGTTTCGGGTTTTTGCTTAAGCCTAATTCTGTTAGTTGGGTATTGTTGCATTCTAACCTCTCAAGTTCCGGGTTATGGCTTAAGTCTAATTCTTTTAGTTGGGTATTGTTACAATATAAGTTTTTAAGTGCCGGGTTTTGGCTTAAGTCTAATTCTTTGAGTTGGTTACCCACACAAGCCAAATAAACAAGTTTCGGGTTTTGACTTAAGTCTATTTCTGTTAGCTGATTATTGTGACAATATAAATATTGAAGATTCGGATTTTGGCTTAAGTCTATTTTTTTTATTTGGTTATTGCTAATAGATAAAGTTTGAAGTGCCGGGTTTTGGCTTAAATCTATTTCTGTTAGTTGGTTAACGGAACAATTAAAATAATCAAGTGCCGGATTTTGGCTTAAGTCTATTTTTGTTAGTTGATTTCTGCCACAAAATAATGTTTTAAGTGCCTTGTTTTGGCTTAAGTCTATTTCTGTTAGTTGGTTATTGTCACAACTTAATGATTTCAGATTTGTAAAATACTCAATCCCTTTTAAGCTTTTAATGCCTTTATTATTAGAATCAATATTTATAACATTATCACGTTCTGATTGACTTAAAGCTCCATCATTATCTTTGTCAAATTTACGTACATATTTCCTAAATGTCTCATCCGGGAAGTTTGCTTCATCTATTGCAACATCTCCTGTCGCATATACTGTTGTAGTATTTAGTGGTAGTAAAGTTATTACCATCACTAAGGCAAGAACTATCCACATAGTCCTCTTTAATTTTTGTTTCATTGTACTACCTCCAAAATATTTTTACTTTTCAAAAATATCACTCCTTTTTAAATTTAATCCTAAGATTATTACAAACGCTTTCTATTGGCTTGATTATATATATATATATTGTCAACGAATTTTGCGCTTAAATGTCTATAAATAGCCACTTATTATACTTAATGAGTGTAGATTGATACCTCTTTATTTTTACAATTATTGTTGTCCTTGTCTTAAAGATATCCTTGTCATAAAAAAAAGAGATATTCCCAAAAGGAATATCTTTTTTTAATCTTCACTGTAGTGTTCTATAACATCGTTAAGAACGCTCCATACAAATTCCACTTCTTCTCTCTTCTCTGATGAGAAGGGAATTATCATGTCCGTGTTTTTTATTTTAAGTGCCTTTGCTATTGCATTTACATGGGCCTGCACCTTGCCCTTGGATATTTTATCCTTCTTCGTCGCCACAACTATTCCGGAAAAACCGGCTTCAACAAGTGCGGCATACATTTCCTTGTCAAGAGCTGTAGGTTCGTGTCTTATGTCGACCAACAAAATTATTTCTAAAAGGCTTTCTCTGTTTTCAATGTATTCGTTGATAATGTGTGCCCAAGACTCTCTCTCAGTCTTTGAAACTCTTGCATAGCCGTAGCCCGGCAAGTCTACAAGCCTGAGCTTCCCGTCTACATTGTAAAAATTTACCGTCCTGGTCTTCCCTGGTGTGGAGCTGGCGCGCGCCAAATTTTTCCTACCTAAGAGAGCGTTTATAAAGGAGCTCTTCCCCACATTACTCCTGCCCGCAAGAGCAAACTCCGGCAAGTTGTCATCGGGATAATTTTTTTGTGAAACTGCAACCCTTTCCAATTCAGGATTTTTAATTTTCATCTCTACTCCTTTATCGCTTCTTTAAATACTTCCAAAACATCCTTCACATAGACAATGTCTATGGCAAGCTCGATTTCTTCTTCTATTTCTCTCACGTCTTTTTTATTTTCATAGGGAACTATTGCTTTTTTAACGCCCACCCTTTCAGCCGCCAAAAGTTTTTCTTTAAGACCGCCTATGGGTAGAACCTTGCCACGCAAAGTTATTTCCCCTGTCATTGCAACTAATCTGTCAACTCTCTTGTCAGTCAGCGCGGAGTAAAGTGCCGTCGCAATTGTAATACCTGCGGAAGGCCCGTCCTTTGGCACCGCACCTTCAGGTACGTGAACGTGTATGTCAAGCTTCTTTAATGCCTCAGGGTCGATGCCTAACTTCTTTGCATTACTTGCCATGTAGGACATACTTGCCTTGGCCGATTCCTTCATGACATCGCCTAAGGAGCCGGTTAGAACTAATTTGCCCGTGCCTTCCATTGTAATTACTTCCACATCAAGGGTTGTGCCGCCGACCTGCGTCCATGCAAGTCCCTTTACCACACCCACTTGGTCCGTGGCATCTACGTCTTCTATCCTGTAAACTCTCTCTCCGAGGTACTCGCTTAAATTCCTTGAAGTGACGCTTATAGTCTTTACATCTTCTTCTACAATTTTAAGAGCCGCTTTTCTCACAATCTTTGCAATTTGTTTTTCCAATGCTCTTACGCCGGCTTCCTTGGTGTAGTAGTCGATTATATCTTTTATGGCACCGTCTGAAATTCTCACGGCTTTTTTCGTAAGGCTTGCGTCCTTCAGTTGCTTACCTACCAAGTATTTTTTGGCAATATTAAACTTTTCTTCCGCAGTATAGCCCTCAATGGAAATAACTTCCATTCTGTCAAGTAGGGGTGCGGGAATTGTGGCGGTTGTATTTGCCGTCGTTACAAAAAATACCTTTGAAAGGTCAAAGGGCAGCTCCAAGTAGTGATCCGTAAAAGTTTGGTTCTGCTCAGGATCCAAAACTTCCAAGAGTGCACTTGCAGGGTCTCCTCTGTAGTCGTTGCCCACCTTGTCGATTTCGTCAAATAAAAAGACAGGGTTATTCTGTTTTGCTCTTTTCATAAGTGACATTACTCTTCCCGGCAAAGCTCCCACATATGTCCTTCTGTGGCCTCTGATTTCCGCTTCGTCTCTTACGCCGCCTAAACTCATGCGGACGAAATTCTTATCCAAGGCATGGGCTATTGATGTTGCAATTGAAGTCTTGCCCACTCCCGGCGGACCTACTAACAATAGAATTGTGCCCTTGGGTTTTTTGGCAAGCTTTCTCACCGCAATAAATTCCAAAATTCTCTCTTTCACATTTTTAAGGCCGTAGTGTTCCTTGTCAAGGATAGTCCTTGCCTTTTTAATATCTATATTTTCGTCTCCGCCTTCAAGCCAGGGAAGGTCAAGTATCCAGTCCAAATAGTTTACAAGTACAGTGTACTCAGGTGACATTTGATTGATTTCCGAAAGTTTTGCCGCTTCCTTTAAAGCCTTTTCTCTCACTTCTTCAGGCAGTTTTTTTGCTTTTATTTTTTCTTCATAGGAGCGGGACAAGTTCTCTTCCGACTCACCTAATTCGTCTCTTATGACTTTTATTTGCTCCTTAAGGTAGTACTCCTTTTGCACCTTGTTCATGCGGGACTGTACTTCGTCGTCGATTTTCTTTTCAAGAGTTAAGAGCTCATTTTCTTTTTGCATCACTTGATGAAGGAGTTTCATCCTCTCAAACAAATTCAAAGTCTCTAAAACTTTTTGAGCATCATCTATACTCATTTCCACGCAACTTGCAATTGTATCTGTATAGGAACTGTATGTGGAGTCGTCTACAACACTTGACAAAAGTCCCGGGAAAATTTTCGGGTTCAACTCCTGAAACTCAAACAGATCTTCCGCCAAAAGCCTTTTAGCCGCTTCATAGTTTCTGTTTTCGTCACCCATGTCTTCTTCAATGGATAAAATTTCCCCCTCAAAGAAGGTGTCTTTATCTGTAAAACTTTCTATTTTACCTCTTTTACTTCCCTCTACAAGGACTCTTAAAATGCCTCCCGGAAGTTTTATGGTCTGTTTAATTGTGGCAATGGTGCCGTATTTATAAAAATCGTCCTCTCCGGGCTCAATAACATCCCCGTCTTTTTGACATGTTAAAAATACAGTGCCGCCATTCGACTCGGCAGTTTCTAAAGCGGCTATGCTCTTTTTTCTGCCTGCGTCAAAGTTTGTAATTGCACCGGGAAATACTACCATATTCCTCAAGGGAACTATGGGAAGTGTGATTTTCTTTGTCTTTTGCATAATACCTCTTTCAAAAACAAAGACTCACTAAATGTGAGCCTTTAAAAATTTTATTTTTTCTTCTTGATTACTGTGGCGGGCTCAATGCCTTTTACAGTATCCTTTGTAATAATAACTTCTTCAACATCTTCTCTTGAAGGCATTTCAAACATTACATCAAGCATTGTTTTTTCCAAAATGCCTCTTAAACCTCTTGCGCCGGACTTTTTCTCCACCGCATCTTTTGCAATTTCTTTTATGGCATCATCTTCAAATGTAAGCTTAATGCCGTCTAATTCCAAGAGATACTTGTACTGTTCAATAAGTGCGTTCTTAGGCGTTGTCAAAATTTGAACCAGTGCCTTCTCATCTAATTCTTCCAAGGTTACGTTGACGGGAAGTCTTCCGATAAACTCGGGAATCAGTCCGTATTTTAACAAGTCTTCTGTCTGTACGCTCTTTAAAACTTCGGAGAATGTCATCTTGTTTTTTTCAACATTTTGACCGAAGCCGATGCTTGATTTGCCTACACGCTTTTCAATTATCTTGTCAATGCCGTCAAATGCTCCTCCTACGATAAAGAGAATATTTGTCGTGTCCACTTGGATAAATTCCTGATTGGGATGCTTTCTGCCCCCTTGAGGAGGTACATTGACTATACTGCCTTCGATAATTTTCAAAAGTGCCTGTTGCACTCCTTCGCCGGAAACGTCTCTCGTAATTGAAACATTTTCCGATTTTCTCGCAATTTTGTCAATTTCATCAACGTAGATAATGCCTTTTTCCGCTTCTTCAATGTCGTAGTCCGCCGCCTGAATAAGTTTTAAGACTATGTTTTCCACATCTTCTCCCACATATCCCGCTTCAGTTAAAGATGTGGCGTCGGCTATTGCAAATGGCACATCTAAAATTCTCGCCATTGTTTGTGCAAGTAGTGTCTTGCCGCTGCCTGTGGGACCTAAGAGCAAAATGTTTGACTTTTGAAGTTCCACATCCCCGTCTTTGCCTTTTGAGTTTATTCTCTTGTAGTGGTTGTAAACCGCAACTGCAAGAGCCTTTTTGGCATCGTCCTGTTTTATGACATATTGGTCTAAGAATTTTTTAATTTCCGATGGTTTAGGAAGTTTTAAATTTTTATCCGTTAATTTAGTTTTCGATTCTTCGTCAATCATGTCCTTACAAAGGTCTACACATTCGTTGCAAATGTAGACATTAGGGCCTGCAATCAGTCTTTCAACTTGGTTTGCAGTCTTGCCGCAAAAGGAACATCTCAAGGTCTCATCGCTCATTTTAACCTTCCCTTGAAGTTATTACTTTGTCAATTATTCCGTACTCCAATGCTTCCTGTGCTGACAGGAAGTAATCTCTGTCCGTGTCTTTTTCCACTTTTTTAAGAGGTTGACCTGTTCTTTCAGAGATAATTTTATTTAATCTGTGTCTTATTTCAATAATCTTTTCCGCGTGAATCATAATGTCGGAGGCTTGTCCTTGTGCTCCGCCCAGGGGTTGGTGAATCATAATTTCCGAATTGGGAAGTGCGATTCTCTTGCCCTTTGTACCTGACAACAGAAGCATTGCTCCCATTGATGCTGCAAGTCCTACGCAAATTGTACTTACATCACACTTTATATATTGCATAGTGTCATAAATTGCAAATCCTGCAGATACGGAACCTCCCGGAGAGTTAATATATATTTGAATGTCCTTGTCCGGATCTTCCGATTCCAAGAACAAAAGTTGAGCGATTACCAAGTCTGCGGTAACGTCATTTACTTCTCCTGTCAAAAATATAATTCTGTCTTTGAGAAGTCTTGAATAAATATCATAGCTTCTCTCTCCTCTGTTGGTTTGTTCAACTACCATTGGCACTAATGCCATAACAGTCACACCTTTCTATTTTTCTTCCTCTTTTTCTTCTTTGTCTTCTTTGTCGGAAGCTTTTTTTGAAGCCTTTTTCACCGCTTTCTTTTCAGCTTTTTCAGGCTCTGTAAATTTTGCATTTTCAACTAAAAATTCAACTGCTTTTTTAGATGCTATGTCTTCTTTCATGCCTTGAGGATTTTGTGACAATAAGAATTTAACCATTTCTTCCATCTTGTCGTCGTCTTCCTTCATGCCGTATTTTAAAGCTGTCTTCTTAGCTTCTTCTTTCATTTCTTCTTCCGTAACGTCAATGTTTTCCATACGCTTTACAGCTTCAACTGCAAGTCTTGCCTTTACAGTTTTTAAAGCTTCGGGGCGTCTTTCTTTCTTGTAATCTTCCAAGTTTGTGCCAAGCATTTGAAGGTATTGTTCAAAGCTCATGCCTTGCATTTGAAGTGAACGGTTGTAGCCGTCAATTTCAGTGTCGATTACCGTGTCAATCATAGTTTCCGGCACATCGTCCGAAACTTGTTCAATTAACTTTTCAATTACTTTATTTTCTCTTTCAACCTTTGCCTTGTCTTCAAATTCCTTTTCTTTCTTAGCTTTTAAGTCCTTTCTAAATTCTTCAACTGTGTCAAAGTCTGAAATGTCTTTGATAAATTCATCATCTAACTCAGGAAGCTCTTCATAGCCTATTGAGTTGAGTTTTATTTTAAACACGGCGTCCTTGCCCTTTAGATTTTCCGCATGGTAGTCTTCAGGGAATTTAACGTTAATGTCAAATTCGTCGCCTACGTTTTTGCCTGCGATTTGGTCTTCAAAACCTTCGATAAAGGTCTTGGAACCAAGTTCAAGCTCTTGGTTTTCACCCTTGCCGCCTTCAAAAGCTACATCGTCTACAAAGCCTTCAAAGTCAATGTTTACCTTGTCACCTTCTTTTGCAGGACGGTTATCTACATTTATAAGTCTTGCGTTTTTAGCTCTTTCATTTTCAACAAGGCTGTCTAAAAGTTCATCTGTCACTTCATATTTAACATCTTCAACTTCAATGCCCTTGTAGTCTTTGATTTCAATTTCAGGTTCTACATCAACCTTTACGTCCATGACAAGGTCCTTGCCCGGTTCTCTTTCGCCAAAGTCCATGTCAGGCATGTCAATGGGTTTTAAGTTAAGTTCTTTAACTGCGCTGTCGTATTTTGCAGGTAAAATGTCGTTAATGGCTTCTTCAAAAAATATGTCTTTGCCGTACATGTTTTGGATCATCTTCATAGGCACGTGTCCTTTTCTAAATCCCGGCATTACAAAATCTTTTTTATTTTTTAAATAAGCTTGTCTTTCTGCGTTATTTAATTCCTCTGCACTGATTGTCAGTTTAAAAGAAACAGTATTTCCTTCTTTTTTAATTAATTCAACCATTTCTACCTCCATTGGTCACATATTACATAATGCTAAAATTTTATAACAAAGTCTCTATTTTTTCAAGTTTCAACGATAATTAAGCCTTTTCCGACATGGAAGAGATTAAAATCTCCATTTCTTCCTTGGAAAGAGTGATGCCCTTCCCCGGTTTTTGATGGTCTTCCGACCAATTTCTAATGTCGTACTTAGGCGGATTGTCTTCCCATTTTACAATGTTTAATTCCTTTGTCCAATTTTTCGACTCGGAAAGCACTGCAATTTCCTTTACGATTTCAAATTTTATACTCATTTCATACCTCACATGCCGCCATAAAAAAAGAGTTTCTTAAAAAACTCTTTTAGTCTCTATAATATTTCAGAAAGTTCGTTTAAAGCTTCTTCAGAGTCGGGGCCTTCCGCATAAATCTTTATAGTTTCTCCGCCGAAAATTCCCAAACTCATAATGCCGATTATACTCTTTCCGTTTACTCTCTCCCCATTTGCTTCAAGAGTTATCTCGGAAGTATATTTGTTTGCCACTCGAACGAATAGAGCAGCTACACGAGCTTGCAAGCCGTCTTCATTTTTAACTTCCAATTTCCTCTCCATCATTTCTCCACACTCCTTAAATTATTTGCAATCTCCTCTATTTTTTTAAATCTGTGATTAATTCCGCTTTTGCCTACAGGAGGGTTTGCCATTTGTCCCAAAGTCTTAAAGGAAGCCTCCATATTTGCAAGTCTAAGTCTTGCAACTTCCTCAAGCTCCGGTGGCAAATTTTTTAGCCCTATCTTTTCTTCAATAAGCTTTATATTTTCAGCCTGTTTCACAGATGCCTTAACAGTTTTTTCCAAATTTGCGGTTTCGCAATTCACAAGTCTGTTGACGTGATTTCTCATGTCCTTTACGACTCTTATATTTTCAAAATCCAATACTCCCTTGTTGGCATCTATTACCGCCAAAAAGTCGCTGATTTGATCCGCCTCTTTAAAGTAAAGTATGGGACTTTCCTTGCGCATTGTCATCCCCGGCTTTAAGCCGAAGTGACTCATAACTTCAATCATTGACTTGTAGTGAGCTTCGTTTTTTAAAATCATCTCCAAGTGATAGCCCCTCTCCGGATTGGTTACGGAGCCGCCGCCTAAAAATGAACCTCTTATGTATGCCCTCTTACAACATGTGCTTCTGTATATCTCCTTGGGAAGCTTATAGTTGGGACTGAAGTAGTTGTCATTTGTTATAAATCCCGTGTCATACAACAGGACCTTCCCTTGATTTACATCTTCCAAGACTATGTTATAGTTGTTGTTTTTTTTGAGAGCCGAGTTTTTACTTACATAAGCAGAGACGTCGTCGGAATAAAACCTCTTGATAAAAGTAAAGATTCTCCTTGCCACGGAAGCGTTTTCAGTCACAAATCTAATTTCCGGTCCACCCTGTCTCAAGGTAATGTGTCCGTTCATCCTCACAAAGCCTGCAAGCTCTGCAATTACACAACATGACCTGTCTATTTTAACTTTTGCCGCCTCATTTTTTACTCTGTTTGAAAAACTCATACTACACCTGCTTATAATTATACAGGAAAACAAATGCATTTGTAAATGAGTGTGTTGAAATTATTGTAAGTTATTGTAATCTATTAATATTTTTTCAAAAACTCTAATGGCACTGTGGCGAATTTGATTGTTTTCGTCGTTAATGAAATTGCCGCAAATCACTTCTATGCCCAAGTCTTCCAAATACTTTCTGTCTTCTTCGGTATATTCAATGTAACCGTAGTCTTCACTTTCATACCTTTCCAGTACCTCGGCCTTGGGGTTATTGACGTTTATTAAAACCTTGTCTACAATATCTCCCCCGTGGTCTCTTATGGCCTTTACATGGTCTCTTATAGAGTAGCCTCCGGTCTCGCCGGGCTCAGTCATAATGTTGGATACATAGTATTTTTCGGCTTTAGTCTTTAAAAGGGTTTCAGCCACACCTTCTACTACAATATTTGAAATTAGTGATGTGTAAAGACTTCCCGGTCCCAATATTACAATGTCCGCCTGCTCTATTGCAGCCTTTGCCTTCGGAAAAATTACGGCCTTTTCGGGAAAAGTTCTCAGCTTTTTAATGCGAAGATTTTCTCTTTCGGCAATTACCGGAATTTTCGACTCGCCGATACACTTATCTCCGTTTTCAAACTCCCCTTCCAAGTGAACATTGTCAAGGGTTACGGGATAGACCTTGCCGCTTATGTTAAGTACCTTCGCCGTCTCTTCTATTGCCGTTTCAAAGTCCTGATAAATCTCCGTAAGTGCCGCGATTAAAAGGTTGCCGAAGTTTTGCCCCTTCAGGACTCCATCTTGAAAGCGAAACTGCAGGAGATTTTCCATGGCACCTGAACTGTTTGCCAGGGCAACAAGGCAGTTTCTCAAATCGCCGGGAGGAAGTATTCCCATTTCACGCCTCAAAAATCCGGAGCCGCCGCCGTCATCTGCCATGGTGACAATGGCTGTAATGTCTTGGTTAAAAAGCTTTATGCCCCTTAACATATTGGACACGCCGGTGCCGCCGCCTATTACTACAACTTTTCTTGCTCTCATTTTAAATCCCTGTGCCTTAGCGAGACTTTGTACTTGTGAGACTCAAGTCTCTTTGCAATTTCTTCAGCTATTGCAACGGATCTGTGAAATCCTCCCGTGCAACCTATGCCCAAGACCACAATACTCTTGCCTTCCTCTTTGTAACAAGGTATTAAAAACAAAAGCATGTCTTCAAGCTTGTCCAAAAACACCTTGGTCCTTTCATTTGAAAGTACAAAGTCCCTCGTCTCTTTGCAAAGTCCGTTTTTTTCTTTTAATTCCTTTATGTAATAGGGATTTTCCAAAAATCTCACGTCGAAAACCAAGTCTCCGTCTAAAATTATTCCGTTTTTGTAGCCGAAGGAAGTGATGTTTATCAAAATTTCGTTGTCTTCCTTTTGCAAAATGGCGCGAATTCTGTTTTTAATGTCTTGATTCTTGTAGGTGGAAGTGTCAATAATGTAGTCCGCCTTGTCCCTAATGTGCCTTGTAATTTCTTTTTCTTTTCTGTAGCCTTCCAAAATGTCTGAAGAGAGAGGATGAGGACGTCTTTGTTCCTTGTATCTTCTGATAATACATTCTTCAGAAGCTTCCAAAAAGATGATTTTGTAGTCAATATTTATACTTCTAAGTTCTTCCAAGGACTTAAAAAGGTCGTTGAAAAAATATCTGCTGCGAAGATCCACTACAACTGCAACTTTTTTTAAATCGTCTCTACCTTGTGTAAGCTCTACAAATTTTGAAAAAAGTGCGGGAGGCAAATTGTCCATGGAAAAATATCCCATATCTTCACATACATTTAAAGCTTGTGATTTCCCCGCTCCCGAAAGGCCTGTAATAATTACTATTTCCATTATTCTCTCCCTATTATCTTTACTTCTCTCTCAATTTCCACGCCGAATTTGTCGTGAATTATCTTTTGCACCGTCTCTATTAACTCCACAATGTCCTTTGCCGTGGCGCCGCCAATGTTAATGACAAATCCTGAATGTTTTTTGGAAATTTGTGCACCTCCGTGAGTTAGACCTTTAAGTCCTGCATCTTGGATTAATTTGCCTGCAAAATATCCCTCAGGTCTTTTGAAGGTGGAGCCTGCCGAAGGATATTCCAAGGGCTGCTTTGCTTTTCTCCTCGCCATAAGGTCACACATTTTGTCGTTAATTTCTTCTTTATTTCCACATTTAAGTTTAAAGGTCGCCGAA
>QWCK01011778.1_pt1 | contig 11726 bp, 12 predicted proteins | sample 1972571 | NCBI WGS metagenome assembly QWCK01 (sample SAMN09866710, study PRJNA288562) | Human gut metagenome isolate term2_stool, whole genome shotgun sequencing... | isolation source: gut | host: Homo sapiens | place: USA: California | reverse complement strand
AGCCTCCATATAATTAATTACTTCATCAATGCTATGTAAAGCATTTTCTTCTTCCCTTGTAATTATAACACAAATTATATTTCTTTGTAAACAAGCATCAAGTTTGGCGTCAGTTCCGCCAACTTTGCCACTCTCTTTGCTCACCAAATATTTTATATCATATCTATCGATCAAAGCGATATTTTCTTCAACTGTAAAAGGGCCCATCTGAGCAACGATGTTTTTCATCTCTATATGATTGTCGTCGCATACCCTTATACTCTCGGCACTCGGCAATACTCTGTAGATGAATCTGTTCTTGCCCCTCACCTTTTCAAAATCTTTTATTCTGTTCGAACCAGTTGTGAATAAAAAATTTTCTTCCTTGTCTTTTAGCGTGTCAATATATTTAAAAGCTGCCTCATATGATGGCACTCTAACTATATTATCTTTTTCTTCATAGTCCAAAACGCTTCTTGCATAACGAAGATAATTTATATTCATCTCCTTAGCAGCTTCACTTGCATTCTTAGTCACTTCAACAGCAAATGGATGTGAGGCGTCTATAATCATGTCGATATTGTTTTTCGCGATAAAATCTTTAAAGCCATCCTTATTCATCCTGCCCATGATTAGGTCTTTCGATGCATAAAGCTTCTTGCCGCTCTCTGTTGCGACCGATAGATACAAATCGTACTTGTCCTTAAGCCTTTCGTATATCTCTTCGCCTTCACTTGTACCGCCTATAATCAGTATCATAGCTTGTATCCTCTTGGCGTAATGAACTTGCCATTCTTAATGTAGCTTTGGCTATTGCCAATGATGACAGTCGTGTTCATCTCACAAAAATCATAATCAACATCATCAAGAGTACTTATCCTATAGTCCATGCCTTCTCTTAAAGCGTTTTTAACCATGGCAATAGGCGCCTGCGCATCTCGATATTCTCTAATTATATCAAGAGCTTCTTTTAAGTGGTCCACTCTCTTTTTGCTCTTTGGATTGTATAGAGCGATGACCATGTCAGCATCAGCGCAGTTCCTTACCCTCTTAAGAATAAGATCCCAATCAGTAAGTAGGTCCGATAAACTGATTAGAGCTGTGTCATGCATTAAAGGCGCGCCAACAACGCTTGCTGACGAGAATGCAGCGCTCACTCCAGGAACTACCTCGATGTTTATACTTGGATCTATTTCATAAACAAGGCCCGCCATGCCATATAGACCTGAGTCACCAGTTGAGATGATGGCAACAGTCTTGCCCTTATTGTACTCATCGATAGCGAGCTGACATCTTTCTTTTTCGCCAGTCATACCAGTTTTGATAATTTCTTTGCCATCTATAAAGTCTTCTACATAAGCAAGATACTTTGTATAAGCGACTATTGTATCCGCTTCTTTAATCACGTCTACCGCCTTAAAAGTCATATTCTCTTTTGATCCGGGTCCTATGCCCACAACATATAATTTATTCATTTTATATCTCCTCTGTAATTGAAAATGTTATTGAATCGATAATCTTTTTTGATAAAATAATTTTGCCGCCAAGCAGTTTCGCCGCTGCCTCGCTAACTGAGTAAACGCCTGTAATTTTCTTGACAAAGTCTGATTTTTCTGTGACATCTACCTCGTTAAGTTCATCTGCAGTATAAAAAATTAGCTCTCTATCGTATTTTTTGCAAAGCTCAAGAATAGCCTCGCCTCGTCTTAGACCTATGCCCATATTGTATTTTTTCTTTATGATGTAAAGAGTGTTTTTATCGTCATTTATCATGTAGCCTTCATCTTGGATTATGGCATAGTCCGCTTCATTTCTATCACTCGTAAAATTATCATATTTAAAGTTAAATTCATTAGCTTTTATATAAATTTTTTTATTATTTACTATGGCCCCCATAATTATGGTAAGAGCTTCTCTAGAGCTATATGCAAAATCATTGTCCCTTAAATAAATATCGAGCGCTTCTATGCCTCTATTGTCTGAGGCTGTAGTAATGACTGGCTCGGCGTTTATGGTCTTAGCAATATCAATAGCAAGTTCATTTGCCCCGCCTATGTGACCAGATAAAAGCGATATAACGTGCTTTGCCTTGTCGTCAATCACAAGAACTGCTGGATCTGTGTACTTATCTTTGATTAAAGGAGCAATTTTACGAACCGCTATGCCCGTAGCGCTAATAAATATTATCGTTTCAAGTGATGACCATCTTTCCTCCAAGACCTTGTCTATGATTTGCTTTTCTATACTCAGTCGAGAAGCTTGGGTCATAAAGCTTGCTTCTTTCGTAACGCGCGTTAATAAATTTGCCAACAAGTATTAGAGCGTGCTTTGTAATATTATTTTCTTTGGCATCTTTAACAAGATTTGCGATATTGGTATAAATAATTTTTTCATCAGCCCAAGTCGCTTTATAAGCGATGACTACGGGCGTATTTGGATCTTCGTAGCCTTCAAGTAGCGCCTCTTGAACCTTTTCTGTAAGTGAAGCCGATAGATAAATTGCCATAGATGTCTTGTGCTTAGCAAGCTCAGCTAACTTTTCAGTCTCAGGCACCTTAGTCCTTCCCTCCATACGAGTGATGATGAGAGTTTGACTAACTTCAGGCAAAGTAAATTCCTTAGCTATCCTTGCGCAAGCAGCTGTTGCGCTTGTAACGCCCGGAATTACTTCATATTCGTATCCAAGTAAGTCAAGAGTATCTATTTGCTCCTTTATCGCGCCGTATATGCTTGGGTCGCCAGTATGCAGTCTAACTGTGTTTAGACCAGCTTCCTCTGCCTTAATAAATTCATCTACTACCTCTTCCAAAGTCATCTTAGCTGAGTCAAATACTTTTGCTCCCTCTTTTAACTAATCATTCTTTTCACCTCTCACAATAATCACCGGATTTTCAGCTATCATCATCTCAAGCTTCTCCGCTTTAGACACATTTATCATGTATGTATCAATATTTTTATAATTTTTCTTCTTTAATAAATTTTTAAACTCATAAGCATTGTCAAAAATAATGAAGCTCGCGATTAGAGTAAAATTATTTTTTTCATCAAGCTTATCCATAATGCTATCTAAATTTTTTCCTGAGCCACCAATGTAAACCTTATTAAATTCTGCTCCGTCCATGCCCTCAGGCGCCTTGCCCTTAATTAGCTTAATATTATCAAGTCCAAATTTTTCAAAATTTTTCTTCGCCACGCTTATGGCCTCGTCATCTCTTTCAATCGTAGTAACCTCTTTACAAATGACAGCCATCTGACAAGTAACACTGCCTGTGCCCGTACCTATCTCTAAAATTTTGTCGTCTTCGCTCACGTCTAGTAAGCTCACTATTGCGTTTCTCTTTATGAACTTCGTCATAGGGACATCTCCCCTGATGAAGTCCTCGTCTTTAAACCACTTCATTTATAATAATCACCACCGATAAACTATTTTCTATATCAATCTCATCGCCCGCGTCATAAGTCTTAATTATTTCGCCACTTTGCGATAAATTTGTGCCGACGATGTATTTTCTCTTAATATTTTTTTCGTCCAAGTATTTTTTTATAGCCTTTGGATTATTGTCCTTATCACATAAAACAATAACCTTGTCATTATCCATGACAATGGTCTTGAAGCCATCGTCAAGCTCTCTGCCGTGTAATGAATAAGTTTTTGCCTCGTTCCAATTCACTTGCACCTTGCTCATTAAGTACTGAAAAGCTGTTATAGACGGGATCACCTCGTCAATGGCAATGCCCTCACGCTTTAGGTAATCAACTGCGCCGTAGAAAGATGGGTCGCCTGATAATAATAAAACTCCTTCTTTAATGTCTTTTAGATCCTTGACAGAAATTTCATTTATATGAGTAAATTCATCTTCGAGCTCTTCCTTGACCCTTTTAAACGCATAAACCTTAGAAGCATTTTTTATCGCTTTATAGGCTCTAACGCTCATATATTCACTTTTACCTGGTCCTACTCCAACAACTATTAACAATCTAATACTCCTTTTTCAAACGAATACACTTTTACGCTGGCTTCAAGCGAATCATCTTTTAGATAAGTTTTTACACGTTTCGCACATCCCTCTTCCATAGCGCATAAAACGTCCCTGTATCCAGCATCATAAAGGTAGTTGTAGCACTTTTCTGCTGTGATAAATGCATCCACTTCCTTAATCACTTCATAAGGCTTGTTCATCATCGCTAGGTAATATACAAAGGCCTCCATACGAGTGTCTGCGTTCTTTGAGTGCGTGTTAAATACACCTATTGATAGCTTTGCAAATTTACCTATGTGACCCACGAGCGTAATCTTTCTAAAACCAATTTCATACGCCATCTTTAGTGAGTCACCAATGTAATTACTAGTTAAAACAACATTTTCTTTTATACCAATGCTATTCGCCTCTTTAAGACCGTGACTGCCTGGTGTAAGAACGATTTCCCTCGCTCCCTTATCGACATAAAGCGTTTTTATCTCAAGCTCTATTGTTTTAAGTAGAGCATCCTCGCTCATAGGCTTAACTAAACCAGTTGAGCCAATAATCGAGATGCCACCTTCAATGCCGATGTTTGGATTAAAAGTCTTTTTACCTATTTCGACACCCATGGGCGTAAATATAGTAACATCAGCACCCTTGTCAGTTAAAAGCTCGACCTCTTTAGTAATCATCTCTCTTGGCACCTTGTTTATAGCGTACTCGCCCTTCTTGCCAAAGATTGAATCATTTGTATAAATTCCGACGCCTTCGCCGCCCTTGATAATGACCTTGCCATCATCCCTTAAAGATACTTTTGAGAAGATCTCTATGCCATTAGTTTGGTCTGGGTCATCACCAGCGTCCTTTATAACTGAGCTTATGGCGTAGCCACCCTCCTTTACATTAGAGTTGATAGCAACGTTAATGGTTTCATTGCATGGCAAATCTATATCATATTCACTTACTGGAGCGTCAAGTAGATTTATAAGCGCCGCATGTGTTGCAACAGCCGCGCAAGTACCAGTTGTGTAGCCATATCTAAGGCTTTTACCATCAACTATATCGTATTTATTCATTTTCTGTATAAGATATATAAAAGCGCATTAATTATTGAAGCTGCTACGTTTGAACCGCCTTTGTTACCCACTGTCGAGATTTGTGCTATGCCTACCTCTCTAAGTGCTTCCTTTGATTCAGCCGCGCCTACAAAGCCTACTGGCACACCAATAACTGCCTTTGGATGAATTTTTTCTTCTTTAATCAGTTCTATAATTCTGTATAAAGCAGTAGGTGCATTGCCTACTGAGTATATGGAGATGTCTTCACCTATAGTCTTCTCTATTGCTTGGTAGCTTCTTGTTGTGCCCTTTTCTTTAGCAAGCTCCCTAACGTCGTCGTCCTTAATGTGGTTGATGATCTCGCAGTTTAGCTTATTTAAGCTAGTTTCATTGACGCCAGCCATAGTCATCCTTGTATCAGTATAAATCTTGGCACCATTTTTAAGCGCATCAAGTGCTTCATCAAGAAAATTATTTCTTATATCAATAATGTTTTTATAATCAAAATCGCCTGTCGAGTGAATCATTCTCTTCACTATAAGCTTTTCAGTATCAGTAAATTTTGTTCCTTCAAGCTCCTTGTCGATTATATCCATACTTGTGTTTTCAATATTCATAGGGTTATTGTCGTAATTATACATCCTTTTCACCTCTTAAACTATCTATCTTTTTATAAAAATACTCTTCATCTTGAACAAAGGAAATGTTTTGCTCAATAGCAACGACTCTTTCATTTACAAAAGAGCTCGTCCAAGTGTCCTCTCTATATGGTTTTTCTACCTTAAATAAATTAAACTCATTATCACTTAAGCTGCTCTTATGAAATTCTTGTGAATGGAAAATTTTGTCTTGATCAAATAAAAAATTCCTTCTAAGCGCTTTTAGATAAGCGTAGCCAAAATTATGAAGCCTTTTTTCGCTCACAGCCTTGCCTTTTATAATACCAAGCATCTTGTAATCATTAAAGCTTTCTGCCAAGAAGTAAGTAGCTTCGCCCTCAGTGAATATCTTCCCGCCGTTTTCATAATATTTCTTTATGCTATCTAAGGACTTTGATTTTTCGATTATATCTAAATAATCTTTTAAATTACCCCCGCCAATGTAGAGTAAATCAGATTCAGGTACTTCATCACCATCCAGTACCGAAAAATATTTCACATTAAAATATTTTTCTAGAAAATCAATATTCTCCTTGTAATAGAAGTTAAATGCCTTGTCATAGGCTATCGCTACAGTAGCCATTGACTTTGGAAAATCTTTTTTCTCTTCTGTCTTTGCCACTTCGAAATATGAAAGAAGTTTTTCAAAATCAATTGACTTTTCTAATTTTGCGGCTATCCTATCGAGCTTCTCATCAAAGGCTTTTATATCGCTTGGCAGTTCTAATCCTAAATCCTTGTCCTCTATAGCAAAGTCCTCGTCTACTTCGATATTTCCAAAAACTTCTAAGCCAAGTTCTTTTTCAACTAAGTCTTTGTATATTGCATAAAGTTTTGCGTGCGTCTTATTAAATATAACGCCAATTATATTATCAGCGTAGTCTGTAAAGCCTTTTAGCTTTGCAATCAGTGAAAACATCTCGCCCTTTGGCGTAAGCACTAAAACTGTTTTTAGTCCCAAAGCCTTTGCATTGGCATAAGTTGATGCCTCCATCGTATTATATATGCCGTCTAAGTAGCCCATAACGCCTTCTAAAACGCAGTAGTCAGCATCGCTTGCGCCTACTTCAGTCGCGCCGCTCTTTTGCATGAAGATGTCGACATTGCCATAGTCCCCTTTAGATGCGAATGAGCCGAGCCTTGAATCGATAAAATCGGGTCCGCTCTTAAGGTACTTCACTTTATTATTTTTATTCGCAAGCAGTCTTGCCAAAGCTAAACTTATAGTTGTCTTGCCGCTATTTGAGTTCATAGCAGCTATGCATATGCCTTTCACTTTTCTATCTCCCTTAGTTTTTCAAGTAAATAATCATTCTCTTCGCGAGTTCTTATTGCAAGGCGCACATAATTATCTCCAATATTCTTGTAGCCTTGCATCCTCCTTAGAAGTATACCCTTTTCAAGCATAATCTTATACATTTCCTCGTCACTAAGTTTTTTTAATTTAAGTAAATAGAAATTTGCATCGCTATCTATCATCTCAAAATTATCAAAAGCTTTGTATATATTTTTTAATCTAGCTCTCTCTTCTTGATAATATTTTTTTGTTTCGCTTAAATATTCTTCACTATTTGCCAATAGTTTTGCTGCTTCATTTTGTATGAAGCCTGTTGACCAAGCAAGACTCAACTCGTCGTAGTAGTCCTTAAAATCCTTTGGTGCATAGGCAAAACCAAAGCGCACGCCCGGCAAAGCAAAGGTTTTAGTCATAGCTCTGACCACAATCACGTCCTCACCCTTAAATAATTTTATGCTGTCATAATCATGCAGAGTAAACTCAATAAATGCCTCGTCTAGTAAAAGTGTCGCGCCATGCTCTTTACAAATTTCTTGTGCCTTAAGTAGCTCTTCTTTTTTTAATAATCTACCATTTGGATTATTTGGGTTAGTGAGGATTAGTAGGTCGCCCTTCTTTAAGACGTTTAATTCGTCAAAATCTATTTTAAAGTCATTATAATTTATTCTAATCAGTTCTTTTTTGTAAACACTAGCTCTAAGCTCGTACTCGTAAAACGAAGGGTCAAAAATAACCACTCGATCTGCCCTGTGTATCGCCTTATCAATTATCTCTATAGACCCATTGCCCAGGATAATATTAGACGCATCACAAGCCAAGTAAGTGGCTACATTATTGATTGCTTCTCTTGCCTTTATGTCGGGATAAACATTAACATGGTCAAAGTCATCTCTGATAAAGGAGAAAAGTCTCTCGTTCATATTAAATACATTAATGTTAGAGCTGAAATCTATGAGTTTTTTGTCATAATCATAAAAATTGGCTCCGTGCATAATTTACTTCCTTTTCTTTAAGTAGAATAGCGATATGTAGTCGTTATCCTTGCGTATTTCTTCTTCGTCTGTAAGATACATTTCGTTCGGCATCGATATTCGTTTAAAATATTCTGCCTCATAAGTATCTTTTAGCTTTAAGACGGCTTCCTTGTTCATAGGCGCCTTAAGTATAACAGCTCTGTCAGGCTTTGCTGCCTCAACTAGCTCTGTAAAGGATGGCATGCCATTAACTAAATTTATATTTATCTTCTTATCAAGTATCTTTGTTAGATTCATAGGTGTCGAAAAAACTGCCGCATCGCCTATAGTTACGAAACTTACGTCTCTATACTCAGCTAAAGCCTCTTCTAGTTTAACTTTTAAATCATTATATAAAGCTTCGTTAGCACTTTTCATATCAAAAGGCATCTTGATGATTGGCTTGTCACCAATGTAGCTCATAACTGTGTCAAGAGCAAGATTACGGCCTCTGTTATCAAGAACAAAGACAGCATTGGTATTCTTTAAAGTAAGTATAGCCTTGACAGTTAATAGGTCTTCATCGCCAGGTCCTACGCCAACTATGTTTAGTAGCGGCTCTTCCATCGCCTTAACTTTTTCTATACAGTCATTTAATATATACTCCTCTTCGCCAAGACCTTTATCAATAAGTTTTACTTCATAACCAAGCTTTTCTAGTCTTGTCTTGATTGAGTCTTCATCGTCAGGAGCAATATCTTCAAGCATGTGAACGCCTGAAACTAACATGAATGGCCTTAGATATAAAGTTTTTGTATCTTTAGCTAAATTTTTAATTACGCTTTCAAGATCAAGCTCGCCCTCAATGCTCATCATATGATACTTATCATTATGTGTTCTAAAAGCATTGTCAATGTCTTCATATATCCTATCGGCAACATGATAAGTGCCATGACCAACATAGATAAATTCTTCGCCTTCATTTAATTTTTGGGCTGTCATGCCATCAATAAGCTTAGCTATATCCTTGCTATTACTGATAAATGGAGTAGTAAGCCTGTTAGAAACATCTTTAAGCTTCTTATACTCTTTTCCTGGAATGATGTTTGTCGAAACGACTCTTATGTCCTTGTATCCAGCCTCTTTAAGCTTATTAATAGCTTCGCACTCATCATCAAAAGACATGCCCTTCTTTTCAAGTATCCTCTTAACTATCCTTGAAGTGAAGCATACTTTTACATCGCAGTCCTTAAATTCATTTTTAAAGCCATTAACAAATTTGTCAATAACTCTTTCGTGTTCCCTAAGCCTTGTTGTGCCAAAGAAACTTAATAATATTGCCTTTTTCATATGACCCTCCATAATATGTACTCGAGAGAAAAGGAAAAATAGGAGAAGCGCGCCCTTTTCTCTCTTAGACTCGTCACTATTTACAGTAGCGGGGGCTGTCTTGGACTTACACCAAGTTCCCTTATCAAACATTCAAAAATTACATCTATATGATATCATATATGTAAATATTTTTCAAGTGAATTAAAAAATATTTATTAATTTTCTTTTTCGTGATTCAAAACACGGACAAAGGCATTTGAGTGCTATATAATATCAACATACTTTTCAAAAAATAATTTCCTAAAAATTTAGCTTACAAAAAAATGCACAGATGTAAAACGATTGTTTTGACATAAGTGCATTTTTTTATTTTAATATTAATTTTAAATAATCTATTCATTAGATTAACATGCTATTCATCATTTAAAATTATAAATTTTATGATTTAGATATTACACATGTTAATATATGATTTCATATAATTTAACTATTGACTCCTTATTGATTTATATTTTTTAACAAATAATAGAACAATACCTATTTCAAGAAAAATAACTACAATTCCTAGTAGCCATACAATATTTATACCTGCTAATTCAGAGAAAAAGCCTAACAAATTTATAATAAAGAATCCAAATATGGATTGTATCGTACTAAATATTGAAGCATATGATGCTCTGACTTCACTTTTAATATATTCCATAGTCCATGTAGGTGTCATAGCTTGTTCTATTCCAAATCCAATTTCAATAAGAATAGAGCCTATGATAAATGTTATTAAATTATCCCCCAGAATTAATAATGCAAAACCTACAGCACTTACTATAAGTCCAACGATAGATACATAATAATTCTCTAACTTATTTGCAATTCTCGAAGACAGATAATTTCAGCAGTTAAAGAAAACATAAATATAATAAGAAACATTGGTAAAAACTTTGCTTCTAATTCTAGTGTCTCCGTTAGATATATTTGCCAATAAAGTATAAAAGCCACAAAAGATACATACGACAATAATTTTTTTATTGTTAAAAGTATCATTCTCTTATCTTTAAGAAAGGATTTCAAGTTTTCATTCAACGTTTTCAACAGACTAGGATGCTTACTAAATCCATAATTATCTTCTCCCACAACGTATGAGTACAAACCTGTAAATATAGAGATTAATCCAGCAGCTATAATAGGTAAGTTCTTAGATATATCTATAAAAAAATATGAAAAAATAGATGCTATTATTGCAAAAAAACTAACTATAGTTTGTATTTGTGGGAATATTTTAGTCCTTTCTTCGTAAACACCATCTTTTATCATATGATCTACAAGCCAGGCACCTGGTGCTCCAGAGATAAGTGCTAGTCCTAATGACATTAAAATCATTGAAATTAAAAAATAAATATAGTTTTTAGAATAAGCAAATATTAGTAAACTGATCCCCCAAGTTATAAAGCCATGAGATGCTATTTTTTTCCTACCTATTTTGTCTGATATGGTACCAGTAGGATAATCAAAAATTGCTAATAAAATTTGTTCAATACTGAATAGATTAGATATTTGAAGCATAGATAAATTTGCAGATCGCATAAATGCAATATATATACTACCATAAAGTTTATCTGCAAATCCATATAAAGACATCATTATAATATATATTATTTTTGTCTTTTTGAAATTTTTCATATTTGTTTCTTTTGTTTGACTCATATTCTCACCAATCTTTCTCCTTGCTAAATATTTCTATCAAATAATCATGTATATTTTGACATAAGTGCATTTTTTTATTTTAATATTAATTTTAAATATATGGCTGCGATTACTATGACTAACAAGGCAAGTGCCTTACTTCAAGGAAGGCGCTATTTGGGCTTGCGTGTGCATATCTATACTTAAAAAAAGTTTTGCATGCGTAAAAAATATTTTTATTGAAGATGTTCGTGATTAATATAAGAAGCGCACTTAATCTTGCTGGTATTAAGTTAACTAGGTCATCTATCTTTGCCGCAAAAAAACCAAGTGCGCCATATTTTTCATTCTTATAGCCCCACATTGAGTCCATGGTATTGATGAATTTATAAACCAAGCCAAGTGGTGTATATATCGCGATGTAGATAAGCGGCGCGATGACTCCATCTGAAGTGTTTTCAGCGACTGTCTCTATACACGCTTTAAGTATCTCTTCTTCACTCAGTTCGCTTGTGTCACGGCCAACTATGTAGGAGAGCCTCTTGCGGCCTCTCTCTAGCGAATGGCCTAACTCTTTTACGACCATATCTGCTTCAAAGTGAAGCGAGCGTGCTGCAAGACACACGTATACCATGTATGAAGTGTAGATTAGATACAAATATTTATTGATCTTAAATAATATTATTGCAAAGCATCCGAATAAAAAGGCAAGGCTCATATTGAATAATACTGCGACTAAGCCAAGTGCTTTCATAAAGCCACCTCTTGCCCCTGTCCTTCGAATTAATTTTTCTTCAAAGCTAATG